>Ga0129298_10000799_pt1 | contig 12969 bp, 13 predicted proteins | sample I19B2metaG_FD_94707 | JGI IMG/M metagenome (GOLD analysis project Ga0129298, IMG submission 94707) | Lake sediment bacterial and archeal communities from Gulf of Boni, Indonesia to study Microbial Dark Matter (Phase II) - ​I19B2 metaG | ecosystem: Environmental > Aquatic > Freshwater > Lake >... | reverse complement strand
GAAACAGAGGCATCCATATGCCAAAACTGAAGATAAAAACATTTTTCACCAATTTTCAGACTAATATAGATAAAGAGACTAGAGAAATAGGCGGTAGAAAATGCTTGTTTTTCAAAAAATATGGAAAAAATGGGCGACAACCTGATAAGAAGACATTTTCGCCGTCTTATTTACTTTTTCACGGCTTTCTTCTTTCCGCCCTTCTTGGGCACTCCAATCACCTCTGTATTTCCAATTTTATTCGCAAGTTATTAATAAAATTATCGGAAAAGCGTTCTATAAACCTCTTCTAGATAAATAAAAGAGAAACAAGAACCGCACACGAGACCACGACAAATTAAGCCACGAGCACTACTGCTCTTAAGAAGACTCACCGAAACTCTTAATTTGATTTCTTCTTGTAAGCAATGGATAAAAATGATGTTGGAAGGACCTAACAAATGCTGAAAATCATAGTCTGTGTTAAACAGGCACTCGATGTAACTCAGATAAAGGCAGATCCAGCAACAAGACAGCTAATAACTGTAGATGCAAAACGAAAGATAAGCGACTTTGACAAAAACGCCATAGAAGCAGCATTACAAATAAAAGAAAAGCAAGAGGCAGAAGTAGCCGCCCTCACGGTTTCAGCAGAAGATGCAAAAATGATTCTCAGAGAAGCATTAGCAATGGGGGCTGAGAAGGCTTTTATGGTAAACGACCCCTCATTCGAAGGCTCAGACACGCTCGTAACTTCGTATATTCTTGCAGAAGCCATTAAAAAAATCGGAGAATTTGACCTAGTCCTCTGCGGCGAAGCATCAGTTGACAGTTACTCAGCGCAGGTCGGGTCACGCTTAGCAGAAAGGCTTGGGATTCCTCAAATAGCTTACGCCAGAAAACTCAGCATAGAAGGAAACGTCTTGACGGCTGAGCGAACTCTCGAAGATTGTTACGAGACGGTAAAAGCGAAAACACCAGTTTTAGTGACAGTGACTGCGGAAACAAATACGCCTAGAATTCCGTCACTAATGGCGATTATGAAGGCATCAAAAAAAGAAATCGTCACATGGACTATACAAGACATTGGCATATCAAAAGAAAGAGTCGGCAAAACTGCTTCTGCCATACAGGTTACTGAAGTTCTTGCTCCAAAAGTGGAACGCAAAAAGATTGAGATAACAGGTGAAACCGCAGCTGAGATTGCAGAGAAACTGGCAAAAGAGCTCATCAAAGAAGGAGTCGTAGGAAGGTGAAAACATTGAGTGAACAACACAAGGGCGTTTGGGTCTTCTCAGAAAACAAGGATTTAATGTTAGAACTGCTTGGAAAAGGAAAGGAATTAGCGGCCAGTCTTAAGACAGAGTTAGCAGCTATCCTGCTGGGGCATAATGTCAAGGATAAGGCTACTGAACTCTTTGGATACGGCGCAGACAAAGTTTACTTGGTTGATAATCCTCTTCTTGCGAAGCCACTTGCAGAACCTTATGTAAGCGCTTTGACAAGCCTTGCTAGGCAATATAAACCTGACATTCTTCTGTTCGGCTCGACGAGGAAAGGAAAGGAATTAGCCTCAAGAACTGCTGCAAGACTTGAAACGGGCTGTGTCCCAGACTGTACTTGTCTAAGCATAGATGCCAGCAAGCGACTACTAATGGGAAGAGTTGTATACGGTGGAAACGCTGTTGCAACACATTTCTGCCGCACTAAACCTCAAATCACTGCAGTGCCTCAAAGAGTTTTTGAGAAACCGCCGTTCAAGGCAGGTAAAGGCGAAGTTGTCAAGTTTGACGTTAAACTTGAAGAACCAAAAACAGAAATCGTAGATGTCAAAAGAACTGAAGCTGCAAAAGTGAAAATTGAGGAAGCGAAGATTGTTGTTGCTGGCGGACGTGGACTGGATAAGAAAGAAGACTTTGCTATTCTAGATGAACTTGCAAGAATCTTGGGTGGGCAAGTTGCCTATACGAGACCGTTATGTGAAGATAGAAAATGGTTCACAGATTGGGTTGGGCTTTCGGGGCATTATATTAAGCCAGCGCTTTACATTGGCTGCGGCATCTCAGGCGTGATTCAGCATGTTGCAGGAATACGTGATTCACAGATTATAGTTGCCATAAACAAGGACCCTGAAGCACCTATATTCGAAGTTGCAGACTATAAAATAGTCGGAGACCTATACGAAATAGTACCAGCACTATCAGAAGCATTGAAGAAGCAGTTGAAGACTTAGCCTTCTATGACATTGTTCTTTCCAGTTCTTTGGGATGATGTTGTAGAGCAAAGCACGCAACCAAAGCTGAGATTAATGGCAAAACAAGGCCAATCCATGGAGATACACTGCCGAGTATAGGGAAATATGTGAAAGGAGACGCAAAAACAAAGATACCGCCAACTAATATTAGAATGCGGCCTATGAGCCCATTGAAAACGCTCCCTATAACGAAATAGTATACGGCAATAGTTAGTAATGTTACTATTATTGTAAGAGCCAATTGTACTAGAAAATCGAGAGACATTTCTAATGGAAAGGTGTACGTAGGCGCTATAAGTTTGGTATCTATTGTAAACCATGGCACAAACAGAGAGATTGCACTAAGTAATGCGCTGGTAACTGCAAGTCTGTTTACTCGTGTCTTATAGCCTAACAGCGATAAGAAGCCTAAGCTTAGAAAGAAGTAGAAGAGAGAATACAGGAAAAGAGAGACGCCTCTATGAATGGCAGAGACAGCCTGAAAAATGTCCGCTGATGGAATAGTGCGAGATACCAGATAGGGCAGGATGCTGAGAATAGCGCTAATCATTATTGATATGATTTGTGAAAAGAAGCCCATTATGAAGAACTTAAAGCCTTTTATTTCGCTTCTTTTTTGAAGGGCGATTAAGACTGCTGTTGCGATTACTGGAATTGAGAGTCCAAGAGCCATAGACGAGAGTACGTATATTAATTGATTGATTACAATAGAAGGTTCCAAGGCATCTTACCTCGCGCCTACCGTTATGCACCTCATTCTTTAATATTTTTTCGCCCTTCGAAATTGAACAGAGCCTCAGCTAATGACTATGCCTTTCATACTGTAAAAAAGAAAAAGAAGAGATATTGCTATTTGTAGGGTATGAAGTCTTTGCCCAGCAGTTCTCTGCCAATGACAATGCGTTGAATGTTTAAGGCTCCTTCTGCTCCGATTACATAGGACATGAGTCCACGCCAAGCCATATCTATTGGGCATTCCTGCGAGTAGCCGTAGGCTCCCATCCAAACCATAGCATGCTCTGCTGCGCGCATGGCAAAGGGTGGCACTTTCAGCTTTATTGCAGAAATATACTTGACACATTCGAGTGGTGTAAACTTGTTGTGCTTGTAGCGTTCGTCTACCATCCAAGCTGTGCGATAGACAAATGACCTCATAGCTTCAAGTTCAGCCCAGTCATCAGCTAACTCAAACTGTATGCCTTCAAACTTGCCAATTGGGCGTCCAAACGCCTTACGCTGCTTAATATAGTCCATGCCAATTTCCAGTACTCTCTGAGTCACACCGATACAAACTGCAGCAATAAGCAAACGTGCCATGTCAAAGCCTTCCATAGTCGGATAAAATCCCTCGTTTTCATTGCCTAGTCGGTAGCTGTCAGGAATCTTGACGTTTTTCATGCTAAAGCCACCTGTTGAAATGCCCATTCTGCCCACATCGTCGAAGCGTTTGGTGACTTCAACACCAGGCGTCTTAATTGGCAAATAGAATCCTGTCAATCCCTTGTGTGGTGCTCCAGGCGGTGCTGGTGCAGTTCGGACGGTTATCCAGTAGCCTCCGCCCATTTTCTGAACTTCCTCTGTGCCGCTTATGTACATTTTTTCGCCGTTTATGATCCAGTCTTTGCCTACTTTCTTGCCTGTGCTCTTGAAGGCGGCGACGTCTGAGCCTCCTCCAGACTCTGTTGTGCCGATGCCGATGAAGGCGTTGCCCTTTGTTGCAGGTCTAATAACAGCGTTTCTAACATCCTCTGATGCATATCGGTCAACTACAAAGCCCCAGCTTGACTGCACTAGGAAAAACACAGGTACAGCACAACTTATGTCAGCGTAGCCCAATTCTTCAGCTGCTATGCAAGCGGTTATCCAGTCGGCTCCTGCGCCTCCATGTGCCTCTGGAGCGGTCATTATGAGCAAGCCTAAGTCAGCCATTTCTTTGACTAATCCGTCTGGCATCTTCCCTGTCTTGTCCATCTTTCTAACTGCTTCTAAGTTGAGTTTCTTTGCACACCATTCGTGTATAGCCTTGCGAAACAGTTCTTGCTCTTCTGTGAAGCTAAAATCTATCATGTCTTTTTACCATCTTTCATTTCTTATGAAGTAGCAGAGAGTCTATCCACGTCACATATAAGATTTGCCAAAAACTTGCTTCTCTGAATGTTACTATGCCCTCTACTAAGAGAGCAAAAATCATTTTTATTTCTTCTTCTTCACCTAGAATGCGCAAGGATAAGTCTGTTGTTATCCATAATGCAAATAGTCTTCCATTAATTCCTCAATTTTCTGTGGTTCATTTTTTAATCTCTTCAACAAAGCCTTATCTTTGTAAGCTTTGAGTTTCTTTATTGTATTATCTATTACAGCTTTAGGGAAAATTCCTTCAACCTCATAATATTTTCTATCTTCTTCAAGATTTGCCGCCGATTCGCTACATGACTTTGGTAAGACCGTGAACCTTTTATTTCTTTTAGCTGTTTTTTCAATGTGCAAATATTCGGCAGATCTTAGAGCTTCCTCAGGGTTTTTTAATCCATATTCTGTGGCAACTGCGACACCGGCAAAAAGCAGATGAGCATTTGCTGAAGGATCTGGAGCTCTAAACTCAAACGTTCTTTTGCAAGAATCCATTTCTTCCTCGGATTTCTTGAAAGCCCACCACAATGGTATACGTATCAGAGCTAAACGGCTTCTATATCCCCAACAAACATGCATTGGAGTTTCTTTACGTGAAACAAAACGCAAATACGAGACAGGTATTGTGTTTCCAAAGGCTGTAAGACTCAGTGCAAACAATAAGATTCCGCCTATCATCATTTTGGCTTCTATACTTAGGTCTCCGTTAGGCTCTGCAACTATATTTCTGCCATCTTTTAACCCACATAGATGAATGTGCATTCCATTTCCAGCGTGCTCCAGTGATATTTTGGGAGAGAAAGAAACTGATACGCCGTATTTTGCACAAACATTACGTATAACCCATTTTGCAATCGTGATGTTTTCAGCCATTTCCATTAAGTTTTGAGGCATAAGCTCTATTTCGTGTTGCTCCATAATCGTGCCGCTTTTTCCTTGTATTTTGCCGACTTCAGCATGACCATACTTTGTAGCTACTCCAATGTCATTCAGCGTAACTAAAATTTCGTCTCTTAAGTTTTCGAATATACTGAAAGGCGTCGATTCATGATAGTGTCTCTCTGGAACGCTCGGGAAAAGAGGGTCAGTTTCCTGTTTAGAAATAATGTAAAATTCTAGTTCAGCCAACGCCTTCAGAGTTACGTTTGTTGAAGAATATAGTTTTTTCTCTGCCCTTAAGAGAACAGTCTCTGAAGCTATATCTAGAGATTTCCCATTTTCATCTAAATATCTACATAGAACGTTTAACGTTGGTACTGAAGAGAATGGATTAATGAATGCTGCGTCCAGTTTAGGCGTTATATAAATGTCGCTCTTGTTTGGGTCAATGTAGGAGAACAGACTTGAACCATCAACTCTTTCGCCAAACTCTAAAATCTGATAGACTCTTTTTTCGTCTGACGCTGCAAAACTCAAGGTTTTAAGGCGACCATCTTCAGGAATATGGCAGAGATTAAGAATTTTAATGCCTTTTTCTGAAATAAATTTGACAACGTCTTCTTTTTCAGTTAAGTTTAACTTTCCCAACGTTGAAGAGACTCCAAGTCAAGTAGTGAAGCGTTATCATTAGGAACCAGATATTTTAACTCTCCCATACTCGTTTCAATGGCTTTTTCAGAAAACGTAAATAAACACCAAACAGCATTTCAAAAGGTAGCCAGATCAAGGCTAAAAAATAGTGGCCGAGGTGAGGTAGCCTGGTAGCCTATAGGCCTGTGGAGCCTAGCGCCCGAGTTCAAATCTCGGCCTCGGCCCTCCTAAGAGATTAACTTGTCATTTTCTGAATCTCTTTCTTCACTTTTTCTATCGTATTAGATTTTTTCTTCATCGCCATCTTTATTTCGTCAATGGTTTTAACTGGAACTGGGTCAACATTTCTTAAAATTGCCAAATAAACGCTTATGAAGTCGCCTAGATGCAGGATTGAAAACATTTTTGCCAGTTTTCCTTCTCCTTTTGCATGAATCTCTATAACTCTCGCCGCCCTTCGCAACGCTATTGATTTGGTTGCTTCAATCCTATTGCTTATTTCGTAAGGTTCATTGTGGTCTCGGATCAGCAAAACTGAAAATGTTTTTGTCAAGTCTTCTGATGCTTCCCATCCAACGACTTCGTTGTGGTTGAGTTCAGGAAAAACTTCGTATCGGCTTGGACCTTTGCTGTTTTCATTGAACTGTGTCTTAAGCCTATGCGCTATAGCATTATACTGCCTAAAGCCATAGATTACTGGCACCGAATCCTTCAGTTGGAACGCTAATTTTTTAGAAAAATTATTCTTCACAGGAATCTGAGGCGAGTTTTCTTCAATTACTGTCTTAATAACACGTATGGTTTCTTCAATTTCACTTCTTTTGCCTGTAAGAACATCCATTTTTTCCATAAAAACGGGAAGAGGAAAAAATAAATATGGAAGCGCAGCGCGTGGAGATAAACCAGCTGGAATTATTACATAGGGCAGTTGCAGTTTTTTGGCGAGAGATAGAAGATGCCCGCCAGACGTTACTGCGATGACCATGCATTTTCTGCGAATCGCATCGATGAATGCGTTAAGTGCTTCTTCAGTTTCTCCAGAATAGCTCACGGCAAAAACTAGTGAATGCTCATTGGTATAAGCTGGCAAATTATAATCGTTGCAAACATTTATAGAAATAGAGATTTCGTCTTGTAGCCAATCTCGAAGAATTTCTCCTCCAATCGCTGAGCCACCCATGCCTGCAATAATAATGTGTTGAGGTTTCTTGTATTCGACTGTCCTTTTCTTGGAAATGTTGACTTTTTTAGGTATCTCGATTTTTTCAGCACGAGAAATAGCATCTTGACAGTATTCAGCGGTTTTCAGGCAATGGGCAAGCATACCGCTTTTGTCAATTTTTTTCATGTTGTCTATTTTATCTAGTATGGTTGTTCTTTGCAACTGTTTCTTAGCCCCTTCTAGTCATTGCTTCTATTTCGTTTAAACTCCTTTTTAAGAAAGAGGTTTAAAACCTAACGTGCTTAATAACAAAATAAATAGAAGGTATGTCTATGCTTCCTAAGCATCAAATCTCTATTGCAGTGCCTGCTTCTTTTGTGTCTGACATTCCACATCTTCGGGAGAAAACCGTCAAAATTGGCTCATTAGCAAGAGCAGCTGCAATTTTCCGCATCGATGAAATCATCATATTTCCAGACCTTCCAAACGTTAATCAAAGTCGAGACGCAAACTTAATCGCTACCATACTTTCTTACGTTGAGGCTCCCCAGTATTTACGTAAACGACTGTTCAAAATTAAACCCGAACTACGATATGCAGGCATTCTTCCTCCTCTGCGGACTCCGCATCACCCATTATCAGACAAGATGAAAACTTTGAAAATTGGAGAATATCGCGAGGGAGTTGTCATATCATTCACTAGAGAAGGCTCGTATGTGGATATAGGAGTTGAGCGTCCAATACTTGTTCCTAAAGCAAGACTTTCGCTTGACAATCGAGTTACAATAAGAATAATAGACCTTGGAAAATACCCAAAAGCTGTTTTAGTGAATCGTAGTGAAATTCAGTTATATTGGGGTTACAGAACAACGGTTTCAAATGTTTCTTTTGGGCAGTTAGTGAAAATTCGCGCCTTTGATTTGGTAATTGCAACTTCAAAACGTGGAACATCTTTCGCAAAGGTTCGAGATAAGTTGGCTGAACGCTGGAAAAAGTCACGTTCTATTCTTATTGCGTTTGGTGCCCCAACTCATGGGTTGTATGAGATTGTAGCCCGTGAGCACCTTGAACTAGACAGAGTTGCGCATTTTACGGTTAATACTATGCCGAATCAGGGAACAGAAACTGTTAGGACAGAGGAAGCGGTTTTCGCCTCTCTTGCAATCCTAAATCTATTAAATTCTTGACCAAAAAATAAATCTCTAAGACATGCAGATTAGGGTACATGCCATTTGATGTTTTGCTTCCGTCAACGCTTTTCTTTCTAACTGCGGCTGCAGTCTTGCTTTATCCAAAACTGGAAACAAAGGTCAAGTCGATTCTTAAGGAGAAAAAATTTACTATACGAGATGTTGTCGTGCTTGTGGTGGTTATGGGTATTGCTGTGACAGTTTTGGTGATTATTCCTAGCGAGGCGATTCGGGTTCTTTTTTTAACTTTTTACTCGCTAATGTTGTTTTTGTCAATGTACATGATTGTGCCAAAATGGTACATTGGGCTTGTGCCTTCGGCTATATTTCTGGCTCTGTATCTTATTTTTTGGGATGCGTCGCCAGCTGACACATTTGTCTTGATTTTTATGGATGTATTTGCTGCTGTCTTTGTAGTTTTTGTTTCGGTTTATATGGGTACACTCTTTGGTTGGGAGACAGTGGCAGTTTTTGCTGGCTTACTAACTGTCATGGACATTGTTCAAGTTTGGGTCACAGGGTTTATGATAGAATCTAGCATGAAAATAATAAGGCTAAATTTGCCTATCATGATTGTTGTTCCAACTTTCCCATATCAAAGCTCTGGAATGCTTCTCGGATTAGGCGACATCCTACTTTCAAGCCTTCTCACTATTCAAACTGCAAGGAAGTATGGAAAGAGATTTGGATACATTTCTATCGTTTTCATAGCTGCTGCCTTTCTAATTTTTGAGGTTTTAATGTTTCATTATAAGACTGGAGCTATGCCTGCAACCGTTTTCATTGTTTGCGGTTGGCTGGCTGCGTTGGGGGCACGACATATATATAATCTGCTGACAACTAAGAGGACGCTTGGTGAAGAGCAATGAAGATAGTGAAGGTTAATGGCAAAAAGAGAAGCCATAAAATCTTTATGTATGCCATTAGCACATGTGCGTGGTGCAAGCGTACAAAGCAGTTTCTTAAAGATAATAACGTAGAATTCGAGTATGTTGACGTTGACTTATGTGATGATGAAGATAAAGAAAAGGTTGAAAAGGAAATTACTAGGCGTGGAGGAAGGCTATCTTATCCGACTTTAATTGTCGATGACAAGACTTTGATAACAGGTTATAAAGAGGATAGGATTTCGGAGGCATTGGAACTTTGACAACTTTAGAGGCGGTGCGAAGGAGAGCAGAGAGTGATGCAAGAACTTATGGCTACGTTTTGAACCCTGACTCAAAGTTTCTTGTGGATTTGATTGAAGGCTTAAAGACTAATGAGGACCGTTATGGTTACCCTTCTTGTCCTTGTAGATTAGCCTCGGGAGTTTTTGAACTTGATAGGGATATTATTTGTCCATGTGATTACAGAGACCCAGATGTGCAAGAGTATGGGTACTGTTTTTGTGGACTTTTTATCAGAAAGGACATCATTGAAGAAAATAAGCCTATCGAGTCGATTCCTGAAAGAAGACCGCAAGAAAAGATTGCCTTAGCTCATGTTCCTGCATCTCAGAGGGTGGAAAAGCCTGCTGAGGTTGTGCCCGCTTTAACTGCAATTCCTTTGAAAACCAAACTGAAGATGTGGTATTGTAAGCAATGTGGGTATGTGGTTTTTCGTGAGGAGCCACCGTTTATTTGTCCGATATGTAAGGCCAAGAAAGAAATGTTTGAGGAGATTAGGGCAACCATCTACTTGGGTGCATAACAGATTATAGTATGATTATTCTTTCTTAAGTTTGGAAGCCAACTCTCTAGCATATTTTCTGGCATTCTCAATTTCGCCTTCTTTCAATGGTCCTTTGTTTCCTAAAACTGCTGTCTTTAGAATTGGGAGAATTTGTTTCAATCCTTTTTCAGAGAGATTTTTTGCGATTTTTTCTGCTGCACTTGCACCGCCTTTTTCAATGTTACCTCGCAGTTCAGTGTCAAATGATGCGAATGGTTTATTCTTCCATTCTTCTCCTTTTATCTTTCCGCCTATGAAGCGGCTGAGAGTAAAGCTCATGTTCCCTATTCTGGTTGGAGAACCGAGAACGAGGAAGTCATAGTCTTTGGCGTTTAATTCTTTAACATCTTTCACATGTGATAAGTGAACTTCAAATCCAGACTCTTTCAGTGTCTCAGCGATAGTTTCTGCAATCGTCTTAGTGTTCCCATATGAAGTGTCATAAACGACGATTCCCTTCATGTTTATCACCGTAAACTACTTTTTGCTTTCTTGCATATTTCATCCTTTCGCCTAATCGCCAAAAGCTTCCAAATCTAGAAATTTTGGAGAACTACTTTGGATACATATTGTGATTTCATAAATTATAACAAACTGTTTTATACTAATATAGTGAACGATTTAGATTGAAACTTACAGTAGAAGACATTAGAACGTATGTTCGCTGCCCAAGAAGGCTTTGGATACATAAGAAAACTCAATACAAAGAGACTCATGACTACTCATCTGGGACAGACTATCATATTTTATTGCACTCAATGATAGAGCTCTTAGGTCGAGTTCTCAAATCGAACTTGTCTGGGAAAGTAGTTGATACAGATATTCGTCTAAGTCGGGAATTGACCGAGAAAAACATCTATCTGTGTGGAAAGATTGATGTTCTTAGGGAGACAGAGGAAGGCTACATAATTCAAGAAAACAAATCTTCCAATCCACCTAGAAATGAGAGAGTGAGGTATCCAGACAAGATACAAGTAGATGCATATGCATTCTTAATGGAAGGAGATAAACGATACAAGAATTTACCAATAAAAAGTGGAGTAATATTATATAATGATTTGTTACCTAGAGAAATCAAGCCTGAACCTAAATTGGTTGAGAAGATTTTGGATGAAATAAAAACGACTCTAGAATCTGACTTCTTGCCAGAAATTAAACCTCATACCCAATGTTCTTTCTGTTATTATTCTGCACTTTGTAAGATTCTGCCAGAGGAAGGAGGTCTTACGCTTAGTCAAATAAGGGAACTACCAGAAATTTTGAAGCTAGGCATAACACACTATGTAATCGAACCTTTAGGAGTTAATGCTTCATAATTTCTAATTCATAATGCTAATAAGAGAAACGTAGGGAGCTTAAAGAATAGAGACCATAGGTCTGGTGAAAAATCTCACTTCAACATCACTAAAGGACAGATACTTCTGTCCGTGCTAGGTCTATGGTCTCCTCTATTCAACTTCTCAGTTGTCTTAAATGGTTTACACTTTCCTATATCATTTAGAAATGAGAATGAAAGAGTGATAGAAAATCTTTTAGACAATTCAATAGTAATAGACAGAAGGAAGGAATGATATAATGACACAGTCAAAAATTGATGATGCAAAGAGAAAGTATAATGAAGGTCAGATAAAAGAGCTATTAGACAAGAATGGCATAAGCGGTCCTCCCGTATTACAGTATCTTAATTTTGCAAGGAAATTCGAAGGAAGAAAAGTCAAGACCCATGAAGATGTTGAAAAAGTAATTAAAGAATATAAAGAAAATGGATTAGACGAAGAAAAAATGAGAGAGATAATGAAGCTTATTCCCAAACCCCTAAGACCATAATTCACTTTTTAAAAATAGTTTACCCTATGTATTTTTCAGAACTGTAAAAAAGTGGTTTTATTCCTCTATTTGGCTGTTTAAGTCTTCTTCATTCAGCTCCTAATCTATTAGGCATCTAATATCCATCTATTTATAGGGGGGCTAGATATTTTTTTGCTAGACCCCTATCTGTTTTCGGAACATTTATAACCCTATTTCCTCATTGAAACAAAGACAACACCAAAAACAACATTATAATATAAGAAGGATAATCTGCATGGGTCACCGTAAACAGCATGCTCCAAAACGAGGCTCACTAGCCTATTTGCCCAGAGGACGTGCCGCAAGCCCAATAGGCAGAATAAGATTCTGGCCATCAACAGAAGAAGGTCCTACAGTATTAGGGTTCATGGGCTACAAAGCAGGAATGACCCATGTATTCATAATAGAAGATAAACCTGGTTCACCAGACTTTGGCAAAGAAACGGTTCATCCAGCCACAGTTGTTGATACTCCACCAATAACAATTTGCGCGATTCGTGCCTATACAGAAAATCAGTATGGCTTACAAACATTCACAGAGGCATGGATGAAAGACCCACCAAAAGACCTTGAAAGAGTCTTCACCTTGCCCGAAAACTTTGACCCCACCAATGGCTTAAAAAGAATGGAAGAAAACCTCGACAAAATAGCGGAGTTTCGCCTCTTAACCGCTACACAGCCTCGACTTGCAGGCGTTCCAAAGAAAAAGCCAGATGTAATGGAAATCAAGGTCGGTGGCGGCTCTGTCAAAGAACAGTTTGACTATGCAAGGAATTTGTTAGGCAAGACAGTTTCAGTGACAGACGCTTTGAAGGAAGGCCAATTTATAGACATAATCGCAGTGACCAAGGGAAAAGGAATTCAAGGACCAGTAAAACGTTGGGGCATAAAAATCAGAGACAGAAAATCCAGAAAAACCCGCAGAGGCGTCGGCACACAAGGAGCATGGCACCCAACAAGAGTATTATACACCGTTCCAAAATCAGGACAAATGGGCTACTCCCAAAGAACAGAATACAACAAACGCATCATAAAAATAGGCGCCAACGGAAACGAAATTTCCCCAAAAGGCGGCTTCCTACGATACGGACCCATCAAAGGAACATACGTTCTACTAGATGGCAGCTTGCCTGGACCAGCAAAACGCCTCATACGACTACGCT
>Ga0129298_10000794_pt1 | contig 12976 bp, 10 predicted proteins | sample I19B2metaG_FD_94707 | JGI IMG/M metagenome (GOLD analysis project Ga0129298, IMG submission 94707) | Lake sediment bacterial and archeal communities from Gulf of Boni, Indonesia to study Microbial Dark Matter (Phase II) - ​I19B2 metaG | ecosystem: Environmental > Aquatic > Freshwater > Lake >... | reverse complement strand
GAGGCAGCTACCATCTCTGAGCATCTGGGCGTCTGCGCGCGATGCATTAAGGAAAGACCTGACGACGCCTTGCCCATGACAGACAGAGTCCACGCGGAAACGAGGAGGACATTCGGTCTCCCGCCTCAGCCACCACGATGTCCCGAGGGGATTTCATGCGGCGTGTGTGCCAACGACTGCAGAATCGGCTTAGACGAGAAAGGTTTTTGCGGTTTGGTCACGAATGTCGACGGACGCTTGGTTCGTTTGGGAGGTGTGCCAGAGAGAGGGCTATTGGAATGGTATTATGATGGACTTCCGACCAACTGCGTTGCTTGGTGGTTCTGCCCCGGATGCACTGGGGCGGGCTATCCTAGGTACGCCTATAAACCAACCGCCGAAACGGGCTATGCAAATCTGGCTGTTTTCTATGGGGCGTGCAGCCTAGACTGTCTCTTTTGCCAGAATTGGCATTATAGGTACATGCCTCAGAAGCCACGCCAGCCTGTGAGTGCGGAGAGCCTGGCTGAAAGCGTTGACGACCATGTTTCATGCATCTGTTTCTTTGGGGGAGACCCATCGGTTCAGATGCCTCACGCACTGAAGACCAGCCAGATAGCCTTGGAGAAGGCCAAGAGGAAGAACCGTATCCTTAGGATCTGTTGGGAGACGAACGGAAACATGCGCAAACAGCTAGCCGAAAAGGCAGCTGATTTGTCTTTCAGGAGTGGTGGCGTGGTGAAATTTGACCTGAAAGCTTGGGATGACAATCTCTACCGCGCCCTATGCGGCGTGTCCGGGAAGGCGGCTTTTGAGAACTTCAAGATGATCGGCGAGAGGTATTTCAGGAACCGACCAGAACTACCTGTCCTGACAGCCAGCACACTTCTCGTCCCGGGCTATGTGGACGTGTGCGAAGTGGAGAAGATAGCTGCATTCGTCTCGGACATAGACCCACGAATCCCATACACACTTCTAGGTTTCTCTCCCCAATACATAATGAATGACCTTCCCACAACAAGCCGGAAGCAAGCCCACGCGTGCCTGGAAGCAGCAAAGAAACGCCTTGAAAGGGTTAGGTTAGGGAATGTCCACCTGCTTTCCTAGCCTACCGGGCTTGGCTTTCCACACCACGAACTTCAGAGTCACACATATAAGGGATGACCCAAGAAAGTGAAGACTCATGTGTCGTCTGTTTGGGCTACTTTCGCCCATAGCCTTGAATGCCTCCCAGCATCTTCTCGAAGATCCCTGCTCGCTCTACATTCAAGGCAATGTGGACCCAGAAAGATTACAGAGCGACGGTTGGGGAATAGGATTCTACGGCGGCGGTAGATCTCATCTCATCAAGAGCCACAGACCTGTCTACGAAGAATATGAGCGGTTCGCCTCAGCCGTGCAGAAAGCCAACTCCAAAGTCATATTGGCACATATCAGGCGGGCAAGCAACCCTCGGAAACTGCCCAGAGAGAAGATAATATCTACCGGGAATTCGCAGCCTTTCGGGCACGAGAGATACCTATTCGCCCACAATGGAACCATAACCATACCCGACGAGGTCGCTGAAAGCCTAGGCGAATGGAAACGCAGGATAGGGGGCGCCAACGACAGCGAAGTCTACTTCTGGTATATCCTCAAGGAGGTAACTCGCGGCGCAAGTTTTCCAGATGCCCTGAAGAGGTTTGAGAAGGCTCTTACGAGCCTTTGGCTTGAGAACCGGGAAAAACATCTAGACAAGGATCGCCCCTACATCGGCTTGAACGCCCTGTTCAGCGACGGCGAAAGACTCTACGCCTACTGCAAATACCAAAAAGAGGATGAGACAGAAGAATCTCTCTGCCTGAAAGATCAACTCGCGTTCCAGATGTCTTACCTCACCAGCCCAGAAAGACTGGTAGTTGCCTCAGAGAAAACCAACACCGCCGAGGACTGGAAGCTCCTCAAAAGCGGACATCTTCTAACTGGGCAGATCAAGCAAGAAAGGGTAGTAGTGGACCTGCAAGAGATATGATTGAAGCCTTGCTATGTTTCTTCCAATGGCTTGCAAAGTCTTGCGACCCGCACTGCAAGGATGGCTGATAGCTGCTAGAGCCCGAATAAGGTGAAGGCTGCCATTAATGGGGCAAAGACCGATGCGACTAGTGACATGACCGTTATCATGGTGTTGAGAGAAGGTCCAGCTGTATCCTTGAACGGGTCGCCCACGGTGTCGCCGACAACCGCAGCCTTATGCGCGTCTGACCCGTCCCCTCCAAGGTGGCCAGCTTCTATGTACTTCTTAGCGTTATCCCAAAGTCCACCAGCATTCGCCATAAGCAACGCAAAGATTATCCCTGTAACTATGCTTCCGGCTAGGAACCCTCCAAGAGCTTCCTTCCCCAAGATGAATCCACTCGCGAGTGGAGCCACGATCGCGAAGACGCAGGGTAGAACGAGTTCCTTGAGGGCTCCCCTTGTCGCAATGTCGACGCATCTCGCATAGTCTGGCTTGGCTCTGCCTTCCATCAACCCCGGAATCTCTCTGAACTGCCGCCTAATTTCCTCAACCATTCTGAAGGCGTTTTTTCCTACAGCAAGTATGAGCAGCGCTGATAGCAGAGGAGGCATCATTGCGCCGATGAAGACCCCCGCGATAACGGTTGGTTTCCTTATATCGATAGTCTGTATGTCGACGACTTGAGCGAAAGCCGCAAACAATGCCAGAACCGTCAGAGCTGCGGCTCCTATGGCGAATCCCTTTGTTATAGCCTTCGAAGTGTTGCCTGCGGCGTCAAGCTTGTCCGCGACCTCTATCACCTCTTTTCCCAGACCCGATTGCTCGGCGATGCCCTTCGCGTTATCTGCGATTGGACCGTAGGCGTCAGCTGAGATTATCATGGCAACTATAGACAGCATTCCTACTGCCGCAATCGCTATCCCGTACACAGGATTAACCCCGAAGGCGTTAGCAAGATACCACGAGGTGACCGTCGCGGCGCAGATGCCGAGGACAGGCGGAACTATGCTGATTATGCCATATGAGAAACCAGTCAATATGTTTATAGCTGCGCCCGTTTGTGAGGCTTGGGCAGTCTTCAGAGCGGGCGGCCTGTCAATCGAAGTGAAGAAGTCAGTTGTTATTCCAATTATGACACCTGCCACCAACCCGGCCAAGGTAGGCAGATACACGCCCAGGCTTTCTTGTTGTCCGAGCCCTACGTTACTGGTGAGCAGAAACGTGAGGATGGCGAATATGATGCATGTGGAAAATGTCCCCCTGTTAAGCGTTGCTCCGGGGTTTCCTTTCTCGCCGACTCTTACAAAGAGACTTCCGAGAACAGAGGCAAATACCCCCAAAGCAGCAACCAGTACCGGAAGAACTGTGTATATGTCAGTAGATGCGCCGCCTGTCTCAAAACCGATTATCATCGCTGCTATCACGCTTGCTATGTAGGAGTCGATCAAGTCCGCGCCCATACCAGCTACATCGCCTACGTTGTCGCCCACATTATCTGCCACAACAGCCGGATTCCTCGGGTCGTCCTCCGGGATACCGATCTCAACCTTGCCGACAAGGTCAGCTCCAACATCAGCCGTCTTTGTGTAGATGCCTCCCCCCGCCTTAGCGAAAAGTGCTAGGGCACTTGCCCCGAAACTGAAATAGAGGACAATGGTCGGGTCTCTAAAGATGTAGTACAGCAGACTTACCCCCAGCAACGCCAAGCCGACTATTGAAAAGCCCATCACGGCTCCGCCGTAGAATGCGACGGGAAAGGCTTTGTTCAGACCCTTTCTTGCAGCGTTCGCTGTTCTGACGTTGGCTCTAACCGCAGCATTCATCCCGAGATACATGGCAAGCGTTGAGCATATTGATCCAAATATGTAAGCCAAGGATGCAGTAAGCCCGTAGACTGGATTGGCATATCCGAACACCAGAGCGAGAACGGCTGCCATAATAGCGACGAAGACACCCAATATGGAATTCTGCCTTTTTAGGTAAGTCTTTGCGCCTTCCCTTATCGCTGTGGCGATCTCCTCCATTTTTGGAGTTCCGCTTTCCTGTTTATCTACGTGCATGAACAAGTATACTGAGAAGGAGATCGAAGTCAACCCGGCAATAGGCGCCACCACTAGCCAGTCCATTCTCTCAGCTCTAACCGATTTCCCCTTGTAAATATAGCTCCCCTTTTAACCTTTCCTTCGTTGCCTCGTGCCCTCTAAGAGATGAGCAGAAACTCTTATCTAAATCAGTGTGCATTAATCATCGGGCATAGAAAATCCAAGTCTGTTAGGAATCTTCAATCAGAGAGCTGGGATTGTGGCACGAAGATCGGCGCGGGTTTGATCGGTTGTGGTTCCATCGGTACCGTGATAGCCGAAGCCGTAGTCGACGGAAGAGCTGGCGACATAGAACTAGTAGCAGTCTACGATCTCATCAGAGAACGCGCAGAAAAACTTGTCAAAAGCCTAGCTAAGAAGCCTGCCACAACCAAGAATGCTGATGAACTCCTCGAAAACAAAAACATCCAGATAGTTGTTGAGGCTGCATCGCAGGAAGCCGTCAGGCAATACGCGGCAAAGGCTCTGATCGAGGGCAAGGATATTATGGTGATGAGCGCCGGTGCACTTCTCGATGACAATCTTTTCAAGCGAATATCAGATCTTGCCCAGGAGAAAGGGAGAAAAGTCTACGTGCCCTCTGGCGCAATTGTGGGCTTAGACAGCGTAAAGTCCGCAGCCGTTGCACGAGTCGAAGAGGTGACGCTTACGACTCGGAAGCCGCCCTTGAGCTTCGAAGGCGCTCCCTTTGTTGAGAGGAGAAAAATAGACCTTTCATCGATCAAAAAGCCAATGGTGCTCTACGAGGGACCTGCCAAAGAGGCTGTAAAGCTCTTCCCTCAGAACGTCAACGTTTCTGCAGCTCTGAGTCTCGCGGGCATCGGGGCTGACAGAACGAAGGTAAGGATCATAACCGACCCGCGAGTGAAGGAGATCACTCACGAAATCCATGTGAAAGGCGATTTCGGGCAGCTCCGAACCAAGACATTCAACAGACCCTTCCCAACCAACCCAAAGACAAGCTACATAGCAGCCCTCTCAGCAATAGCAACCTTAAGAAAGATAAGTGGAAGCATAGTCGTCGGGACCTAGAGAAAACGGCCCAAACCGACAGCGGGCGAAAGATTCACCAAAGTTTTTTTACCAAGATCATCCCTTTTGGCTAAGTGTAGAGCGGTGGTTACAATATTGAGGATGCCTGCGGAAAGTCTTCGAGAAAAATTGACAGATTTTCTGAGCGAGGATGTTGGTCTGGGTGATGTCACAACCGAGGCAGTTGTCCCTGCAAAGACTATGGTCCGAGCCCACATAGTCGTGAAGGAACCTGCGGTCGTTGCTGGGCTCTTCGAGGTGGAAACCTTCTTCGAGATGCTTGGCGTGAGGTTTGTGGCCAAAGTCAAAGACGGGGATGAGGTTACCGCTGGGAAAGTGATTGCGGAGCTAGAAGGCGATGCACGTGCTGTTCTGACGGGAGAAAGAACTGCATTGAATGTTCTTATGCGAATGAGTGGCATAGCAACAGCCACCAAAGAGCTCGTGAAGAAGGTTCGGAAGGCTGGGCTTAACGTGCGTATTGCAGCGACTAGAAAGACTGCGCCTGGGCTTCGCTACTTCGACAAGAGAGCCGCTTTAGTCGGGGGAGGCGATCCCCATCGTCTGAGGCTTGACGACGCCTTTCTGGTCAAGGACAACCATGTAAAAATAGCTGACGGGGTTGCGGAAGCCTTGAGAAGAGTGCGCTCGGTTGCGAGCTTCTCCAAAAAGGTTGAGGTTGAAGCAAAGACGACAGAGCAAGCCGTGGAAGCCACCAAAGCAGGAGCTGACATAGTGATGCTTGACAACATGACTCTAGAGGAGGCCTCAGAGACCATGAGAGTCCTAGAAGATCTTGGCCTTAGGGGAAAGGTGTTGGTTGAGATTTCGGGCGGCGTGACCGAGGAGAACCTGCTTGATTACGCCAATCTTAAGCCAGACGTTATCTCCTTGGGCTCGTTGACGCATTCGGTCAAGGCGATCGACATGAGCCTCGAAGTCGTAGAGGCAAGAACCCAAAAATAGGCAGACTATCCAACAGCCTCAATCACTACTTCGGTCACGGTCTTGGCCGGAGCATCTGTCCTAATCCCTCGGCTGTGAAAATGCGTACCCAAAGCCTTGAAACCCCTCTCTCTTAGCCTTTCCATGACTTTCGTCAATGGTGGGATGGGCACGTTCAGCTTATCACAAAGCCTGTCGAGAACGTAGTATGTCGCCGGCGCGTCTGATTCAGCCTTGATCAGAGACAAAGTCCTCACAGCCTCGGGTCTGGGCGCGAAGCCTTTCGACATAGTCTCTTTCTCCATTTGCTCGCAGAAGCCTGACTCAGCTATGTTCCCAAGCCATAACGGACCAGCAGACTTCAAAGGTGAGCCACATTCGCTGCAGCTTTCATTGAAGGCTGACAGGATTCCGGGAGCTGTCTCTCGATGAAGACATGCAAAGCAGTGTAGGGTGTAGCCCATTTTCCGAAGACTCTCGTCAGCTTTCTTGGCACCGTAAGTTGCCAGGTGGTATGCACGAATGTAGTGGCTTGAGCTGTGGCTGAACAGGACGCTGATGCCAATCTCGTGCATCGCTGCGATGGAGACTACGCGTCCGATCAGTAGTCTGATGGCAAGTTCGTGGCAATATTCAGTTCTCAGTGGCAACCCGCCGTATTTTCTCAGAGCTGCCTTTGGGTAGACTCCGCAAAGCGGAGCGAGGTCAGTTGCCGTTAAAGCTAGGAATCCGCCGTCTCTCAATGCTCTTACTGCTGAGTCTAAGTAGTAGACTGGTGTTCCGGAGGGGTCCAAATCGATATAGTCGAATCTTCTGTTTGGTGCTGCGTGGAGGCTTAGGAAAAGGTTGGCGTCTTTATTGGCTAGACAGACGACTCCTTTGAGATCGTTTAGCTGTACATTATGCTTCATCAGATTGAATGCTTCTGGATTGATGTCGTTCAGGTGAACCTTGCGGACGCCCTGCACTTCCTTTGCGAAGCGTATTCCCCTCACGCCGCAACCCGCTAGAGGTTCCGATACGACTAGTACCCGCTTGACCATTCTCTGGTAGGCTTGAAGCGCTACAACAGCTATGTCCCGGCTCAGTCTCGTGAGAGGGTTGTAGAAGACCGGGGCTCTAGAGGGGGTGTAATCCCAAACATTTCTTCTAAATGCTTCAAGCCTAGGCACGATTACATTGGCAGCTCCCTCTTTGGTCTCCTCCACTGGGAACCCGAATGTCATCTCGCCATCTCCGAAATCAAGCCAACCAATATTCCTTGCCTCTGGCTCAAAAGTGTTTCCCAGCGACTGAAGGGGAGTATGTAGCCTCGAAAAACGGTTTTATGCATCTTCCTCATTTGTTTATGAGAGCGTCAATAGGCTCTTGGAGGATGCCTGCTTTGAGGTTCAGGGAGTTTGCATGGACTGGGTTACTCTTTGAGGTTCCTGAAGAGATGCGTTTCAGCCGTCAAGGAGGAGACACGAGGACGGGTCATCTCATGCTTGAGGCAGAAACCTATATGATTGAGGCCAAATGGGAACCCTTTGAGCCAAAGAAGGCCAAATCTCTTTCCGAAGTTGGAGGATCGCTTGTTGAACAGATCAAGAAGCAATCTAAGAACCAGACCGTAACGGTTCTTGGAAAGGAAGATACCTACGTCTCGAAGCATAAGGCCCTCTACATGATTGTTAGGTCCAGAGCTGACGAACGCGTATACTTGTGGTATTGCGTCGAAAGCCAGAGGATAGTCATATTGCGTTTCGTCTTCGGAGCCTTTGACGATAGCGCTAAGAAGATAACAAAGCGAGTGCTCGATACGCTTCAGTGCCACAGCGAGAAGACGAACATATGGTCGTTACTGAACCTCCGGTTCGAAACCCCTGTTTCATTCCTTCTAACTGACACAAAGATAACCGTCGGCAGAGCACACTTCCTTCTTGTTGACCGCAAACTCTCGTCTTTCGCGGACAAAACCGAAAAAATCCTTGTCGAGTATTTCTCCATGGCAAACCTGATCTATGAGCAAACTTACAGAAACCTCGACAAATGGTTTGAAAAGAACTACCTGAAGGATTTGAGCAAGAAACTCAAGGAAGGAAAACTGAAATTCAAAGCGCTAAGTTCTACGGGATTCAGAAGGCATAAGATGGAAGTCAAACAGGGAACCGCCAAATCTGGTACAACATGGAGAAAAACAACGATGTACACAAACGCAAGTTGGTATTGCCCGAGGACAAATCGGATATACTCGGTTACCTTTGTGTCAAGTATCAAGAGACCTGCCTTCCTCAAAAGGGAGATCGACAGAGAAGCCCACTCGAAGCTGTGGGAGGATTTTCTGTCGTCACTTAAGTGCCATTGAGTAGCATACTCGTTTGCTTTCCGGTTGCCTATCTTTTCTGTGGCAAGCAGCCAGTCCCCTTTAGGTGAAAGTCCCGAAATCTGATCTAGTCAGAGGAAAAGATAAGGTGCGTCCTATAAATCATAGTGTAGTGGTTTGACTCTATTCAGTCTAGTGTAAGACTCTCTTGGTCGGCGAAGCGACCGGATTGTTCTTCTTATACGACGCCAGGCAAGGTATCTCGGGAATAGCTGGGAGAGGCTTTCGCCGTGCGAGTGGAAAACATCAAACCTCGGTTCAACAACCACTCTGCGGCCTCTGGCAAGCATCTCCAATGCCCAATCGAAGTCCTCTCCGCCAAACTTACCCGCATCATGGATTTTCTCAGGCATTGACTCGTCAAAGGGGTATTCCTGCCATAGCGACTTCCTGAGAATGCAGTTGACGGTTGAGAAGAAGGCGTCTTTGGCGTAGAACCCGCTCAGTTCGTTGAGTCTCCTCCACCCCCAGTCATAGGCAAGTCTTTCCCATGCGGTTCCTGATTTGTCTGGCAGTGTATATCCTCCCACACCTGCAATGTCGCTACTGCTAAAGTGCGCGATTCCGCTTTCAAGCCAGGCTTCTGATAGTGGCAAGCAGTGTCCGTTTGTGATGCAGATAAGATCGCCCTCTGCGACGGAGATTCCAACGTTTGCTGAGTATGCATAGGAGAATTCTTGATCAGTTATCGGAACGAGCTTCATGTCTATGTGATTGCCGAAGACTTCTCTCTTAGCTGCGGACAGAAGCCTAGTCATCTCATCCAGTTTGGTCTCTGACGAGAAGTTGTCAACGACGACCAATTCTGAGGGTCGGACAGTTTGGACCGAGAGCTCCCCTAAAAGCCTGTTAAGGTGCCTTTCCACGTCTCTTGTCCGAATGAGAACAGAAACACGACAGCCCCTCGGTGACATCCCGATTAATGAGATACGTGAGTTGTGTTTAAAATATGTTTGGTGAATCGGCCTCTAACCTGCTGTTGGTTGCCAAACCTACAGAGATTGTGGAAAACCAAGCGGGCTTGCCAATGGAACCACAGAGCGAGGTCAGCCGAGCTATTTCTTTTCCATCTTAGCTGCTGCTTCAAAACGAGCCCGCGTTTCTTCGGGGAGAATGAACCCTACCAGTCCTCGTTTCGAAAGCTCGTTGAAGTATGCGTTAAGCGACACCTCGGCTTCGGTCGGCAGCAACTTGTACTTCTCGTGCAGATGCTCTACGATTTCTTGCACGTTTTTCTCCCCGTCGCACAGTTCCCAGACAATTGACCCGACTTTGTCCAGCTGAATCTCTTTCTCCTTCGGGGGAGGCGCCAGCTTCGACAGTATTTCCCTTCCTCTCTTCTTTTTCTCCTCTTGTCTCTGCAGAGGTATAAATAGACTGAAGTTTCCCTGCTGGTTTCTCTCCCACCTTAGCATGGGGTTTCGGACGGGCTTCATCTGGAGAAACTCGCTCCTAGGAATCTCTGGACCCTTTTCCTTTTTCTTTCTCCTCAATCTGTCGAGTATCATGATCTCTCTGCGCCCAAGATAACAGAATCATCTACTCTCTAAAATACTTAATCCAGAAACAGTCCTTGTCCACCATTGTCTCCAAACCATTTCTTCCGTGCCACGAATCTTAGGAGGCAACAAGGGAAAATTCTTTTAGCATCGTGGGCATAATTGGCTTGGGTTAGCCTTCAGGTGGAAAGCGATTGATGAAGCTGAATCGCAATTCCCTCAGATTCGATCCCGAACAGACTTTGAATGCTATTCTGGGTTTCATTAGGGAAGTGGTTGAAAATGCGAACGCCTCAGGCGTTGTTCTTGGGCTAAGTGGCGGTGTAGACAGTGCCTTGACGGCTGCGCTGTGTACTCGTGCGCTGGGAAAGGAAAAAGTTCTGGGGGTCTTGATGCCTACCTCCTTCACGCCGGAAGAGGATATTGCGGACGCCCTTGAACTGACCGAGATGTTGGAAATTCGGACCGAGAGAGTTGATATTGACGGCATCTGCGAGGCTTTTGCTCAAGCTCTAGAGATCCGTGGCGACGATGCAGGTAAAAAAATCCCCTTGGCAAATATTCGCGCAAGGACACGCATGGTGATCCTTTACTTCTACGCGAATACTAATAACTTCCTCGTAGCCGGAACGGGAGACAGGAGCGAAACATTGATTGGATTCTTTACGAAGTATGGCGACGGAGGCGCGGACTTCTTTCCCATCCGGCATCTCTACAAAACGCAGGTCAGGGAACTCGCAAAGTATCTCGGTATTCCTGACAAGATAGCCTTCAAGCCTAGTAGCCCTCAGCTCTATCCGGGTCACAAGCTCTCCGATGAGGTTCCCCTCGATTATGACAGGATGGACCCTGTGCTGGTAGGGCTCTTCGACCTTAGGCTGCCACCGGAGGAGGTCAGCGAGATGACGAGCGTTCCCATCAGGATTGTCAGAAACCTTGTTACCCGTCACAGCAGAACAGACCATAAGAGAAAGCCTCCATCAGCAATCGAAAGCAAATGACGGCATATTATATCCTACGAAAACTACTGGCAAGGTGGTTTGATCGGAATGGTAGGATCAACATTCGTGTTCCAGCCCTACGGAAAGAGGCTCAAGGTGACCGATGCCAAAACAGTTCTTGAGGCAGCACAGAAAATCGGCGTCAACATAAGCTCAATCTGCGGAGGAAAGGGGTTCTGTGGCAAATGCAGAGTCATCGTGCGCCACGGTGAGGAGCATCTATCAACTGCTTCACAAGCCGAGAAGCGGGTTCTCTCCGAAGATGACTTGAGGAGCGGGTTCAGGCTGGCCTGCCGGGCTAATGTCGCGGGTAAAGGCACGATAGTTGTAGAGGTTCCACGCGAAAGCCAAGTCGACCAGCAGAGGATCCTGCTAAGAGGCGTGGAAAGAACCGTGAGCCTAGCGCCCGCTGTCAGAAAGGTCACGGTTCATCTTGAGAAACCATCCTTGCTAGATGTGGAGTCGGATGTTGACAGACTTCTCGACGCGGTCGAGTCTAGGACCGGGCGGAAGCCCAAGGTTGACTATGAAGCGTTAAGAAAGGTGCCTCTTATCCTTCGGAAAGGAGACTGGACGGTTACAGTGACGCTGTGGAGCAACCGAGAGGTAATCGCAGTTGAACCCGGCCCTACCAGCGGTCTCTACGGTCTCGCGGTTGATATCGGAACAACCAAGCTGGCTGCATACCTTCTGGACCTGACCATGGGCAAAATCGCCGCCACGGCGTCAACGATGAACCCGCAAATATCCTATGGAGAGGACGTGATCTCAAGGATACACTACATCATGGAAAACGAGAACAATCTGGCTAGGCTTCAGGAAGCCGTCGTTGAGGGGATCAACCAGCTTATCCGCGAAGCGTGTCAGAATGCTGGGGTTTCGCCTGAAGAAATCCGTGATATGACCGTGGCCGGCAACACCGCTATGCATCACATCTTTCTAGGAATCCCTCCGAACTACGTCTCCCTGATGCCCTATCCCGCGGCCCTGCAGTCACCCGTGGACATCAAGGCTCGAGACTTGCGCGTGAAGATAGGTAGAGGCGCCTATGTCCATGCGTTGCCGACCATTGCTGGTTTCGTGGGAGGAGACGCCGTCGCAGACATTCTCGCTACCGGGATTCATGAGTCTGATGATCTTTCCATGGTGATCGACATAGGAACTAACACCGAAATCGTGTTAGGCAACAAGACCAAACTTACAGCGTGTTCCTGCGCTTCCGGGCCAGCCTTCGAGGGAGCACATATCAAGTTCGGTATGAGGGCAACAACAGGCGCAATCGAACATCTTTGGATCGACCCAGATACCTATGAAGTCGGCTACAAAACGATTGATGATGAGAAGCCCCGGGGCTTATGCGGGTCCGCCATAGTCGATGCCGCCGCTGGGATGTTGAAGGCTGAGATCATCGACCATAGAGGCAGGTTTAACATGAAGCTTGAGACGCCGAGGTTACGGAGGGGAGACAAGGCCGGCGAGTTTGTCCTAGCGTGGAGGAACGAGGCGGGTATCGATAGCGATATAGCAGTAACACAGAGCGACATACGGGAGGTTCAGCTGGCAAAGGCGGCAATCTTCACGGGCACATCTGTACTGATGGAACAGATGCGAGTCTCGCCGAAGATGATTCGCAAGATCTTCCTAGCCGGCGCCTTTGGTAACTATGTCGACCCACAGAACGCAAGAATCATCGGCATGTACCCCGATGTGCCCCTGGAACGGGTTCACTTTGTCGGGAACACGGCGGGTTCAGGTGCTCGAATGGCGCTTCTGTCGGTTGAAGCCAGAGATATGACCGCAGAGATCGCCAAACGGGTCGAATACATAGAGCTCGGAGCTGATCCGAGTTTTCAGGATGAGTTTCTGAAGGCTACGCATCTGCCGCATCATGAGGTCCGACGGTTTCCGAATGTGATGAAGATGCTGCGTAAGGCAAAGCAGAAGGGACAGTTGCCAACCGGGGATGATTGAATCTTATAAGCGTCCCAGTCGTATTCGTGATGTATCGCAGTCTGTTGGTGGTGTTGGATGAAGATCGCAAAGAGGATGAAGATCAT
>Ga0129298_10000793_pt1 | contig 12979 bp, 11 predicted proteins | sample I19B2metaG_FD_94707 | JGI IMG/M metagenome (GOLD analysis project Ga0129298, IMG submission 94707) | Lake sediment bacterial and archeal communities from Gulf of Boni, Indonesia to study Microbial Dark Matter (Phase II) - ​I19B2 metaG | ecosystem: Environmental > Aquatic > Freshwater > Lake >... | reverse complement strand
GGGCATCGATGCCGATGTCCACCACCTCGAACCCTCCTCCCTCCAGCATCATGCCCACTAGGTTCTTGCCGATGTCATGCAGGTCCCCTTTTACCGTTCCCAGAACGATCTTGGCCATGGTCGAAGTGGTCGATTTGGCCAATATGGGTTTTAGAACTCCCAGGCCGGCATGCATGGCCCGGGCGGCAATGAGCACTTCGGGGATGTAAATCTCGCAGTTTTTGAATTTGACCCCGATCTGATCCATGGCTTTGATCAAACCCTGGCTCAAGATGCTCTCGGCCGACTCTCCACGATTGAGAGCCTCCTGGGTCAATTTTTTCACCCCTTCCATGCTCCCTTCCGAGAGAGCCTTGTAAAACTTTTCTTGGTCGATCATTTTCGTCCTCCATTCCTCTGCGTTCTCTGTGGTTTAATATGTTCGGCGGTTTTTCATTTCGAATTTCGGTATTCGATATGCGGATTTGTTTTTGTGATTAGACCTTCATCGGCATTTTTCCCCATTCCTGGACCATCTCGGTGATCCGCAGTAACCTTTCGAATTTGGCATCTGGTGGCGTGGTGTCGCTTACCCCAAGGATAAATCGATCCCCCGGGGCGATCTCAGAAAAAAGGTTTTTCATAAACTTCTTAAATTCCTCATCGGACATACTCTCCTCCAGAAGGGCCACGGAGGGAACTCCCCCAAAAATGGTAACCTTTCCCTGGAAGGCCTTTTTCACTTCGCCGATCGTGACTTTGGTCATAGGTTGAGGGCAGATGGCCTCGGCGATGTCCATCCCGCTCTCCCGGATGAGGTCGAGCAGACCTTTGTTTTCCCCATCGCAGTGGCAAAGAAGCAGCTTCCCCCTGGGATGAAGCAAGTCCGCCAGTTTCTGGAGGTGGGGCATGATATGATCCCGGAAGAAGGGAGGGTAGGTGATCATCTCGTCGTAATTGGCACCGGAAAAGATGACTTCGGCTGGTGAATCAGCCAGGACCCGGAAGATCTGGTCGAAATACGGTTCCATATCTTCGCAAAGCTGGCGCATCTCTTTCGGGTGGTCGTACATCTCGAGATAGAACCGGGTGGCATCAAAAAATTCTTTCATGATATGGTGCAGGGGGCTGGCGGAGAGGTTGGCAAAGGCCGCGGCGAATCCTTTATCTCCAACCTTTTTCTGATACTCCAGATAATTGCCATAGTCAGGATGAACCTTCATGTTTTTGAATATGTAACCCACGGTTTTGTAGTCCTTTGGTTCTTTAATGACATGCTCCGAGATCCAGGTAATGGAAGCTCCCGCCCGCTTCATCTCTTCGGTATAAAGGATTTTGCAGGAGACTGTTCCTAAAGGTGTATGATAGGTCACATAGGTAGCATCCCCTTCCTTTTTGACTTCCCTTTCCACTCCGACCAACTCCGGTCTGTAGGCCATCCCCCAAAGGCGGTAAACACCCAAACCCCGGTCAATGTTATCCTCTGGGGAGCGGACATTCAGGAATTCAGGGACAATTTTATGGTAACCTCCACCGAGATAATCCGCGACCTCATCCAGAGAGGCGCTCTGTTTGAATGGCGTAGGGAGTGTTCTCCTCATGGAATTGGAGTTGTGCCAGAGGTCGATGCGCGGGACCCAGGGAAGCTGATCGGCCCATTCTCCCCGGGCCGCTTTGAGCATGCGTTCTTTATGGGTCATCATGGGAAACTCTCCTCAAAATTTTTACCAGCGGATGAGCTTATCCGGCAGCCAGAGAGCAATCTGGGGAAACATGGTTACAATGGCAATCCCAACGAGCTGAAGAAACATGTAGGCCACAATCCCTCTAAAAATCTCATTGGTGGTTATTTCTGGCGGGGCAATCCCCTTCAGGTAGAAGATGGCCGGCGCCATGGGTGGAGTCAGGTAAGAAGTTTGGATCATCATGATGAAAAGGGTGCCGAACCAGATCGGGTCAAAGCCCAATTTAGCAATAATCGGGGAAAAGATGGGTACGAAGACGAGCAGGATGCTGGCCCAGTCGAGGATGAACCCGGCGATATAAATGATGAGAAGGAAGAGGACCAATACTGCCCATGGGCTCAGACGTAGAGCGGCCAATATTTTTTCCGTAGCCTCTCCTCCGCCCATGCCCAAAAAAACGCCACTGAACATGGAGCCTCCGACCAGGATGATCATCATCATGCTGGAGATTCTCAAGGTCTGGATGACGGTTTCTTTCACAGCCTGCAGGGTGAAATTTCCATAGGCAATAGTTAGGATGATGCTGCCGAATGCCCCCAGGGCCGCGGCCTCAGTGGGCGGGGACAAGCCGAGGACGATACTTCCCATGACCGAAAAAATCAGAGCCAGAGAAGGAACCATGCCTGTTGCCGTGATAATGAGTTTTTGCTTGAGGGGAATCCTGGTTTCCTCAGGAGGAATCGCCGGCGCAAAGTCTGGAGTTATATTGGACCTTATGGCGATGTAGGTAATGTAAATGGTGGATAGGAGCAATCCAGGGAAGATGGTGGAAATCAAGAGCCGGCCAACGGATAGACCCGCTGCCGGACCATAAACAACGGTCACAACGCTCGGTGGGATGAGAGTTCCTAGGGCGCCTCCGGCGCAAATTGTCCCGCAGATGAGGGGGTGGTCATAATTGCGCTTGAGCATGGCGGGGATAGCCATCACTCCAACCATTACTTCGGAGGCTCCGATGATCCCGGTGCAGGCCGCAATGATGGTGCACATCAATATGGTCGAAATGGCCAACCCCCCCTTCAGACGGCCGGTCCAGATGCTGATGGCTTCAAATAGTCTTTTGGCGATCCCAGAACGTTCGAGCATGGTCCCCATGAAGATAAAGAGGGGAACGGCGGCCAGGACATAATTGTCAGCCATCCCGTAGACCCGTCGGATCAACATTGGCGGAAGGCTCGACCCGAATCCAAAAATTCCGAAGATCAGAGCAATACCCATCAAACAGAAGGCAACGGGAAATCCCCCGAAAACGCTGACGATCATGACTGGAAACATCAGAAGAGAAAAATATTCTGAGCTCATGAATCTTTTCCCCGAATACCCAAAGATGCGCTCCGGATGAATTCGGCAATGCCCTGGAGAAATAACAGGAAAATAGCGAACACCACAACGGCTTTAAAAGGATAAAGAATGGGTCTCCAGGGGCTTAACCCGGATTTTTCACCCATCTCAAAAGATTGGATTACAAATTCTGTTCCGGCATAAATGAGAATGAGCATTACTGGGAAGAAAAAGACCAGGTAACCGATCGTATCGATAACCGCCTGTTTTCGGGGGCGGATATGCTGGTAGAAGATATCGATGCGGATGTGGGATTTCAGATGGAGGGTATAGGCGGCCCCCAGTAAAAAATGAGATCCGTATAAAAAATATGTAATCTCGTAGGACCAGATGGTGGGCCTTCCGAGGAGATACCTGGCGACAAATTCGTAGACCAGGGCCAATACGTTGGGGATGACGATCCAGGCTACCCATTTTCCAAACCAAGTACTGAGGGAGTCGATCATTTTTAGAATCAGGTTGAGCCCGCCCATGGAGTTCTAAGCCTCTCTTAGGGAATTTCCTCAATCCTCCCCACCTTTACCCTGTGGAGCCAAAGAACCTACTCCACAGGGCAGGGAGGAGACTTTGCCGTAATTCGTCATGTCCGCGCAGGCGGGCATCCACTTGGTTTAAATCATTAATAAATCTCAATACCTGGATTCCCGCTTCCGCGGGAATGACGGGCTTTTAGCCATTGCGACACAGCCTTGAGGGAGGAAAATTTTACTTTTTACAAGGTCACCAATTATTCATAGTGGAGAATTCGGTTCCGCTCCACGTTCTTCCATTTCTCGGCAAAGGTCTTCTGGGAGGTCCAGAGCTTCTTGAACCAATCGTCCTTCGCTTTCGCGATCTGCTGATCTGCCCATTCATAACCGAGCCTTTTCGCCTCACTCTGGACTTTAGGAGAAAGTTCCATGATCACGTTGCCGCGCCTCTTGAAGGTTTCAAAGGCCGGGATATCCAGGACGCCGATCTTGGTCCAGGATTCGAGCGTGGTAATCTTGGCCGCTTCTTCAATGATGGCCTTCAGGTCATCGGGTAGTTCATCCCACGCTTTCGGATTGATGAAGTACTCGAATGGCGCGCTGGGTTGATGAACTCCGGGGATGATGACATACTTCGCTACTTCATGTAAGCCCATGGGCAGGTTCTCGCCGGGAGTCGCCCATTCGGTGGCATCGATCACCTTTCTTTCCAGAGCCGGCAACACCTCTCCTCCTGGAAGGGAGACGACTGAAGCCCCCAGCTTGGGAAGGATGTCGGCCCACGCGCCCACCGTGCGGAATTTAATCCCTTTTAAGTCCTCTAAATTCCGGATTGGTTTGTGAGAGTGAGCGAAAACCTCGGTCGGACGCAGGCCGCCCGGAAAGGCAATCACATTGAACACTTCCCGGCGAAAATCACGCCACAGTTTGTACCCGTCGCTCTGGTACATCCAGTGGATCATGACATCGGAAGGCGGGCTCCCCGCGAATCCGCCGATGATGCAGGATCCCGGGTGGATGCCTATATCATATCCGGGCCAGGAATGGCCCATCTGACAGACCCCTCGGCGTACCGCATCCACAATCTCCAGAGCCGGGGCAATGGCCCCCGCCGGGAACATGTCGATGACGAGCCGTCCACCGGTCATTTTCTTAACCACGTCCGGCAGAACTTTGGCCATGTCCGTGTATAAAGGTTGACCGGTTGGCCAGCTGGTGGCCATTCTCCACTTAAATGTCTTGGGCTGAGCATGAACTTTTCTTGCCCCTTCCAGAACTGCCCCTGCTCCTAAAGCAGTCGCTCCTGCGGTCTTCAAAAAATCCCGTCTTGTTTTCCTCATCGCCCTTTCCTCCTTTCTCCTTGGGGAGATTTTTATGAGCGCTAATTGTATGGCATAATATATATTGCTTTGTCAACGATGGCTTTTTGTCTCTAAATTTTAATGGGATAAGTTCCGAATTCCAAAGCGGCCTGCCGCATGGCCTGGTAATTTTCGAACTGGGCCCAGTTGGGGACGGAATTCCCTGAACTCAGCGCATATCCCCCTCCTGGAGCAATGTCCAGGATGGTCTTCCTGGTCAGTTCTCGAACCTCTTCAGGCGTCCCCCGGGCCAGCAGATCGGTATGAATGTTTCCCATGATTCCCAATTTCTTGCCAACTTTAGCCTTCACCTCGCGAATATCCATGCTGGTAGGGTCAATGGGATGGAGGGCATCGAACCCGATGGCGATCAAGTCATCCATAATGGGCCAGATATTTCCGTCGGAATGAAAAAAAAAGAGCAGTCCCTGCTTCCTGGCCAGCGCTACCAGCTCTTCATACCAGGGAAAGACGTACTTGCGCAAAAATTTTGGGTCGATCATAGGCCCCGACCCGTAGGATAGATCGTCCACCACCCATAGAGCTCCGATGCTGGAGATCTTGAACAACTCCTTGGCCCCCTGCACCTGGATTTCTCCAACTTTTTGGAAGACTTTGGAGACCAACTCCTCCTGCAAGTAGAGACTCAGACAAAAGTTCTGAAAGCCCATGAGCATCCAGGTTAGGGTAAAGACCTTTCCCGAGCAAGCCAAGATTTTCATCCCTTCCGGAAGGAAGGGCTGGATTTCGTAAAACTTGTTGAAATCGAGCTTCGCCGCTTCTTCCCAGGGGAAAGAATCAAAGTCCTCCGGGTGGCAGATCACTCCATTCTCTTCAATATTCCAGGGCACAACCTCGTCCCCTTCTTTGCGCAAGGTCTTCTGGACTACTCTGTAGATGCTCGACTCCTTGGTAACCTCTCCCGGGTTCATCATGCCCACAGTTAAGGGCAATGAATCGTAACCGGCCTTCACCCAGAACTCAACCTGGGATTTTAGGTCGGAGTCTTCAACCTTCTTTCCTAAGAACTGAGACTGGATTTCGTAGGCCACCAGAGCTTCGATTAAAGGTACGCGGTCTGGCTCTTCGTGGTGGATGGCTTTCTTCAGGCGCTCGAAATTAGGTTGGGTGCTCATGAAGGCTCCTTTCAAGAAACTCAGGGTGGCTGCAAACCATAATCCTTTACCTTTTTAGTGGCGGAGCAAGAGTTGGGGCAACCATAAGGACAAGCTCGGAAAGGCGGTCACAATTATCGTCGCCACAAAGGTCAGCCAAAGATAGGGCAACGTAGCTACATAAATCTGGGTCATGGTGAAGTTTGGGGGGGCGACGCTCTTCATGTAAAAAGCCGAGGGAGCGAAGGGCGGGCTGAGGTAGCCGATGTGCATATTCATGCAAAAAACCACCCCAAACCATACATTATCGAATCCCATGCCCAAAACAATAGGAAGAAATAAGGGCACGGTTAAGAAAAGAATTCCGATCCAATCTATGAAGCAGCCCAGGAATACCCAAATAATTTGCATAAAAATGATTGTCCCCCAGGGCCCCAACTCCATAGCCTTCAAGGAATTTTGCACGAAGGTAGTCCCGCCAGCCAGGGTATAGGCACCAATGATAGTCTGGGCAGCGAAGAAGAGCCAGGAGAGCATGGCGCTGATCTTTACGGTCTCATAAAGCGAGTCGCGAAGCATCTCCCAGTTGAACCGGCGGTTAAGAAGGGCCGTGCCGATGGCCCCCATGACTCCCACCCCCGCTGCTTCGGAAGGCGTGGCGATTCCTGTGTACATCGAGCCCAAGACTCCCGTGGCTAAACACACGGGCGCGGCCAGTTTTCTTTGCATGGCCAGCTTCTTTCTCCAAGGGATGTTTCTCTCCTCGGCGGGAGCGATCGGAGCCGCTTCGGGATTTCGCCAACAGTGCCAGACTACATAGCCGATGAACAAAGCTGCCAGAATCAAGCCCGGTATCACCCCGGCCAGAAAAAGCTCTCCCACGGAGCAGCCTGCCACCATGCCATAGACGATGAAAACCACGCTGGGCGGGATCAAAGTCGCCAGACCGCCACCGGCAGCAATGCTCCCTAAAGCCAGTTTATCGTCGTATTTGCGGGCGAGCATTTGGGGGAGAGCGATCAGGCCGAAGGTGACGATCTCCGCACCGATTATTCCCACCATGGAGGCCATGATCGCGTTGGCGATGATGGTGCCGATCGCCAGCCCCCCTCGCAGGCCTCCGGCCCATACATGGACGGCATCGAATAAGTCTTCGGCCACGCCGGACCGCTGCAGGATGCCGGCCATCAATACGAACAGGGGGACGGCCATCAGGGTATAATTCAGGCTCATGTCAAAGACCCGGGCGACCAACATCATCATCACCCCGGGCTCGAACAAATAAAGGGTCAGGGCTACGGCCACGGCTCCGATGGACCAGGCCAGGGGCAGGCCGAGAGCCATCAGGACCAGCATGGCCACGACGATAAGAATGCTGATCAGCTCGATGCTCATAGGGGTTTGCCCTTCATCAGAAAATACACGTTGCGGATCATCCGAGCCGTGCCCTGGAGGAAAAGAAGAATCAGGGAGACGGTCATCGCGATCTTCATCGGATAGATGACAGGATCCCAGGCTGAGGTCGTGGTTTCCCTCATCTGAAGAGACTCAGCCATGTATATCCAGGTCGCTCTGAGCATCACTAATATATACAGGGCGAAAAAGAGGTAAGTAAGGCAGTCCACGAGAGCTTGTCTCCGGGGAGAAAGTTTATTGTAGAGCATATCGATGCGCACGTGTTTGTCCTCCTGCAGCGTCCAGGCCCCGCCTAAAAGGTAGATCAGCCCACAGGCAAAGACCGTGCTCTCCGAAGCCCAGATCGTTGGCCGGACAAAAACCGTACGCATCAGGATCTCGTAGGCGATGACCACGGCCACAAACAAACCCAAGAAGCTCACTCCTTTACCCACCCAGGTGCTGGTTCCGTCCACGAATGCCAGAATTTTTTTCATTCCATCTCCCATATAAGCTGTGAAGTAATCCCTTGAATCACCCCCACCCTGGCCCTCCCCCCTCAAGGGGGAGGAAATTTCTTTTTTTATCTCATAATGATTACCCTCTCCCCGCGCGGGAGAGGGTAGGGTGAGAGGGGATAACCGGTTTCTTATTTGATCTTGCCCAATTTTCTCAGGAAGGCCTCCATGGAATCTATCACTTTCCGGGTATCTTCGCTCTTTTTCTTCCACTCGCCCCAAACCTTCATGGCTTCGGCCCGCATCCTACCCTTCTCCTCGGAACTCCAGGTTACAGGAGTAATGCCTTTGGCTCCAGCCTCTTGAACCACCTTCAAATCTTCCAGGGCAAGACGTTCAACCACATCCCAGCACCATTCGCGGCAGGCGGATGGTAGCATAGCCTTGATGTCCGGTGGAAGCTTCTCCCATTCTTTTGGGTTGACTACGAAATCGCCCGTCGGCATGGAGTGAAATCCTGGGTAAGTGAAATAGGGGGCCACCCGGTGGAAGCCCAGCCGGTCATTATCCGACACAACCGACCAGTTGGTCGCATCCACCACCCCCTTGTCCAGGGCCGAATAAATCTCGGTACCGGGCAATACGACCACCGAGGCCCCTACGCGGGTGAGAACGTCTGATTCCATGCCCTGAGGAACCCTGATTTTAAGACCTTTGAAATCTTCCAGCCTGCGGAGCGGCTTTTTTGAAGGATAGGATTCCAACCCCCACCACATAACTCCAACCAAATGCATGCCGAGCTTTTTGTATAGCTCACTTAGGAGTTCGAACCCTCCGCCGTAATGGAAATAAAGGTCAGCCTCCCAAGGGTGGTCCCAGGCATAGACCAAATCCCCCAGGGGGGCCAGGGCCGGGATTTTACCGCTGTAATAGACCACTGCCTGGTGCGCGGCCTGCATGACGTTGTTCTTGACCGCATCCGCACACTCGATATTGGGCACGATCGAGCCAGAGGGAAAGGGAGTGATCTCCACCCTCCCGCTGGTCATGGCCTTGATCCGTTTGCAGAGATCCTCGAAACACTTGTAGGAAGTCTCCGCGGGGCTCCATAGGCACTGGGCTTTCCATCTGAACTGCGGCGTAGCCTGCGCATGAACTTTTCTTGCCCCTGCCAGAACTGCCCCCGCTCCTAAAGCAGTCGCTCCTGCAGTCTTCAAAAAATCCCTTCTTGTTTTTTTCATCGCACTTCCTCCTTTCTCTTTGGTGAAATTTAACCGCCGGCCCGTATTACACACACTTTTTCTTTGCTGATCGCAATCTTCCTATTTCTTCTTCTCTAAAGCCTTCTCCAGTCGTTCCAGCCTCGCTTTCAGCTCTTCCAGGTCTCTGCGGGTGGGGATATTCAGCCTCTGCAAAGTATCGCTCATAACTTTTTCTACCTTTTCCCCCAATTCTTTTTTTGCTTTTTTGGACCTTTCTATAAGATCTGCCGCCAGCTCTTTCCCTTCCTTCTCCGACAGTTGGCCTTTTTTGACAGCCTCGGCCACCACCGCTTCGATCTTTTCAGTGGTCATGACCGCCAACCCGGCCCCCAGCCAGATCATTTTTTTTAATAAGTTAAACATGGGGTTTCCCTCCTTTCTTATTTCTTTGCCCCGGAGGCTTTTTGGGCAGCCACCCATTCTTTGAACTTCGCCAGCTCTTCGGGAATCATCGGATAGATATGCCGCGGCTCCGGGAAAGCCTTGTTTCTGACATCCTGGACATAAGCCGTCAAAGCCTCGGTGCTAATTTTCGCTATTTCGGCATAGCGCTTCACAAATTTGGGCGTGAAGGCCTCAAAGACCCCGAGCATGTCGCTGACGATGAGCAGCTGTCCATCACAATAGGGTCCGGCCCCGATGCTCAAAACGGGGATGGTGAGAAGGTCCCGGATATAGCCGGCAACCTCCGGGGGAATGGCCTCCAGAAGGATTATGGCCGCGCCCGCTTCCTGGACCGCCAGGGCATCTTCGACCTGGGCCTTGGCACTGTCCAATGTTCGACCTTGAGCCTTGAAACCTCCCAGTTGTGAGGAGCTCTGGGGAGTGAGTCCAATATGGCCCATCACCAGCATGCCCGCGTCAACAATGGCCTTAATCCGGCTGGCCACCCGCACCCCGCCCTCTAACTTGACGGCATCCATCCTGGCTTCTTTGAAGAAGCGGCCAGCGTTTTCGACAGCGGCCTCATCAGTTGTCTGGTAGGAAAGGAAAGGCATATCGCCGATGACGAAGGTGTTGGGAGCCCCCCGGCGGACAGCTTCGCTGTGCACGATCATCATTTCCATGGTAACGGGCATCGTTCCCTCGTACCCATACACGCACATGCCCAGAGAATCCCCCACCAGAATCATATCGATCCCGGCCTTCTCGGCAAAAGTGGCTGTGGGATAATCGTAACTGGTGATATAGGTAATGGGCTCTCCTTTTTCTTTCATCAGGTAAAAATCCTGAATCGTTTTTTTCTTTCTCATTTTTTCCTCCGTCCCATCGAAAGGATATTATGAGGATTCGAGACCTCCATATTACTCCCTATCGGTTTATTCATCAAGATGGGGGCACTCTACTAATGAATTGTGAATTGTGGATTTTGGAAAACTCCTTGATTAACCTTTGTAGATCCGGATGATGTCCTTCAGGATGGCTGCGGCAGCCCCCAGGGGATTGGACTTCCCACCCGAAACCGTTACCCGGTCCATTGTATCCGTGAGGTAAGAGATCGCTTTTTCTGTTCCCCGCACACTGGCTAGAGGATGTTCCGCAGGGAGGGCCATGGGGGCTACGGAGGCTACGACTTTCCCCTCTTTTCTCTCCACCTTCCCGATAAGCTTGATGATCTTTCCTTCCTTCTTCGCCCGCTGTATATCTATGGGAGTAGTCCTGGTAATCCCTTCCACGCGGACATCTTGCAGGGAAAGGCCGGCTTGAAAAACTTCGTTGGCGATCAGGAGAATTTTGTTCGCCGTATCTCTCCCCTCCACATCCAGGGAGGGATCTGGCTCGGCAACACCCATTTTCTGAGCTTCGGCCAAAGCTTCTTGGTACGGGCACCCATCCTCGTACATGCGGGTGAGGATATAATTCGTGGTCCCGTTGAGAATTCCCTCGGCATGCAAAACTTCTGTTCCAGCCAGACAGGAAAGGCCGACATCCAGGGTGGGTAAAGCAGCCGCGGTGGCGGCGCTGATCATCAGTTTTACTTTCGACTTTTCGGCCAAAGTCTTGAGTTCATTGTACCGGAGCACCAGCGGCCCCTTGGCCGCCGTAACTACGTGCCGGCCATGAGAGAGGGCTGTCTGAATATGCGTCATTCCCGGCTCGCCATCTTTAATGTTGGTCGGAGTGGTCTCCACGAGGAGGTCCGCCGGCAATGTGCGGAGTGCTTCTTTTCCGGTCAGACTTTTCTTTCCGAACCTGGGCATATCCTCCACTCGCCCGCCTTTCTGGAAATGGGCCTGGAGATCCTTAAGGGGCAAGCCTTCCGCGGAGACGGAAGCCCCTCCAATATCCACAGCCGCCACGATTTTCAAATTTAAACCGTATCGATTTTGCAGGTCTTTATCTTTCTGGATCAGCAAACCGACGAAGGCCTGCCCCACTCTCCCCAGACCGCAGATGATTATGCGCACATCCATGGCTAACTCCTCTCTTTTGGTTTATCTCGAAATTAGTTGGCCAAATTTTTGCTGAAAGCTTGCCAAGAGCCCACTTTTCTTCCGGGCCCTTGAAATCACAGGACATTTTAAATATACCAGCTCTTTGCCCTTCAACTTATTTGGTTCTTCTCCCAATCCCTTGGTAAGAAATCCATGATCTACCAAATTCCATATATATTTTCCCTTCATTCTCCTGTCAAATGATTTTTTGGCAAAAACTATGGGTATTTTAAAGCCCTTTTCCACTTGACAATTCAAAAAAAAGGGGATTAATGTTTGAAGTATTTCAAATTCTTGAAGGGAGAAAGGAGGGGGACCCATCATGGCTGAAGAAGTAAGGGGTGTATGGGAAGAAACTGGTAAAACAGTCCCTATGGGTAGATTAGAACCTCTCAAGGTCATAAGAAAATTCCCGGCCTATGTGGGGTTCTGGGCTGCCTTCGGGGCGGGAGCGATCTGGGCATCTTTGGCCCAGGGAAGTGGGGAGCTGATCTGGTGGCCCTATCTCGTCGCCAAATATGGTCCGGCCTTCATTGGAATTGTGTTGCCCGCTTGCCTCATGCAGTATTGGGTGAATCTCGAGATCAATCGCTACACCACGACTACAGGAGAAACGATCTTTACCGGCTTCGCGCGCATCAGCCTGGCGTATGTCGTGCTTATGTGGCTTATGCTCATCATCACTTTCGCCTGGTTTGGGGGTTACGCCAGCGGCGGGGCCACGGCTATCGCCGCCCTGACCAATCTTCCTACTGGATGGACTCCCAGGGGGCAGACACTCTTCTGGGCCTATCTGACGATTGCGATATTTTTATTAGCCCTAACCTTGAGCAGGGTTGTATACAAGACCGTAGAATGGTTCATGGAGGCTGTGGTTATTGTTTGCATCGTCGGACTGGTCTTTGCCATTTTCAACAGTGAAGTAGTTGCCAGAATGGCGAGCTTTTTTGGATACTATTTCAATCCTTTCAGTGCCCAAATGCCTGCAAAATGGGACCCGGGCGATGCAGATATTCTTCTTACCGGCATCTGTTTCGCCGGAATGGGAGGGTTCTTTAATGTAATGTATAGCTACTGGGTTCGGGATAAAGGTTTTGGTATGGCCAGGTATGCCGGCCGGGTGACAAGTCCGATCACGGGGAAGCCCGAGACGATTCCAGCTACCGGCTTTGCTTTCGAAGACAACGAAGAGAATAAGGCCCAGTACAAGAAATGGATGAAGCATATCCATTACGACAACGCGGTGGCCGTAGGGGTCAACACCTTTACCTTGATGTTGATGATGCTTTTGGCCTGGGCCCTTTTGACCCCCAAAGGGTTGGTTCCCAAGGGATGGGAGATCGCTGTCGTCCAATCCCGGTTCTTTGAGGTTAGCTGGGGATTTATCGGAAAGGCGATTTTTTTAATCGTAGCCGCAG
>Ga0129298_10000792_pt1 | contig 12981 bp, 14 predicted proteins | sample I19B2metaG_FD_94707 | JGI IMG/M metagenome (GOLD analysis project Ga0129298, IMG submission 94707) | Lake sediment bacterial and archeal communities from Gulf of Boni, Indonesia to study Microbial Dark Matter (Phase II) - ​I19B2 metaG | ecosystem: Environmental > Aquatic > Freshwater > Lake >... | reverse complement strand
GGACATCGTAGCCTATATCGGACGCGTGATACGCAGTCGCCGCGACACACTCATCGGTCAAGAAGCCGACCAGGATCAGACTGTCGATGTCCATGTTGCGGAGTATGAAGTCAAGGTTCGTCCCGCTGAACGCGCCGCCGTTCGTCTTAGTCACAATCAGCTCATCCGGTAGCGGTCGCACCGCTTCGAGTGACTGGCTCTCGTCGGAGGCGGGCGGCACGAGCAGCCCTATCTTGCGGTTCACCTTTGCCGTGTGTAGCGGATTCCTCGTAGGCGCCTCAAGGTGAACGTGCACAACATCAATCCCCTTCTCCCGGCAGACCTTCAGAATCTTCGACCCATTCTCAACCGCTCTCCAGAATCTGGTCTCGTAGTCTCTCACCGCTTCACGAACGTCTGCCTCAGGCAGGCCTTTCTTGATGGCCGCTTTCACGAAAGGTTCTGGCGAAGCGATCTTCTGCACGTCTATCAGAACGAGAGCAGTTTTTCCGCGCCTGACTTCGAAGTCCGGATAAGGCGTCTCGAGAGTATAGATGACATCCTCTATCGTAAGCTTTCCCAACTCAGATTGCACCTTTTGATCCATAGTAGCAAGTCGAATACGATTTAAGTTTCGCAGATCCGGCAAACCTAATAGATCCAAGCGATCCGCCGATTGTGTGTGCTATGTCCTTCGTGGTCGAATGATGCGCCGCGTTCTGGTCTGACGGTCATCCTCACTGCCGAGACGTCTGATGGAAGTCGAGATTCATCAATCTCGGGAGACGGTTTGATTTCCTCGAAGGCATTCACATAGAGCGGAACACAGCTTGAGATGCCCCGAGTGAAGCTTCACAGACGGCCTCTTGACAATATCCACACGAGACCGGACAACACTAGACTGGGGACATCTCAGACGCTGAAACGCACAAGCTCGAGACAGTAATCAGCCTCAAGCTGGAGGACATGTCCCTAGGCGTCAAACACTTTTCGCTAGCTCTCTGCACCCTGACGCGGCCGCTCACGGGTTTTCCACGGCGCGAAACGGATTGTCGCACGAGGCTGTATGCGCCAGCGCATACAATTCGTTGAAAAGGCAAGGTACGCCCGAATCGTGGCGAGGATTCCGGCAGACCTTGACCAAGCGTGCAGCCGTCTCTCCAAGAGCCAAGGCTGGGAGTTGGGCGACCTGTACCGTAGCCTGATTCTGCTCGGAGCTTGCGGGTCATACCTGACATTGCGCTCTCGCAACCCCTCGCGGCAGACGCCGGATGACCGCTTTTCAACTGTGCTGGAACGATACTTGGGAGGACGAGCATACGCTCCTAGAACCGGAAGACGCTCGAAAATCATGACCGCCTACCTGCCAATCGGTGTCGCCCGCTCGCTCGCCCTCTATTCCAAGCTCACATCGAAGCTGCCTTCGCATGTGTACACGCGTTTCCTGCGGGCAGGTCTTCTCATCTACCTTGCATGCGAGCAGCGGTTGGCCGAGGCGCTTGGCGCAAGCGGCCCCAGAGTAAGCGCGGATAAGAATGATGACAGGAGGTGAGATGCTTGACGGAGGAGCATTTGCAGGAGTTCATTCGCATCGTGGAAGAGTGGATCAGCCTGTACCGCTCCGTCGGAGTTGCGGGGCGACTGCCTGGAGCCGAGAGACGAGCGGAGCTTGAGAAGATCATGTGGCAGGCATTACAGGAGATCGTTGAATACTCGAAGACCGAGGAAGCCGCCAAGAACGCAGAGGAACGCCGACAGGTCATGGAGCTTCTGAATCATGCCGTGAGAGCCGAGCTTGCAGTGCTACACGAGCAGGACGCCGCCTACGTTGAGGAGCTCCTGGAGGGACTGGAGACCCTCGCGCGGGAATACAAGGAGAGAAGCGAGACAGAGTAAGCTCACATTCGGGCGCTCGCACCAATTGACATGACGATGAAGAGCTAATCCAACAACTTCTCTGATGACGGTTCAAATCTTGGTGCCCGCACCAAGCGACACACACAACGCCGGTTCAGACTACGACGGCCGTATCAACACAGCCACACACTGATGTACCCTTGTTCTCTTTCTCAGGGAATCTTCGTTAACAAACTCTCTCCATGTGACCGACTGCCTCTTGGATATCGGTTTCTTCTTACGAAGTAGCCAAGTAACCTCGTCTTTCCTACAAAGTCTGTCTGCTGAGAAACGCTCGCATAGATTCATGCTCAACTCTGAGCATGTTCAAGAAGTCTTTGAGGGAACTCTTCTCAACCACGTCGATCACGAAAGGCTCATCGTATCGTGAGATGCCCTGACACTGATATTGCACGTATTTGCTTGAACAGAGTTGACCTAATTCGTATTCAAACATGGTACCTTCAAACACAATGACAGGATAGAACAGGAACATAGCGTACTGCTGTAGCTTGGTCATGAATCTTCGTGTTCGGTCAACATGGAACATCAGCGCTTTGATGACCTTGTTCAATGCGTCAAAGAAGAAATCTTGTCCATCTAAGACGAATCAGTTTACTGCGACTCTAGTACGATCCGGCAGATAGTGGTGGCTCTTTGACAGGAGTTTTTCGGACACATCCAACACAGACAGTTCGATTCTCGGATTGAGGGTGTGTCTTACGATACCCGTGGCCATGATTTCTTCAAACAACCTGCCCCTCTTGGTCATATAGAAAACCAGGGAATTGTCCGACTTCTTGCATTCGACGACCAACGTGGTGTGAAGAAAATCGACCAATGGTTGCTTGCCAAACCACTCTTTGAAGCCGAACCTCTTGATTCCCGTGAGGTCTATGGTTCTCGGCTTTCCTTCATCCTGATCAACGTAGTAGTCCTGAGCTGCCACATTCCAGCCATCCTCTTCAAGTTCCTGATAGACCTCAATCTCAAGAAGGAACCCTTTCTCCTTTAGCCTGTTCAGAACATCTTTCTCATCCATCGTGAACCCAAGCTAAACGTGTCATGGTTCTTGTGATCTGAGCAACGTAGGTTCTCGCGCATCTTCTACTTTATCATTTGTCCGATGGCCCGGTTCCCACTTGGAGACCTTTCCGCTGCCTACTATCCTGAGTCGAAGGGAAGCGGGATTGTCAACGGATTCCTCCCCCAACCGTATCGCGTTGAGGAATTGAAGGAGCCTTTGTGTGGGTCTCTTGGTGCGCGACGACGACGAACTGCCGCACCAAGCACCTCCACGACTCCAATTCCCATTCCTGCTCCTGACTCCCCCAATTGTTAGGGTTGCCGAGTTCCAGACAGCACCCAAAGTATCAAATCCTAAACGAGCGACATGGTATGCTGGCTTTCTGAGATTCACGGTCTGCGTGTTCCGCGTTCACTACGTTCTACGGCATCCGAGAGCGCCGACGAGGGGCGCAATGAGAACAATACCCAACAATGGAAGGAGGTGAGATAGTGACAATCGTAACATTCTGGACTAGGCTGATGTGGAAGCGATGGACCGTGCTTCTTGTGATGTTGCTGCTCTTCGTGTCGACCCTGCCCCTGGCAGCCGCTGCGAGTCCGAAGTCATCATATCCGACGGCCGGAAAGACTGTATTTGTCATTAATGTGAACTCGATGCCAAGAAGCGCTGATGTGGGCACGACTGTTGTCACAACGGTGGCTGTCTCCTATGAACCTAAAGGATTCGAGATGGCCGAAGTTCCGGATCCCGTAACCTTGTCCCCTGAAACAATCTCATTTCGTTGGGTTAGCAGTGCAGGCGAGAAAGTAGTCGAGAACGCACCCGTGGTTCCAACAGATCGTGCAGGAGTCTATGAGTACACGCAGACGGTTAGGGATGATTTCCCAACGGGGACAGTCACCATCTCCGTCGTTGCAGGTAGTTGCTCGGACGGCCAAGGAAACTCTGGCCCGCCGACAGACGTGGACTCTCATTCGACAACTTTTGAAAACGACAATTCAATAGTACAGATTGGTGCGACACAAGACCTGCTCGCTGTCTACGGTATTCCCATAGTGATAGCCATAGTGGCAATCGTCGCAGTACTGTTGCTGGTCCTCCGGAGGCGCAAGAAGAAGACGTAAGCACGAGATCCCTACCACTTTCCATTTGTTTTTTCTGAGGCGTTTTCTCATCGTGGTGCGAGCGTCGCAGTTTGAACCCTCATGGGAGGAGCAGTTTTGTTGTGTGTGTGTGCGCGCACCAAGAGACCCGACGACGACAATGCTCCACTCCTCCCCCTCCTATTCCTCTACCGACTCCATCCTCGATGAGTGTTCAAATTCGGGTGCCCGCATCAATGAAAATTCTCTTCTCTTGTGCTTCTCGTTCTGATGTGGGCTGGCTGACTCATGCGGTTTGTAGGCTTGAGCTTGTGATTCGTTCTAGCCTCCTAATCTTGTTTGTATAGAGTTCAGGTCGTAGGCCGCGGTATTGGCTGTGATGGTTGAGGACGTGGTAGATGGTGACAAGCATCTTGCGGGCGACCGCGACGACGGCTCGGTTGTGTCCTCGACGTTTCATTACTCGCAGGTAGAACTGGCTGAGTCTGGGGTCGTGTCGTGAGGCGTGTTGGGCGGCTTCGACGAGTATCCAGCGGATGTGGATGTTGCCTTCTTTCGTGATGTGGCCGTGTGTGGTGTGGTTGCCGGATTGGTGTGTGCTGGGTGCGAGGCCTGCGTAGCTGACAAGCTTCTTCGGTGACGCGAACCGCGCGACTGGTCCGATCTCGTTGATGAGGAGCATGGCGCTGTAGTAGTCGATGCCTGTGAATCCCATCAAGAGTTTCACTTCAGGGTTTTCGATGGCAGAGATGGCGATCGTTTCGGTCAGTCTGTCGATTGAATGGTTGAGGCTGTTGAGTTGTTCCAGGTTGACGTCCAGGAGTATTCGGTCGCCAGCTGGTAGTTCCAGTTTGAAGAGCCATTCTAGGCTGTGTTTGCCGGAGATGTCTGTGTATGGTGTCTTGATTGAGTGCTTGTCGAGTATTGTGTGGATGCGGTTCTTGATGATCGTGCGGAGCTGGGTTAGGCGGGCTCGTTCGCGTATGATGCTTCTCTGCATGCGGATCTCTCGGGGTGGGACGTAGCTTGGTGAGAGTAGGTTGGCGCGTAGCAGATCCGCGAGGATGCGGGCATCGAGTCTGTCCGTCTTGATCTTGGCTTCTGCGATCATTCGGGTCTTCTTGGGGTTTGTGAGTATGGTGTGGATGTGTTCGTCTTCGAGGCGGTTGTAGATTGGGATCCATAGGTTGCCTGTCGATTCGATGGCTACTTGGACTTCGGGGTAGGCTTTGAGGTGTGTGATGAGTTCTTCATGGCCGTGTGGGTTGTTCTGGAACGCGAATTGTTCTAGGATTCTTCCCTCTGGCGTCTTGACGCATGCGACGCATCGGGTTTTATGGGCATCTAATCCTACATTATTCATGGGGGTTTCCTTGACCTCCTGTGTTGGCTGGCCTACAGCGACATGCATCAATTCGAGCTTCCACGCGTCGGGGAGCCCAGTTCGAGTAGTCGCTGAGTCTGAGCCCATTCACCAGACGAGCCGTCAGGCGGCTCAGCGGGCGTCTCGGGCTTGGCCGGCCACACATCAATTCGAGAAGCTAGCTAGAAGAGAGCTTTCAGGGGTCGAGAATTTTCATCTCGACACCGAGGAGAACGACCACCACACTAGCGCAGTTGCATAGTTCCTTTGAGAAACAAGTCGGTCCAGAGCGCTCATTGCAGACTGCAATGGGAGAGAGTTCCGCGCCTCCTATGGTTCATTGATATGCCCTGGTTCCGAGGCCAATGGAGAATACGGTTGCTGGCATTCTCAAGCAGAGACTTGAGCTGATCCTTTTTTCCGGCGGCTCGTGTTCGCCCTATTGTGGCCGCTATGATCAGTGCTGCTGCGCCGATTATTCCTACCCACACGGCATCGGGCAGCTTCGAGAGGGTCTGCCAGCACTGTCTGAATGGATCAGAATACAGTATTATGAGCGTCGTCTCCGCGGTGCGTGCCAGCCCCGCACTTGTTGCCACAACCTGAATAACGTATTCTCCAGGCGTGGCCGAGAAATCTGTTGACACATGAAGTATCGAAGTGTGAGACATTTTGCTAGGTGTTGGACGGAAAGCCTGTGGTTCAAGGTAGCCATCGACACCCGCAGGCAGCCCTGCAGGTGCAAGAAGAATGGGCTGGAAAAGTGCACCGATGACTGTAATAGTGGCAACATATGTTGTCGATTCCCCTTGCACCACAGACCGACTATTAGGAGAGAGTAACAACGCGAAATCAGCAGGGGCAGCAACAACGGCCAAGGGAACCCTGGCAGTTCTAGTTAGCTCCTTGCTGGTTGCCTGTATCTCGACGCTGTAGGCGCCTACCGGTGTCGAGTAACTAGTAATTATCGTCAGCGTGGAGAGGAATAGTGGGTCAGGGATCCCTGACTCTGGCGAGAAAGACCATGTGGAGGCCGGTGGCAAACCCACGGCGAGGAGGTTGACCAGCTCGGGTGTGCCGTTCTTCAACTTGGCTTCGACGCTGAACGTGAAATTTCCCCCTGGGAAAGTCATTACGGGTCCTGAAGGTAGGACCGTCAGATCAAAATCGAATCTTTCCTGCAGGCTTGATGTACGAAAGGGCTCACTACTGGGTGGGCCCACCCTAGCAACAACCTGAACGTAAAACAATGAAGGCTGCACTAGTAGCAGAGCTAGTATGCCAAGTCGTGTGAGCATGTGCAAGTCAACTCACGACGCTATCCAGACTATCCAGCCTACCTTGATTCGCTTCCTGTTCCACCAAAGTTTAGCTGTCCCGTAATTCATCCAAGCACCAGCAACAGCGTACCACAAAAAATCAATGGTCCAGGTCGGGATGGTCGCAGCAAGCTACGCATACACAAACAAATCACTCCTCCCAACTGTTCAGATTTGGGTTCCCGCAACAGCCTATCCACACACAATTCATTCGTTCTTTCAAAGCACCCTGGGCTTAGCCATTTCCTTTGAGACCTTCTGGAGTAAACCGATGCATTCCTCGAACTTTGGCTCTATTTCTGTGAGGGGGTTTGCCCCGATCCCGTAAATGAAGTACTTCTGTGTCGATGAAAGATTTCTCAACTTCTCCCCGAGCGTCCTTAGATTCTCTCCGGCGTTGGCAAAGGTATCTGCCTCAGGGTAGTTTCCAAACCTGTAGAACACATAACCAAACCTCCTGAAATCTTCCCTGAGACGTTCGATCTCACCTCTCTGGAAGTACGTATTCCTTCTATTCCACTCTTTTAGAAGAGAGTCAATATTGCTCATCACAAGCTCCTTATAGTCCGTGATTGCGCCAAGTCTAGTGTGCTTTCTGACTTGGTTGAACAGAACCATTACCAGCTCTGAGCAAGATCTAGCCTTTTCTCCAAACTCGTCTACCGACTGTCTTCCAAGATAGAAACGATGAGACTCAAGTTCTTCAAGGCAGTCGGATGTCTTGACCAACTGTTCTTCGATGCCGAGTTGTTTTGCCGGAGGCTCCGAACTCAGGGCGAGCAGAATCCTTCCGCTAGCCCCAAAATCATACTTCATTTGGTAGACATCAGGCTTGACGAGGTGATCCTCATAGTCAGAGATCAACAATCTGATGTCGCTCAGCTGGTTGACGAGACGCATTAGAAAATCCTGCTGCGAATCTACTGAGACTCCTCTTGTCGTCTGAAAGTAGCGCAGGTGAAGATCCTTTACTTCCAGAGCCTTGGCAGCTCTAGATGAGGTGACGTCCCGGAGATAGGGGATGCCACCAACATAGTACATGGGCTCGGGTCCTTTCGGCACATCAATCCTCACCACGATCTTTCCTTTCCAATCAACAAAACTGACGCTGACTCTGATCGGAGGGTCAATACCCTGAGTCGTTCCCTGAATCCTGTTGTTGTAGGCATCCTTTCCCTGCGCATCTTGAAGCCCCGAAATCCCTTCTACTCCCACGACCTCAGCATGATCATCGACACCGAGGTACACTGTCCCAGCATTGGAGGTCCCGAAGCTCGCTATCGCTTCGGCAAGGTCTCTGGCTTGTTCAGGGAATCTCTCTTTGAACTCAAGCTTCTGTGACTCGCCTTCCTTCAGATCCCGTTCGAGTTCCGTGAGCGGGTCCTCTTGATAAGTCGTATTCATTACTCACATCTCTGTGAGTCTGATCTAATACCCCGGATCCGTCGTCGGTTTAAGGCTGTCCTAATTGCTGCTTCTATGAACCTCCGAATCGGAGTTTTCTCCGAACCTTCTGATAGACCTTAAACGAGTTGCCGTCCTCGGCATTGACGATTGCGCAGGTGGCAGGATTGACTCACGTTCTCTTGGCTTATGGATGCCGCTCAGGGTATCTGTCGGCAAGGATGCTTAACGTAGACGCCCTACGGTCTAGAATTGCTTTTTCGCTTTCGGAAACCGAGCTGGTGTTCTCTTGGGCTCAGGAAGGGGAGGCAGGACCTCCTCCAATTCATATTCTGAAGACCCAACCCGGTACTTCTCGCCGAGCCGTATCACGTTGTACGGGTCCTTGTAGGGCCCGTGGATCCTCGCGAGTGGGTGCAGCTCCGCGTCGTCGTTTATCTCAAGGCTCTGCGACACGTTCTCCTTCATCAGAGGCTTATCAGCTAGTAGATCCAATGTGGCTTTGTCTACCGCGACGATGTCCCTCGAGCCTAAGACGCCCAAGTCGGGAAGTATAGGCCCTGTAGTGAAGCCCCAGCAGTCGCAGTACTGGGTGATGTCGGTCGCCACGTTTACAAAGAACCTCCTGTCCATGTCGAAGTGCGAGAGCACGAACTCGGTCGCGATGGTGTTTATCTCTGCGAACGAGAGGAAATTCTCCGGTCTTATCTGTATGCATCCGTCCGTGTCTGCTGCGACGCATCTCATGCACTGATTACACAGGTCAAACTTGACAGTGAGGTTGCCGTCCTTGTACTTGATGGCGTCGAACGGGCAGACTCTGGCGAGCGTCTCTGCGTCTCTGGATCTCTCCTTGTCCCAGTAAGTGTCCCACAGCTGGGTATCATGCATCGCCCACCTGGTCTTCCGCGTGAAGCATCCTAGGGCGAGGTTCTTGACGGCTCCGCCGTAGCCTACGCTGTTGTGTCCCTTGAAGTGGGCTAGGCCCACGATCACGTCGGCGTCCTTTACGTGTCCGCCCATCTGGAGTGTCTTCAGGCCCTTGTAGTTGACCTCCTTCTCGACGTAGTAGCCGTCAGTCGGGCCGGCGACTGGGAGTATCGGGCAGCCCAGGACCTCGGTGGTGTAACCTCTCTTGACGGCCCTGAGGTGTATCTCCCGCTCGCATCCTTCCAAGTGCTGCTCCATTATGTCAACGATGTAGGGTCTGCCGCCCGCGTCTCTTATGGCGTTGACAAGCCGGCCGACAAGGAACGGGTGCACCGTTGTGAAGCACTGGTTGTTTCCCAAGTTCATCTTGACGACCACGTCCCTGTCCCTGACAGCTTCCTTCAGCCCTAGCTTGTCCAGTATCATGTCGAACTTCGCAACAATCGAATGCTCCGGAGTTGCCGAGATAGACCTGACCGAGCCAAAATACACTCTAGATTTCGAGGACATGGCAGGCGCCTCTCCGCGACATGCATATATGTTTTCCACATTCCTTGCTTTGGAGTGACATGAGGATCGTAGGCCTAGACCGGCGGTTGGAAGCCTAGACTCCTTTCATGAACTCGGGGCCGAATCCCTCTTCGAGAATCTCGCGGATTCTTGTCACGAATTCCTTTGCATCAGTGAGTGCGACCTGAGCTATGCCTCTTTGAGTTGAGAACGAAGAGTCATAGGATGCTTTCTCGCGTTGGTCCTTTGCAGCGACCAGCTTCTGTAGATCCTGACTGGCCAGAACACTTATCCGATCCAGGGAGATGAGGTACTGTTCATTCAGCCGCTTCTTCTTGTGGAAATAGTGGTAGACTAGCGCGCACACCGTCGCAGCATGCGTCTCTCCTATCTTCCTGACCGCTGCTAAGGCTGCGAGACAGGACTGATACATGGCATAGTAGCTGACCGTAACCACCCAGTCGAAGTTAGTCTCGCCCAGATACTTGAAATCGAATTGATTGCTTTCCTGCATGTCGAAGATCTTGTTGGCCAGCCGTAGATTGTGATTCGCCTTGCGCAGGTGGCCCAGTACGTTGTCCTTGGCAATGCTCACGCCCAGTCTCTTGATCGCACCATGCATCTCGAAGTATCTCACAGACTTGAAGCAGATTCCCTCGTTCCTCATCCAGTCACGCCACGTGGGCACAAAACGTCTTTTGGCCATCAAATCACTCTCGAAAGAAGCATCAGATATCGGTCCTCTCCAAAGAATATCAATCCGTCTCTAAGAACATCTTGAGCTATCCTTCTCTTCTCCCGCAGCGCAGCTTCGAAGTCCTTGGCTGTCATCGTTATGGGTGCTAGGCTCAGCGGGTACACTGCGGCTACTTCTCTGGCCAGTCTATCAATGTACCTCATGAGTTCATTGAAGGACTCCTGCGGCAGGTTCGGAACAACGACAAGTATGTCCACGTCACTCGTCTTCATCATCTCGCCTCTTGCCGCGCTCCCGAAGAGGACGAGGCACTGCACTTGGGGCATAGAATCAAAGACGCGTTTGCTGAATTCCTCCAGAGCCCACGACAGCCTCCTATTGCTCTTGTAGAGCTCCTCCCTTCTTTCGGACTCGAAGAGCTGACATAATGCCCTAGTCTTCGGGTTCGCGATATTCAGCGCGTAGTATTTCTGCTGTCCCTCCCGTTTCTCTCTGATGACTCCCTTCTTGACAAGTCTGCTAAACTCGCGCGACACGACCCATGTGCTCACTTTCGCGAGCGACGCAAGCTCCCTCGTGTAGAACCATTTCTCAAAATTCGGATGCATCACTCTTAGAATCGTTACGACTTTGGCCGTCAGCTCTTCGGACATAATCTACTGTTTTGCTTGGCAAGCTTAAATATGTTTGGAAAACCAAACTGGCGTTTGGGAAACCAAACACAGCTCTGCAATCATCTACAGCACCGATAGGCTTCCACGACAAGGCCCATGTGAAGTGGGAGGCTCTCGAAATCTGATCATGTGGCGCAATGAATCACTGCCGCGCACTGTGCAACCTGTTTCTGAAGTGCCGACATGGATTCAATCATGAGAGAGTACGCTCAGACCGAGTTTCACGCCGCCAAGAGAAAGAATGAACGCGCGATAGCGCGGGATCACTTCCCGGCGGGCCCGCTACGTTCTTGTCCGTTTGTTCTACGAGTGTTGTTGACATCAGGCCAAGCGCGAAAGGTCTTGAAGGTCTAACTTTCTCTGTCGTCGAGTCGACCTCAAGGCCCAAGACCTGTAGTGTGAAGGTTCCAAGAAGCGGCATTGGTGATTCGAAGATCAGGACTGCGACGGGGGCCTCCCTTCCAAGCACATTGACATATGCGAAGGCGTAGCCTGCGTCGACCTCGCGTTTGTCCGCGAGTGTCACGCGTGTTTTCTGGACGGGTTGCAACTCCAATTCCTTTGCTAGCGAGGGCGGGATCACCATGTAGGCTGCGCCCGTGTCGACATGAAACTCAATTTCATCGCTCCGTTTCTTGTAGGGGTCGCTGATCGTCGCTTTGACTTTCACATAGCCCAAGTGATTTCCAACCTTAACATCGGAGGGGGGGGGTCATTAGAACTAGACTGAGCAGTAATTCTGTGAGGCAGAGACTCACATTAGGCGCGGCCTCGCTACATCTCATCATTGCCCGAACGCCGGGGTCGTGCTGGGGCGTCTGCCTAGTTTAGTCCGTATCTTCTTGTTTGATGCGAATGGGTCTTTCTATCCAGCACTTGGCGTCGTACAGAGTTCCGGCTATTCCTCTGTGAGCGCCGCTCTTTATGATCAGCCTTTCTCCGGAGCGCTTGCGGGCTAAGTAGACTAGGCGTTCCCCTGTGACGGAGTCGCCGTAACCGGCAAGTGTTGTCACTATGCCTCAGCCTCTATCTTACTCGCAGTTTCAACCACATGGGCCCGAACGAGCGACTCAGTTATCTCGAAGACAAGTTCTAGATCGAGTCCCAACTTGTGGGCTACGTCGGTGGGATAGTGAAAGCCGGGATTCTTCTCAAGGTATTCCAACACGAGTCGCTGCGCTTCATCCCGTGAGATTTTCTTTGTTGAAACTATGGGGATGCCTTTGAGGGTCACGAGCTTGTCTCTGAGGGCTTCGGAGGTGAGTTCAGTCAGGCTTCGATATCTCTTTCCGGCAGTGCTCTTCAGCATTCTCCGTGCGTCATGTATCAGGGCCGAGGGAAGGGTGACTGAGCTGTAGCCTTTCTTCGGCATTGGAAACCACGCGTTACGGTACGTTAACGTACAATACCGCAACATGAGTCTTGTCTATCGTTCCCTTCAAATGTCACGGGCACTTGCAAGCCCAAGGTTCGGTTGCGCTGCAATCGTTCGTTTCATTGGCGTTGGATGATTGTCCATCCGTCCATCGGGATGGTACGCCCATGTTCCGATATCGGTACGCTTATATTCCATGCTCCATGCCAACCCCGGACTAACGCAGCTTCGTGAACGCAACCATCGCGTCCAACGAAACTGCGTTTCTCAAAGAAAAAGGAGAAGGAAAATGAAAACGAAAACGAGAACCAGAATTACTGTAGCAATAATCTCGGCGCTCTTCCTAGCAAGCATAGCATCGAACGCGATGGCTGCGCAAACTAATGTCAACGCCACTACCAAGATCCTTTACGGAGACTTCACCCTACAGGGGCAGTACGAGGAATACTTCGGCCATGTTTGGGATCTCACCAAGGGCGACCTTGTCATCTCGTACAAGATCGACCTGACTGGGATTGAACCCTCTAGCGCAAACGCGGTCTCATGGACATCGGTGGGAGTGGCTGGCGGCGCTTCAGGCTGGATGACCTCAGGAGCCCCCAAGCTCTCCTCCACAGAAAACATGAATGCCACTGTCTTCGACCCTGAGGACAAGCACGTTCTCGGAGCTCCAAACAGAGAGGACGAGTCCAGCTACGATG
>Ga0129298_10000791_pt1 | contig 12986 bp, 16 predicted proteins | sample I19B2metaG_FD_94707 | JGI IMG/M metagenome (GOLD analysis project Ga0129298, IMG submission 94707) | Lake sediment bacterial and archeal communities from Gulf of Boni, Indonesia to study Microbial Dark Matter (Phase II) - ​I19B2 metaG | ecosystem: Environmental > Aquatic > Freshwater > Lake >... | reverse complement strand
CTTCAGTAAAACTGCGGATGTTTTTGTCGCTCCAGCAATGCTTGAGCCTTTAAGTATTCTGCATTCAGGCAAGCGTTTCTTATCTCTGTTTCAGAAACTTGATAACTGTTCGAATATGAGATTTCGTCTGGAGATTCTTCTTGCCCAAATGAAGAAGCTGGGAACTTATCAGCCCTTAATAGTCTGAGTACTTTTGTCGTCAGTTTACCTAAATTCAAACTACTCGGTTTCTTCTTAGGCTTATACATTCCTCATCACCTTCTTCTTGCATAATATGAAAGTCTTCATCGATAATTATCTATCTGTACAATATTCAAATACTGAACGAAAAACTCTTAAGGAATTGCATTTCATTCAATAATATGAAAAACATTAAGCCCGAATTGATTAGGCTGTTCAAAGAAGGCTATTGCACTCCACAAATTGCAAGAATAGCCAAAGCCATAGATGAACCGTCGACAACCATACACTATAACATAAAGAAGTTAGAGAGCGAGGGAGCGATAAAGACCTACAAAGCTGTTTTCGATTATGGGAAAATCGATGAAGGATTTTGCGCATATGTTCTGATCGCTTTATCACCGGCTGAATATGTTGCGCCCGAAAGAATGGCAAAGGAGCTAGCCAAACACAAGGAAGTTGAGAGTGTCGATATTGTTGCTGGGGATTGGGAGTTGATTGTTAAAGTCAGAGTAAAAGATCAAGATGAATACTACGAATTCCTGAGAAAAGTAATTTCGGGAAGAGAAGGTGTTCAAAGAATTATTTCAGTGATTTCGTTGAAGCCGATCAAAACCGAGTTTGTTTTGATTTAGAATTCTGTTGCGCAGACACTACTCATGTCACATTTACATGAAAAAACGGAAAAGAGAACATTTGCGTGGGTGGATTTCGCCACTCAGGGTACACCATGCAAGGGTTCTCGTTTCGAAGGGGTTTGGTCATCCTAAGGGAAACAGTGTCCGGTTCGCGATTGCATTATCCAAAAAGGCATAGACTTCTGTTATCAGTGCCAAAATTTTCCATGCAAAAACTGACAGAGGAACCTTTATTAGAACGCAAGAAGGCGATTATTAAAATCAACAATCGGATCAAAGATTTAGGAATTGAGAGTTGGTTCCGGCATCTCAAGAAAAGACATGAGCAAGTATCTGGCAATCGGGCTAATCATGATGAGCTCGTGCTAATGTAGGTTAATAGTGCGCGCGAGAATAATAGGAGTGTAGAAGGAGCGTAACAACATGACGAGCATCTGTGGAATAATAATTGGAGAAACAAGTTCGATAGAAGAAGCAAAGAGACTTGCGGGAATCATGCGGAACTGTCCTAATCTTGTTACTTCAGGGACAACTTCGAACAAGATTTACTCTGTCTACATCGTTCCCGAAGAGAAAGAATGGTGGCTGAGATACCCCGAAGCAAATCCAAAGGCAACAGGCTTAGAAAAAGCATCGGTCTATATTGTAAAAAATGTATTATATCCTGAGGAATTTGCTTTCAGGCTACCCAAAAACAAAACAGGGACTGCCCCATGCGGAGCGAACTGCCAAACGTGCCCGCTGCGAGAGGAATATGACTGTAGTGGCTGTCCTGCCACAGTTCATTACCAAGATAAAAAAAGAAGAGTGGAATTATGACGGATTCGAATAAGCACAAGAATATATATTATTGTCAAACTGGTTTGCGAGAGAAATGATACATAGCGCACAGTTCTAAGGATAAACAAGAGAAGAAAAGTAGAAAAGAGGGTCATCTATGGAATTAGAAGATTTACTACAGTTTATCGATGTCCAAGATGAACAATTAAAAAATACTATTAGTGAACACGCGAAGGGAGACAAAATAGTTCTTACCAGTACTGTAAAACCGACTGAAGAACTGGTGGAACTTTGTCAAGTTGAGGAACGAGGTGGAATAGATGCCAAATGACGTAAAGAAGTCTATTCCTTCGAGCGAATCTTTGTATCTCCTTCACCCATACAATTCGTGCCTAGTCACAAGTATTGGTGCAAATGGTAAACCCAATGTGATGGCTGCGGCGTGGATTATACCCGTAAGCGTTAGTCCGCCCATGATTGCCATGAGCATAAGGCCAGAAAGGCATTCTCATAAACTTATCTTGGAAACAGGCGAATTTGTGGTGAATATTCCCACCTTCGAAATGGTCAATGAAGTATTTGTCTGCGGGCGAACTTCGGGACGGGATATTGACAAGTTTCAAGAAGCGAAACTCTTTCTTAAGAAAGCCGAGAAGCTGAAACCACCAATCATCGATGACTGCGTTGCACACCTTGAATGCAAAGTTGTTAAGACCATGGAAGTGGGCGACCACACGCTTGTTGTTGGCGAGATTGTTGCGGCTTACGCTGTAGAGGGATGCTTCGATCTCGTCTATGACGTCCAGAAGTTCAAACCTTGCCTTCACGTGGGCAAGAATTACTTCACTACTTGGATTGGCAAGTGCAAAGAGCCTAAGATGAGAAAATGCGAAGACCTTAAAGTTCTGTAAAGGTTAATGATAGACTCAGGTTTAGGTTTCCACAAGCGATTTCGTGTGTATGCGCCGCACACCAAAAATGGAGACTAAATCGGTTCTCAGTGTTAGCTGAGTTTCGGTATTGCTACAACTGCTATGACATATTCTTTGGTTGTTGAGTCAAATGTTTCTAGGACATCGCCTTTGGCAATTTCTCTGAACTCCCTCAGTAGTGTAACGTACCGCTCCTTAGAGCAGAAAATGATTTTGGATTCAATGTTATCTTCATCTCTTATCTCTCTAATGACTCTTGCATCCACTTTCTTCAGCATTCTAGTTGAACTTGCCAATATTGACTGGACTACCGTAAATAGAGTTATGAGAAGTTCTCTGAACTCATCTACTGCTAGCGCTTTTTCCTCTGCAGACAATTGCTTAACAGACTGTAGTAGCCTATTTTTGAAATCTGGTACTATCGAGTAATATTTTTCCACGTAATTTTCTTTTACCACGACACGAGGCTTCGATATTAAACCAGCTTCTTTCAGAAGTTTAAGATGATAGTAGACTACATCAACATCCTCGCCAAGGTTCTTGGAAATTTCAGTCGCTGTGGATTCAGGTTTTCTAGCTAGCTGGTAAAATATCGACGCCCGTGTAGGGTTTTTTAGAGTTTGGATTAGATTCTCTACGAATTTTTCTTTTCGTTGTTTCACCTTGATCGACCTATAAGTATCTATGTCGCCTGGGTCTTAATAGATTATTCGGTCATACGGAATTGTTAGTATAACCGAAATGTTTATATGGCCGGCAGGCAGCGTAAGAAATCATTAGGTCATACTAAAAATTTCGTATCCAAACATTTGGAGGAACCCCGATGGAAAAACGAATACTTGGAAAATCACACCTAAAAGTATTTCCAATAGGGTTGGGCTGCAGAACATTAGGATATAAAGCTGAGACGCAACAGGAAGCCATAGAAATTGTGCAAGAGGCAGTGAAAGCGGGAATAAATTTAGTCGATACTGCCAACATCTATAGAAAAGGACTCAGCGAAGAAATCATAGGCAAAGCTATACAGTCCATGCGAAAAGAAGTTATTTTAGCAACGAAAGGAGGCATTATAAGAACCCCAGAAGGTTTAGCAACCCAAGACTTGAAAACCGAGAGCTTGAGGCAAGCAGTGAAAGATAGTTTGAAACGACTGCAGACGGATTACATTGACCTATACCAAATCCATTATCCAGATCCAACAACACCATTCAAAGAAACCGTGAAAACTCTCAACGAGTTCATAGAGACTGGGACAATAAAATATGTTGGTTTGTCAAATTTTTCCCCTGAAGAATTGGAAGAATGGACTAATCTTATGGAAGTGCCTAGTGTCCAATTGCCTTACAATTTTCTTCAGCAGAAACTGTATGGGAAACTTTCACCTATTTGTGGGAATAAGAAAATCAGCATGATAGTTTATACGCCGCTTCTGATGGGTTTGCTGACTGGAAAAATTGCGAAAGACACGGTCTTTAGGAAAGGCGATGAACGCTCATTTGTTCCTTCTCATATAATAGAAGCATGTATAAGAATAACTGATCAACTAAAACCGATTGCGGAAAAATACAATCGAACAGTGGCTCAACTTGTGCTAAACTTTATCATTGATCAATCGCATGTTGGATGCGTCTTGGTTGGCGCCAGCAATGTTAAACAGGCTAGAGAAAACGTTGCGGCTGCAGAATGGACTATGCGTTCAGAAGACAGAATCTTAATAGAGAAAATTATTAAGAACGTCGAAGCAAGTCTAGGCGATCAAAGTTTCGTTCAAACCGTCAAAGATGTCTTCCCAAGTTACTCGGGAAAACAGGTTGCCATAATCGAGACAGGAATGAAGTTTCCAGTCCCTTCAACAGTGAAGACTGGAGACAGAATCAAAATCAGTTGGAATGGAGAATATCTAGGGACTGCCGATTAGGCAAGTGCATCATGCTTCGAACGATTCTTTATTCACTTAATCTATGACAGAAGGCCTTTCACATTCTTTCTAACTTCCTCAGCACTTTTCATTCCTATGACCGTTGTGTCCACGAAATCCATATTGGCAATTGACTTTATCAATGACTGAAACGCATGGAAAATTCTCTCTTTCTTCCTTTAGCTGCATTTCTCTCTGGTGATTTTGTCTATTCTAGTTGCGATTTGGGACACTCTAGCCTCAAAAAGACAATTTGTATAGCCATGCGTAAACCGAAAAACAAATCTGAGCTACGGTTCATTCACTTCTTGTCTTCTGCGATGATATTCCTTGCATGTTACTTGCAACTGAGAAAAGGCAACCAGTGAAGGGATTTGTGTCTTTCAGACTTACGGATCTAGTAGAAACACGCACGATGCATGATGCTTCGAGACCGCTTCTTTTTATAGGTCAAATACAATAACACACGTAAAAGACGAATACGGAGGAAAAGTTAGGGTGCAAAAGATGAAGATTGTTTTGTGTTGGGTGGATGCCGTCATCAGTTTGATCACCAAGTTTTTGCTGGGAAAAGAAGAATTGAATGCGGTTGGCGCAATCTACATAGCTAGAGATGAAGCTGGCAAAAATTTGGGCGAAGTCTTGGGCATTGAGAGAAAACTCAGAATAAAGACATCTGAGGATACTGATCCGTACTTTCGAAAGTCGACGCTGACATCGCTATCCATACAACTTCATCCTTCCTCAAGGATACATACCCACAAATCGCTTCAATTAGTGCGCTATACATTTTAACCTAGAGCCATCATAAATCTGGCGATTGGGTTGAAGCTTCAAGTTGACATAAACTGTGATTTGGGCGAAAGCTATGGGGCATTCAAAATTGGAAACGACGAAAAAATAATGCCACACATAACTTCCGCAAACGTCGCCTGCGGATTCCACGCTGGCGATCCAGTAACGATGGCGCAAACTGTCAATTTAGCCAGAAAATATAAAGTTGCAATTGGAGCACATCCAAGCTATCCTGACCTTCTAGGTTTTGGGAGAAGAGAAATGCAACTGACTTCGGAAGAAGTCAAAACCTATATGATTTATCAAGTAGGCGCACTCGAAGGGTTCGCCAAAACAGCCGGCGTTGATCTTCAACATGTAAAACCTCACGGAGCTCTATACAACACGGCAGTAAAGGATAAAAAGATCTCTGAGACGATGGTGGAAGCTGTTCAAACGTTGAACCACACACTAATAATCTTCGCACCCCCGAACTCAATGTTGGCCAAAGTTGCTGTCAACGCTAGGCTACGCGTAGCGCACGAATTTTTTGCTGACAGAGCCTACAATACGGACGGAAGCTTGGTTTCAAGGAAACAGCCAAAAGCAATCGTTAAAGAACCAAAAAGGGTAGTCGAAAGGACTATCAGGGCAGTTACGGAAGGAACAGTCTCGACTGTTAATGGTGAACTAGTCAACTTGGGCATTATACATACCGTTTGTGTGCATGGCGATACCACCACCGCTGCAAGAATGACAGAATTGTTGAAAAAGGGATTGATTGAGGCCGGCATCGAAGTCAAGCCGATAGGCTGCTTTATTTAGCTTTTTTGGGCTCAAATATGAAATCTGAGGCATATGCATCCGCAAGATACTTGCCTTTCGGCGACAACGCCTTAGTCATCGAATTCGGTAACACAATAAGTTTAGAAGTTAACCGCAAAGTCATTGCCTTGAACGAAGCCATCTTACAAGCTGAAATTCAAGGAATCGAAGAGCTTGTGCCAACCTATCGATCATTACTTGTGCGCTATAATCCAGTGAAGATAACTTATGATCAGCTTGTGTTCCGTGTCAAAGACATCGAAAGAACGCTTGAAGCGTCGAATGTAGAAATGGCAGCGAGAAAAATCATTGTTCCTGTTGTTTATGGAGGGCAGTATGGACCAGACCTTAGTTATGTTGCCCAATGTCACGGATTGACTGAAGAAAGAGTCGTTGAGCTACATTCTCAAAGAGAGTATAGGGTTTACATGATCGGATTTGTTGCTGGATTTCCATATTTGGGAGAGGTTCCCGATGAAATTGCAACACCGCGCCTTGAGACGCCACGTCTAAAGGTGCCCGCAGGCTCGGTTGGAATAGCGGAAAAACAAACGGGCATATACCCATGTGAAGCTCCGGGAGGATGGCGTATAATAGGAAGAACACCACTCGTACTATTCAACCCGTTACGGCACCCTCCAGCTCTTCTAGGATCCGGAGACACGGTCAAATTTAAGCCGATTTCAGACAAGGAATTCAAAACCGCCACAAAAGCCGTATTGAACGAGGTCTACGCCCCTTATTCTGAGGGACAGTAAGGAAATGAAAGCTTTCTATGTGTTAAAACCGGGGCTGTTCACGACGGTTCAGGACAAGGGAAGATATGGCTATCTCAAATATGGAGTCCCAGTTTCGGGAGCGATGGATACATATTCCCTAGTTGCGGCTAATCTCTTAGTTGAAAACCATCCCAATGATGCATGCCTCGAATTGACGCTTATTGGTCCAGAATTGCGAGTTCTGACAAAAACGCAGATAGCAGTGTCTGGCGCGGCAATTTCCGTGACAATCAATGGTGAGAGTGTTCCTTTGTGGCAAATGTTGAATGTGCAGGAAGGCGATGTTGTCTCTTTTGGAAAAATGGAAAATGGATGCAGAGCATACCTATCAATACGAGGAGGAATAAACACACCTCATGTGCTTGGAAGCAGGTCAACCTATGTACGCGGCGGATTTGGAGGAACAAGCGGCAGACAATTGCAGATCGGGGACATAATTGAAGGATTCGAGGTTCCACCGCTCAAGTTTGAACGCTCAATGCCAGAGAAATTAGTGCCGCAGTTCGCAGGCCATTTTAAAGTACATGCAATTCTGGGGCCGCAAGCAAACATCTTCACGGAAAAAGGAATAAACACCTTCCTTTCGAACCTGTATAAAGTGACGCCAGAAGCGGATCGTATGGGATACCGACTTGAGGGCCCTGCCATAGAGCACAAAACGAAGGCAGACATTGTTTCAGACGCTCTGTTGCCGGGAGCTGTCCAGGTTCCGAAAAACGGGAAACCAATTTTGATAATGCGGGATGCTCAGACAACTGGGGGATATCCGAAGATCGCTGTAGTAATCACCCCTGACATTTCCTTGCTTGGACAAGCCAGACCAGATGATACGATAGAGTTTGCCAAGATTACAGTAAATCAAGCCTACGAAAAGACACTGGCATATTATGGATTGCTCAATAATCTGAGCTCGATGTTGATAAACAAGTTATAGAAATTAAGACCTTGAACAACCAGATCATTACGTCTATGCTTCATAGTGCAAAACATAGCTTTATTTTGTCAAAGCGATAACCTTTACTGAAAATGTTTATGGTGACGTGACGTTTGAAAAGCAGTCGATTAAGCGTTAATTTGGCCGGTCTAAGGCTTGCTAATCCGACAATGTTGGCTTCTGGAGTTTTGGGTTATTCTGCAGACACACTAGAAAGCATCGTAAAGGGTGGGGCTGGCGCCTTGATTACGAAATCTATTGGATTAGAGCCGCGTATTGGCTATGCAAATCCAACTGTTGTTCAGGTTAGCTGCGGCTTAATCAACGCCATGGGCCTCCCAAACCCTGGAATAGATGATTTTGTAAATGAAATTCGAATGGCAAAAGCCGTTTTGAATGTTCCTTTAATAGTGAGCGTTTATGGTTTCTCAGAAGAAGGGTATGCAGCAGTAGCCCGAAAAGCTGTGAGCGCAGGTGCTGATGCCTTAGAGCTTAATGTTTCTTGTCCGCATGTTAAGGAGACGGGTTCGGAAATTGGGCAGAACCCCGAAATCTTATCGAATGTTGTTGGAAAAGTCAAGGCTACTGTTGATAAACCTGTTTTTGTTAAGTTGTCTCCAAACGTTACTAGTGTAGCGGAAATCGCGGAGGCTGCCGTTAAAGCTGGTGCAGACGCCTTGACGGCCATAAACACGGCTAGAGCCATGGCAATAGATACAGAAACGGCTATGCCTATACTAAGCAACAAAGTAGGCGGATTATCAGGTCCAGCCATAAAACCAATAGCTGTAAGATGCGTTTACGAACTCCATGAAAAAGTTGAGGTGCCCATAATTGGATGCGGTGGCATAACAAATTGGCGCGACGCTGTAGAATTCATCCTAGCTGGAGCGTCCGCTATTCAAATTGGAACAGCAATAGCTATAAAAGGTCCACGTGTGTTTAGCGTAGTTACGCGGGGAATAGACGCTTACTTAGAAAGGAAAGGTTTTAGGAGCGTGCAGGAAATTGTCGGTTTATCGCATCCCCGCTAACAGACACAGAATTACACGAATTCTAAATGTGAAAACCGAAAGTCCATCGGTAAAAACCTTCATCTTCAAAGACAAAGAGTGTGCAAGGGCCAAGCCTGGCCAGTTCCTAATGCTGTGGATTCCAGGAGTGGACGAAATTCCATTAAGCATATTGGATGCAAGCGAGGATGGCACAGTTTCGGTTGCTGTTAGAAATGTTGGTGAAGCAACAGAAGCACTGCACAACAAGAAAGTTGAAGAAATCATAGGTATACGTGGGCCATTTGGAAACAGTTTCCAACTAGAAGAAGGCAAAATATTGATGGTTGGCGGCGGAACAGGCATCGCCCCACTTTTGTTCTTAGCTAAAAAATTGGCATCCAAAGCAGCAAAGCTGGTTTTCGTGATAGGCGCGAAAACGATGGGAGAACTGCTATTCGTAGATGAACTGGAAGAGTTGTGCGGTAAGGGGAATATTGTTGCTACAACAGAGGATGGTAGCTATGGCATCAAATGCGTAGCTACTGCAGCGATGGAATCGCTTCTGGCTAAGGAAAAGTTTGACATGATTTACACCTGCGGACCAGAACAGATGATGCGAAAGGTTTTCGACCTGGCCGAAAACTACGAAATAGCTATAGAGGTGAGCCTTGAGCGTTTAATGCGTTGTGCTATAGGCTTATGTGGAAGTTGTATTATAGGCAAGTATCGAGTTTGCAGAGACGGCCCGATATTGTCGGCAAAGCAATTAAGGGAAGTTGAAAGTGAATTCGGAATTTCAAAGCGCGATTTCTACGGGAAGAAAATACCCTTAGAATAATTTTTCTGTAGTATTATAGTGTGTTTGACAAAGGTAAGGGATGTGCGCCAAACATGCTAATAACTCTACTTCATGGACTTACTTCCATGTTCGTCTACTTCAAGGATAGAAGAAGAGTTGATCCTCTAGCCCTGATCGTTTCGGCTACATTCATAGATTTGGAGCCCTTATACTACTTCTTAATCGGGGAATCCTTGGACCATAGAATATGGCATGGTTTCGCGATATCTTTTACTGTTTACCCTGTCCTGATCATTCTTGGAGTTTTCACGATAGAGCACTTCTTCGATGGAAGGTTGTGGTCCACATACGATTCCTTGCGGATTAAGCCTTATCAAGTTCGGTATTCGCCGGGGAGAATATACCTTTCCAGCTTAATCGGAGGTGTCAGTCATGTCTTCTTCGATATGCTCACCCATGAAAATATGCCCTTATGTAATCTATCCCGTGGCTAATGCGAACCTGTTCTACGTTGGGCAAGCCTCAATAATGGTGGAGATAGCAGTGGTTTTGTTAGCAACATATTCCTGTTTAGTGTGGTTAAAAGAACAATCATTGAGAAATTAACCTCTGGCCCAAAAACTGAATATTTAACCTAAATGTTTTCTTTCATTTGACCTTGGTCTAAATGATCCACAAGACCGCATAATGCAAATATTTCGCGCGCCTTTAGGCTTAACTCTGAACTTTAGAACTGTCAGGGTTCGGCGTTTATAATGTACGGGCGTGAGATTTGCACCAGCACCCAAATGGCGATATCTCCGCGAACTCCCTCTTTTCTGTCAGGGCTAAGGATCTAGTTTTCAAGAATAGCCGTCTACAAATGGAAGTACCAGATTATTGGAGTGCATAGCGCTCTACGCATGCAACTCTATTTTTTGACTGATGATCTTAGTAAATCCCTGAACTTTTTACTGATTTCATCCTCTTTGGCCAGCTCTTCGTCAGAGATTGAGAGAAGACCTGCATACTCCTCGACATCCAATTTTGTTACTAGGTCAACATCATCCAGTTTTGAAATTGCGTCCTCATATTTCCTAGAGCCACAACATTCATTCAACTCCATCTTCAACTCGGCTAATTGAGACACTACCTTATCGTCAAATTCCATCTTAAATCCAATTCTTTTTAAGGCGTTAAGAGCCGCCGCTATCTGCTCTTTAACTGCTTTTGCGCTACGAGTTGTCTTTCCAACCGTGAAATGGAATGCCTCTGCCGTGGCCCGATAGTAGCTTTCGATGAGGTGGTCCACGCGTACCTCACGTGTCACTTCCACCATGTCACCGTCAACAAGCTTTTTCATATGGTGGTAAACCGTCTGCGGAGTGATGCCAAGTTCTTGGGCTATTTGGCCTACAGTCATTTCTTTGACTCGAACCAAGAACACTATCTTTCTTCTCGTTTCGTCCGCGAAGAGTTTGAATGCTTCTGGATCGCTTATTGTTTTTACTGATTTCATGATTGTTTACCCAATCAAATAGATACATAGTAAGTATAAAAAGATTTTGCTTCTAAAATCAAAATCTTTATAAGACAGACGAGTGTCTACTAATTAAGATCAAGATCAAGATTTGAACAGTAAAAGAGGTGTTTAAAACGGTTTGGAAAATAGAAAGAAATGATAAGAATGTAAATGTGTTCACAAAAGTACCGAAACGTGCATGTGCAAATTCATGTTCAGAAGCTCTCGCCATTTCCATGCAGGACTCTGTAGCTTATCCTGCTCATGATTCTGATTCTTTTACAGCATTACAGAATTTCGAGCAGGTGCAAAACAATAGGACTTACCAGATAGAGGCTGAACGGAAGCGTGCAATGGGCATAATCTACTCAAGTAGAATCATATACAAGTAACTCTCTAGGAATCCAACGATTAGCAAAGTAATCAAAAAAATAGCAGGCCCTTTTCCTTTTTTTCATTTAAAGGTTGACGGAAATTTCTTCTACAGAGCGCGCGCTTTTTGTACTACTGCAAAAATAGTTCGAGATCCAAAGTTCAAAAAACAATAGTATTAGATGACCAATATGTCCGAAGAAATCAAAAATCGCCCGCTAAGTATAATATTTTCCCTCCTAATGAAACTGGTATGGTGGTATGACCAGCGGATTAATAACTCCCGCTTCTCCCTAGTACATTGTGGTTTAGTTGGATTTTTCGAGAAGTATCTTCCCTTCAGAACCTCTTGATTTAAAGGATAGACAAATCATTGAGGAAACATGTAAATATGGGAAAGAGGGCCCCCCCGTGGGTCATAGAACATCGCCGTCTACGATGTGCCAGATTATCCATTCAAAAAGGTTATATGTGGCTAATGCTATTTTGGCTTATTTGCGGGTGCTCAGTGATGAAAGGTGACCACCAAATTCGGAGCTGATTCTGACCCAATCCTTACAATAGACTATCGCCCGCTTGAACTCGAAAAAGAAATCCGCCAATTCTGGGAGAAAAACCGAATAAAAGAGGAGCTAATGGAATTCCGCGAGAAAAACAATAAGGGCATATCAGGCTGGGTTGAAGGACCACCAACGTTGAATGGCGTTCCGCACGTAGGTCACGCGAGAGGCCGCGTGATGAAGGACCTTCGCTACCGATGGAAGACAATGCAAGGCTATTATATGCCCTTCTGGGCAGGATGGGATTGTCAAGGCTTGCCAGTCGAGTTGGAAGTTGAAAAACTCCTAGGTGTTAAAAACAAGCGTGAGCTTCTCGAAAGAGTGGGCGAAGAGCTCTTCATAGAAGAATGTAAAGAGGCTATTGTGAAATATCACCGAGAATGGGTTGAAGCTGACAGAAGACTCGGAGTCTTCATCATTCAGGATAAGGCTTACTGGACATACCTAGACGAATACATAGAAAGAGAATGGCAATACCTAAAACGTGCATGGGAACAAGGTCTACTGGAAGAGGGCTATTATGTTGTTGCCTACTGTCCAGGATGTCAAACAAGCCTGAGTAGCGCGGAAGTAGGCTATGAAGACTCATACATGGAAGTTGAAGACCCATCCTTATACTTCAAGTTTAAAGTGGCAGAAAGCCAAAATGAGTATTTCCTTGTATGGACAACAATGCCCTTCACAATAGTCACAGATACAATGTTAGCGGTCCATCCGGAAGCCGAATATGCAAAGGTCAAAGTCAGCGAAGAGAAATGGATCATGGTAAGGCAACGCGTTGAACCAGTCATGCAGGAACTAGGCATAGAGAAATACGAAGTAACTGAAACAGTATCGGGCGACAGCCTTGAGGGAACAAAGTATGATTATCCATTTAAGGACTTAATTCCAAAACAAGCAGAGTTGGAAGACAAGCATGAGCTGGTGCACGGGGTTATACTTGAAGACTTCGTGGATGTCAACACAGCTACCGGAGTTGTGCATCAGTCGCCTGGGAAT
>Ga0129298_10000790_pt1 | contig 12987 bp, 8 predicted proteins | sample I19B2metaG_FD_94707 | JGI IMG/M metagenome (GOLD analysis project Ga0129298, IMG submission 94707) | Lake sediment bacterial and archeal communities from Gulf of Boni, Indonesia to study Microbial Dark Matter (Phase II) - ​I19B2 metaG | ecosystem: Environmental > Aquatic > Freshwater > Lake >... | reverse complement strand
TCTTATCAGATCGAAGGTGCTTGGAATGAGGACGGGAAGGGTGAATCGATTTGGGATCGCTTTTCTCACACCCCTGGAAATATCAAGAATGGTTATACAGGAGACATAGCGTGCGATCATTACCATCGCTATACAGAAGATGTAACTTTGATGAAAGAGTTGGGTGTGCAAGCATATCGATTCTCCATATCCTGGCCTCGTGTGCTTCCTAAGGGAAAAGGCGATACCAACAGGGCTGGTCTCAACTTTTACAGGCGCCTTGTTGACGAGCTGTTGGGAGAGGGAATTGAACCTTGGGTTTGTCTGTATCATTGGGACCTGCCTCAGGCTCTACAGGATGAAGGGGGATGGGCCAACCGGAATATCGTTCAGTGTTTTGCGGATTACGCTGAGCTCATGGCTCGCGAGTTAGGCGACAGGGTGAAGCGGTGGGTGATCCTTAATGAACCCAGATGTGTAGCGTGGTTGGGGCATCTTACGGGTAAGCACGCGCCAGGTATAAGAAATCTGGAATTAGCCCTAAAGGTCTCACACCATTTACAGCTTGCCCAAGGGAAAGCAATTCAAACTTTACGGGACACTAGCCAAGATTCCCAGATAGGTACAATCGTCGACCTTAATGCCGTGCATCCAATCAGTGACGATGAGAAGAATCGGGAGGCAGCTAGCAAGCTCGATGAGTTCTGGAATCGCTGGTTCATCGATCCAATCTTCAAGGGCGAATATCCTCCATTGGCAGAAGAAATTGGATTGAAGCCTGATCAGGAAGATATGGATCTGATCAAACAACCCTTGGATTTTCTGGGCATAAACTATTATACTCGTTTGCTTGCAGCTTATGACCCATTAAACCCTTTAACGCGGGCTAAGGTGATTCAGAAGAGTACGCCCACCACAGAGATGGGCTGGGAGATCTATCCCGATGGATTATACGAGATACTGATGCGCTTACGAAGAGAGTGTGGTAATCCGCTGCTTTACGTCACCGAAAACGGAGCTGCCTTCGAAGACAATTTGATAAAGGATGGCAAGATTCAAGACGACGATCGAATAGCTTTCCTTCAAGACCATTTCGTTGCAGCGTGTCGAGCTGTCAAGGACGGGGTAAGGCTTAAAGGATACTCAGTATGGACAATAACTGATAACTTCGAGTGGGCCGAGGGTTACAGTAAGCGTTTCGGTCTGATTCACATGGATTATCAGAGTCTGAAGCGTACTCCCAAGAAGAGTTTCTACTGGTACAAGCAAGTAATCGCGAACAATGGTTTCGTCTTACCATGGTGATGGCAGGCAGGTGTTGTGGCCGCCACTGGGAGGAATGGAGTTCGTGGGATGCTACTGATATTATTGTTGCCGTCGAGAGCCAGGAGAACCAAATACTCCGCTTGAGGAAACACCCCAGCTTCCTCGTTTGGCTGTACGGAAGCAACGACCCTTCTACGTTACTGTACATGAACAAGAGTAGGTTATGAAACACCAATTTTTACGACATCTTACAAAGGCTAGCTGGCTTCATTCTCTAATAATTTCTCATAGACTTTAGGGTTTGCAACATGCTCAGGTTTTTTACCGGCGAGAACTTTAACTATATCTTCTGCAACCATAATATCCATCCTGCGCAACGCCTCAATAGTGTAGCGGCTATATGTGGCGTTAGAATCACGTTACCTATCTTAAGCAACTGCTTCTATTTGACACGGAGAGCCGGCAAAAGCAACATGTTTTCTATCTTGTTCGATGCCTCTTCTTAGGGCTAGTAGGTTTGGACAATAGAAATATCTGGTTCCGGCGCATTGCAGAATCTGTTCTGGAGTTGTAGCAAAAATTGGAACGGATAAAGCGGCTTATGCTTGTTTATCGCAGAGACTGCCGCGCCATCAATTATTTTGTTTTTCATCGCAGAAGTGACAAGAGTTGTTACAACCCCTCCATCCTGACAAACTTGAAGCACATTCCTATCGGTTGATCTGGCTACTAGAACACCTCGATAAATGCCGAATTCTTCTTCAGGCTTCCTTTCTCTTCCGAAAACAAACTTTTCCAAGGTGTCTCGCGACGCATTGCATCGAGGATGAATGTGAGAACTTGCTTTTATCATACCTCTCTTCCTTGAATGTAACATTAGGATTTAAATGATGTATGTTATATTTCTTGTCTAATGGGCGTAATGGGTGATTAGATGATTGAGATAATTGGACTGGAAGGCTTGCCGATAATAAAAGAAGGAGATGATCTAGCTGAACTTGTGTGCAGTATCACAGAAAAAAGAGGGATCAGGGTTAAAGATGGCGATGCTATAGTGCTCACGCACGTTGTTGTTTCTCGTGCAGAAGGAAACGTTTTAAACCTTGAAAAGGTGGAGCCTTCAGAATTCGCGAAAAGCTTAGGTCAAAGGCTCGATAAAGACCCCGCACTCATCGAAGTCATTCTTCGCCAGTCAAAAAGCATTGTTCGAATGGGTAACGGAAACATAATCACTGAGACAAAGCACGGATTCATTTGTGCAAACGCTGGAGTGGATCGGTCCAACGTTCCGGGAGAGAGGAATGTTGTTCTATTACCTGTGAATCCTGACCTATCAGCACGGAGAATTCGGAGGAGAATAAGAAAAATAACGGGAAGAGATGTTGCCGTAATTATTTCTGACACTAATGGCCGTCCTTTGCGTGATGGCCAAATCAACGTGGCTATAGGAGTTGCTGGAATTGAGCCGATTCGTAGTCGAATAGGAGAGAAAGACCTGTTTGGATATATGCTAAGAGTGAAGAGAATCGCTATTGCTGATGAGTTAGCTTCGGCAGCTGAGCTTGTTATCGGACAAGCTGACGAAGGGGTCCCCGTTGCGATCATACGCGGATATGTTTATCCAAAATGCGAAAAGGCAAGAGCAAAGAAGCTGATTATGCCAAAGAAGAAAGATTTGTTCATTTAGCACATTGATAAGGATAAGCAGGGTTCACGTTTTAGTAGCTGTCGCGAAGAAAGGCGTTTTATGGATGATTACGCCGTGTATGAAATATCCGAGAAGAATGCCTATTGCACCTTGAATGATGTTGAAAGCTGCTATTAGCGTGCTTAAGAAAAATGAAATGATGGTTAAATTTACAAAGAACATGACCGCAGTTCGGGTTGCAATGCCTGAGATTAAGGATACTCCCTTTTCGATGTTGGAAGTCTTCTTGAACAGCTTAGCGCCGATTGCCATACCCAATATGGTGGCAAATTCTGCTATTGCCTTCGCCGATGCCCCAACAACGTCAACAACGTCACCACCACGTATGAGGATTGCAATGAAGGCAATGGCGGACGTTGTAGATCCAGAAGCTAAGCCGAAAAAGAGCGGAGACAGAACTATTGGGACTCCCGTAAAATCGAATTTTAGATATGGAAGCCATGGGAAAGGAATTTTTAAACCAGAAAATTTCATTGAATAATAGAGTGTTACTACCAACGTGCCCAGAATACTGGTGCCAGCAACAGTTTTTGCATCTTTTTTCATGCGACACTCATTTAAACCCTACGACGGCGCTTTTTCCATTTGATCAGCCTTTCATTTTCTCAGGTTCAAGTTCTAACCTTTCAGTAGAGGCAGAAATGTGTTCTTATTTGCTGTTGGTATAACGAGCGCTATAAAGTTGTTCATTCTGTGCGTGGTTTGTAGTGGCATTATGCGTAGTTTTTGACCGCGAACAGAGCCCATGACAAGCTTCCTTCGCAAAAAACAGCCTCTTCCTAGCCCGATTCTGGAAAAAAATCACCGCTGAAAACCTTGCATTTTCCATGAGAATCAATCACGATCTCGGCCTTGAACGTTTTTTCAGTTATGGATCGCGCCATGCGTGTTACTAAATTGGCGCGCGCTCGAAAAATAGTGTGGTAGGCGAGACTAGACGAGGAACACATCTCTGATTTTTGCATATGCAAAACGGCTACTCTAACAGGAGCTGCCAGAAGTAGTTCATCGAAAGGCTGCCATAACCTTGTAAGCGAACAACTGGAGTGGTTCATTTTTCATCATGTCTGGGAATCGCATCATAATGTATGTGACTCCAACATCGATAAACTCTTCTATTCTGCTTATGATCTCTTCGGGTATGCCGACAAGGTTTCCCTCGATAAACTGAGCTTTTGACACGCCCTTGGGTTTGAATTTCCTGATTTTCTCCTTCAGCGCAGCTCTATTCCTCGCGATCACTGTGTAGTCGACGATAAGTGTCTTCTCAATCTGGTCTATTTTTCTACCCACCCTTTTGCAGTGCTCATTTAGAACTTCTAGCAGCTCATTATAGTGCTGGGGGGTGATTGGGCCGCCAAAATTGCATCTGTCAGCCAACTCAGCCACCGCTCTAAGCGTGAGTCTCCTCCCCTCGCCGCCGATCAGAATTGGAGGATGAGGCTTTTGAATGGGTTTTGGGCTGTTGATCGCCTTGTCTATGGTATAGTATTGACCATGAAAGCTTGGCTCATCCTCTGTCCACATCTTCTTGATTATCTGAACGGCTTCTCGCAGTTGAGCTATCCTCACAGAATCCTTGGGATAAGGTATACCATACGCATCGTACTCAAGCTTGTACCAGCCAGCGCCTATCCCGAAATTCAACCTACCGTTACTTATGACGTCTAACGTTGCCCCTATTTTCGCCAAGACCGATGGATGTCTATACGAGTTGCATGTGACAAGCTGCCCTAAACTGAGATTCTTAGTCAATGTAGCCAGTGCACTTAAGGTGGTCCAGCTCTCAAAGCACGCCTCAGTCGTGGCTGGAAACGTTATAAAGTGATCGTACACCCATATGGAATCAAAGCCCAGCGTTTCACACTGAAGTGCAACATTTTTGATCGCTTCAAACCCTTTTCTAGGAGTGTAACCCTTTAGATCGCTGAGAAAACCTTGAGGAACAAAGCTTCCAAACTTGATCATGTAGCATCAAAGGTTTTTTCTTTCGTTCCATGAATAAAAGTTTATAGTAAAAGTCACTCAAGTAGTTCATTGAAAAGCAATCTTTTTCTGATAATAAAATTGAAATTTGTTTTCAATTCCTGTCGATAAATATGGGCGCCGATATTTTTTCGAATGTGCTCTTGACAAGGATATAGCATTGCTAGCGTTTCCTTAGGGATTCCTTGGCTATGAATGCGAAGAGCAAAGCTGGGATGAACGAAAAAGCAGTCATAAATCTATACATGTTAACCAGACCATAGCCGCCTGCGATAAGCCCTCCAAGCGATGATCCGACCGCTGATCCAGCATTATATGCAGTATTGTACAATCCTAACGTGGTTCCTCGACTTTCTGACGTTATATCTGACACAAAGGCTATCGATGCTACATATAATACGCCGAACGTGAGACCATGTAAGAGTTGTATCGGTAAGATTAGATAAGGGTAACTCACGACTGTATAGAGGAACAGTCTGAGTGGGTAGGAAAAAAGAGCGATAATAAGAAGGGGCTTCCTCCCAATTTTATCCGAGAGGGCTCCTAAGTATACCATGCAAGGAACTTCTGTTACCGCTGCTATAGAGAAAGCCCAACCGATAATCGCGTCAGAACCACCAAGCTCTTTAATATACAATGAAAGGAAGGACAGAAAAGTTGTTGCTGGGATATTAACCAAAAAAACGGTTACGAGAAAAATCAGAAAATTCTTATCCTTAATTAATAGCGTCCACTTTATACTAGGGCTGACTTCCCTGCCTCTCGATGATGGTTCGGTCACGAATATCCAAACAAAAATTGCAGATAGTAGATACAAGATGGCACTAATATAAAATATGGTTTTGATGCCCAAACTTTCAGAGATCAGCCCATCTATTGCGGTGCTCATAATCCAGCCCAATGACCCTGATATTCTATACATTCCGAAACGTTTCCCCACGGTCACTGGTCCAGCTATGTCCATAGCCAAAACGGGGGTGACCGTTGTTGCCGCGGCTAAAAAAGTGTACCGCAAACATCCAAGCAGTAGAAACTGAGCAAAACTTGATACGTACGGATATATTCCGGAAATGATGGCAACGGCTATAGTTGTCAAAATAATTATCATTCTCCTTCCAACTCTATCAGCAAGAGTTCCCCATAGAGTTTGAGTCAGCACAGAAAAAACTAAACCAGCTGTGTAAATTACGCCAATTTGGGCATATGTCAAGTCTGACATTTGTAAAAGCAAGGGTAAGAATGGGAAAATCAAACCGAATGCCGCGAAGTAACAAAAACCGGAGGCCCATAGACCGAGAAATGTCTTGCTATCACTTTTCGTTTTGAACGCATGGGGGCTGTAAGAATTCATTCGCATCGTATTGTTGCCTCGCGTAGGCTTTATCAAATGCCATGGCTGTTTATCCTACTTACTTAAATTGCTTAACTGAAGTCCTAAGGTGTAACCTTGAGCTTTACCGGTCTAATACCGTGCTCATAAATCACGTACAATCTCTTCTCAGCTTCTATCCACTTTTCCTTAATCTTTCTTCCTTCTTCCACCTCAACTGCGTGTGGCTTATGGGGCAACACTATTGCAGTTTCGCCGCGTGTGTCTCGTTGGCCGTAAAGCGTTAGAGCGAAAGAATTGGCTTTTTCCTCGATCTCTTGGATCATGGAGGTTGTATGCGAAACAATGGCTTTAACCTTGGTGAGTGGAAAGTTGATCGCTAAGATTAGACCGCCTCTATTTTTCAGCTCGATGCCATCCAAGAACCTTGGCATGGTTTTTCGCTTGCCGTTTGACGGATCAACAAACGAAACTTTACTTTTCACTGACAATCCGATCGGATTAAGCGCAAAAATATACGAGTATCCTTTTCCCTTTCTTTCTATCGCTAACATATCCATGTTTTCTGCGTACACGGGTCGTTTCACACGATCAAGATTTAATAAGTGATGAATGAAACGTCTGTGAAAATCATGGAAACTCGGAAAATATTGAATTTTGAAACCGATTAAAGTGGCGTTTCCTTTGCCAAATTTTCGACGATAGGCACAAGGTTTTTTAGTCTTTGAATCCCAAGCGATTGAGGTCCCGTCGGTTAATTCGAAATTTCTGATGTAATCCTTTACGACCATTTCTTCGATGTCTTCTGCGTTAACAGCAAAAAACGGTACCAACCTCTCCAACTTTTTCGCTTTTACAGGACTTACGAGTTTTGCGGGGTAAAGCTTCTTCATTATGTTTGTATTTTCCATGTTTTCGTTAAGGTAAGGCGTTCCAGGCAGAGTCACGAGCTTTCCGCCATGCTTAACAAATTCAACGAGTTTCTCCTGCGTTTTCTCATCCATAAAGTCAAAAGCATAAACCCAGAGTTGACCATATCGCAGTAAATCTTCAATTGATGCTGTTTGAAGATCGACCATATCAAACTTGACTCCAGACATTGAGAGCAGCGTAAGAAATCCTCTTTCGCCTAGAAGATATTCTTGATAAAGGCCCTGCAAGCTTTCTTCAAAACCGTGTTCAAGAGCATTCTCTACAAACAAAGATGCCTCGTAAGGTTCATAGTATCCAACAGCAATGTCCGCCACTGTTTCAGTATTAGCCAGTCTAACCCCATGAAGTTTAAAGAATTGTCCTAGCCTTTGAATAGTTTCAAAGTGAGGGCGTCTTTTTCCATCCAAAGCTAACGGGCAGCTTATGTCCCATGTCATGCCCGTGTGACAGCCGAGACCGCTTGGATTTTCTCCTCCGACCATTAAATAGTAGTTTATGTTGTTGATTCCATAGGCCATAATTGTTAGGTAAAGAAGTTCGGCTTCATCAGGTTCAATGTGGTGCGCCAAATATGCTTGCGTTTCTATACTAACTGGAGGCGTTCCAGCTTCTTTCATGAGTGATCTGTATATTCCCGTCTTGTAAGCGACCTCACCTATCTTATCTTCTTTGAAGTCAAACGATCTATAATGTGATCTTGGCCAAAACTCAGTCCATAAGTCGATCTTTAAATCCCGTTCCGAACAGAATTTTTGGAATATAGACCAAGCAGCCGTGAGAAGGTATGGATCAAGCAAGGATATGGGGACATCGATTGATTTCTTTCGCAACATCTTGTACAGGCTTTCAATGTACATGTTCATTGTGTGCAATTTGAAATGGTGCCAGTCTATAAATCGGGGCATCTCATGGTAATGCGTCGGCATTTTACGTGGAGGTTCAACTTTATTAAAGTCGGAATAGTGTGTTCGATATTTTTTGTTTAGTAGGGCTATGTTATTATTGTACTCTTCCTTTAGCCATTTTTGAAACATGCCAGGTTTCGAATCAGAGCCGATCATAAACTCGTTATAATCGCTCATGAGCGGATACGTTAGAGTCTCCCAGTATGATGGTTCATCGTCTATTGTTACGTTGATAATGCAACCACCGTTTGTATACAGGTGCTTGCGTAGAACCTCGCATGTCTTCTCATACCATTTCTCAACATAAGCCAAATAATTCGGATGCAGATACGTTATAGGCGGATAAAATGCTTCAGCTGGCAAAATCTTCCCAGACGAGTCTTTAGATAAAATTTCAGGATGACTTTGTAGTAGCCAGTCTGGTATTCCACCGTTGCGCCATTCAGCACAAATATAAGGTCCCGGACGAACGATCGCGTACAACCCTTTCTTTTCCACTAACTCTAAAAAGCCTTCAAGGTCTCTGCGAGGGTCTGTCTTTCCGTGAAAGTCAAATTTTCCCTCTTGTGGCTCGTGCCAATTCCAAGCGATATACGTGTCGACAGTGTTGCAGAAAGCATCTTTCATGTCTAGTAATCGCTTATTCCAGGTTCTGGGTGGAGTGCGCCAAAAATGCAGAGTGCCAGAATAAATAGGCGTTGAAACGCCATCTAAAATATACAGAAAACGATTCATGCCAATTTTTTTCTGCTTTTTCATGTTCCATCGAATTATAGTAGGGTGCTCATATTAAATATAAGATTTTAGAAACATTGATCTGCGTGCGCTGTTCTATTGTTTTCTGATTTCAAGGTAGGCTTTTTTGAGCGTTTGCCAGATCTTTTCCGGTTTTTCAGACCGAATCGATGACATATACCCCGTTCCCAAATAGCTCCACGCTATTATGTTTCTGATCCCCATTTGATAAGCCACTTCCACGGACCTTTTCACGTCCTCCTCATTGCCTGCCTTGACCTTGAACGCTTGAATCCAAATTTGGGGCTCTTTGCGATGCCTATCAGCTAATTTTTTCACTTCTTTTGCATGATACTCGAAATCAGCGAACTTTTTTCCCGCAAGCATATAATAGGGATCAGATCCGAAAACATCTAGGGCTTGCAGACGGGCGTACTTGTCCCACTTTAGCTCGATTTTCTCTTTATTTTCCCATTCTGGCAAAAGACAAAGGGCATTGTTTATCCCTCTTGATTTGGCGACTCCTGTCACATTTTTGATGAAGTTGAAAAGGCTTTCGTCTTTGAAACTCTCTACATCTCGGTTGAAATTTTTGGGCATGGAACAGCCAAATTTCTTGTGGAAGAGTTCTTGGCAATTTTCGCAGCGGCAAGTCCACCCCTTGTGCTTTCGCCATCTGGACCATTCGGGCAGGTAAAAGTGGGGTTCGTCCCAAAAGATAGTATCAGCACTTGTATCGATCGCGGCCTCAATCCAATCTCGCATGAAATTTCTGAAAGTCTTATTATTCGGACAAGCTACTGGAGCAAAGTCTCCACTGGAGAGAACTTGTCTGGTTTCATCTTTTTCTAAGGCAAATTGTGTGAATGCTTCGCCTCCGAAAACGCCGCCTACCCCCCAAGGGTCTATGTAAACTTCCAATTCTTTCTCCTTCGATAGTCTCACGATATCGCGCATCGTTTCCTGGTAATAACAGAAGTCGTTTTCGGAAAAAGTGTGAAGCACCATGTTACAACCTGCTTCCACTATTCGATCAAGGTCCCGTTCTACGTGCTCGGGATTTCTTACGCCAAAATAGCTCACTCCTAACTTCACAGACATTATGACCATTCTCTCACAAAATTCACAGCTTCTATATGTTATCCTTTGTCGATAAATGTTTAACGCCTGTTAGGGAAAACGAAGAGTTCACCACAGATCATGACTGACTGCACATTGAAATTCCTATCCAATATCGTAATATCCGCATCTGCTTCTGCTTTTATCTCTCCTTTTGTTTTAAGTCGTAGAACTCTTGCAGGATTTAGGGTTACCATCTTTAATGCCTCAGAAACTGGAACATTCGCCATTGTTATCATGTTTTTGACAGCTTTATCCAACGTCAAAGTACTTCCAGCCAAAATCCCAGAACGCAGAGTCGAAATTCCACTCTTGACGAGAATTTCTAATCCGCCTAGTTCATACTTCCCGTCTGGAAGACCTGTCGCGCTGATGGCATCGCTTATCAGGACCACCTTGTCGTATCCTTTCATCTTCACCAACATTTTTATCGCATATGGATGAACATGCACTCCGTCTGCAATTAGCTCTGTCGTCAATTCCTCATGCAATAACGCGGCACCAACCGCGCCGATTTCTCGGCCGTTGAAGTCCCTCATCGCATTGAAGACATGAGTGACATGCGAAAGCCCAGCTTCAATTGCCACAAGCATTTCGTGATACGATGCGTTTGTATGTGCAGCGGACGCGACTATTCCGCGCTTCTTGAGTTCTTTTATGACTTGGATGGCGTTCACCTTTTCGGGAGCTAAAGCAACCACTTTCACAGTTTTTCCTGCGACATCTAGAATTTCCTTAACTTCAGTCAAGTTTGGATCTCTAATGTATTGAGGGTTTTGAGACCCAGCTTTCTGTATGTTGACGTATGGTCCTTCCAGATAAAGGCCAAGGACATTTGCTCCTTTCTTTTTCTGCGCTTCTCTCACGTTTTCAATCGCTCTGATTATTCTTCCTTTGGTGGTGCTTACGACTGTTGGCAGAAAGGAGGTGACACCATGCTTGGCGAGAAACTTTGACATTTCTTCGAGGAAACCGGATTTTCCTTCGGTCACATCAAATCCAGCACATCCGTGGATATGCATATCTATGAAACCTGGAGTGACTATCTTATCTGATGCATCGATAATTTCAGTATTATCTGGGTATTTGGCTTCCTTTGGACCTACGAAAGTCACTTTGTTTCCGTCGACGATAACGACAGTGCCTTCTGGCATTTTGGACGGTTTGTAAACTTCACCATTTTCTATCGCATATGACATTTAGTCTCACAAAATCGAAAAGTCCTATGACCTCAAGTTTTACATAAAACTTATGATTAAAAAACGGGAGTGTGCCCAAGTCCTCTAGTTTGTGGTCAATTTTACGTCTTTTGTTGAATATCCACCGTAGTAAGCAGTCTCGAAAGTATACTGGCTTCTTTGCTAACATGAACAAAAGACTGTTTTTGCCACAGAAAAAAGGAGAAGCAGGCGTGTATTTCGCGAAAGAAGGTTCTATTGGCCGACGGAATTGGAACCCAAACGGGTTCACGTCTAATTATGGACCGGGGGGGATTTGAACCCCCGACCTCCTGAGTGCAAGTCAGGCGTTCATACCAACTGAACTACCGGCCCATCTATGCGTTTCTGAATTGCTTTCACATCTTGCCAATATTTAGGTTTCGTTTTGAAATAAGATTTAAAGAAGACAAAACTCGTTGCCACTCAAAAGAAGCCTCACAGAAAAGCCATTTGCAAAAACGGCAAATTCTTAATATAACAAATTTGACAATTTTCATCATTCCATTACACTCAAACTAAAAATACTCGAAATCGACAGATAAGCCACAACGTGGCTATTTTAATGAAAAAAGCCAATGCATCTTTCAGGAATGTTTTCTTCAATCTGAGCGTTTTTCAATTTCTAACATTTGTAAGAAGAGGCGTATTCTACACTTTCATGATAAATTATCTTTACACACTTATGCAATCAGCAACATTAACAGCCGCGCTTGGAACACTAAACATGGTGGCTTCTGCCTTAGGTCAGAACTTGCTATGGGGAAGAATAAGCGACCGCTACAAATTAAGGACTAAACTAATAATGACTGGCGAATCAATCGCAGGATTTGCCTATATAATCGTGTTTATCATCCACAAATCCCTAATTCAGACTGGCGACCACTTCCTCGCAGGCTTAGCAATAATTTTCGGTTTATCAATCCTAGAGTTCTTTTGGTCGATGTCAGACGTTGGATGGGCAACGCTGCTAACTGATGTAACAACTCCCGAAATCCGTGGAAGAATCATAGGCACATTAAACTTTATTGCTTCTCTAGGCAGAATGGTCGGCATACTATTCGCGGGATTCCTCTATGCTGACGGTGAAGGCTTCAAAAATGGGACCATCTTTTACATAGTAACCATTCTGCTGTTCATTGGCGCGGCAATGATGGCTTTGATGTCAAGGCATACTGCTATGAAAAGTGCCACGCAAAAAAATCTAGGTGTAAAAGAAAAAGAGGAACATAAAGGTAAACTTACTGACGAAAATGAAAAAACATACAGTTGGTTTCTAGCATCCCTCATAATAATAGTTTTAGGTGCTGCCTTAATCAACCAGATATTCCTCCTCTTCATAAAGCTTACAGAAGGATTAAACGCAAGCGACCCTGAAATGAGCCTTATACTGGGCACTTGGACCATAGGTGGCATGATTGCTAGCATCGTATTGGGAAGACTAGCGGATAAGGTTGGAAGAAACAAAGTCATGTTCTTGGGACTAATCCTAGCGGCAATCACGCCCCTGCTTTATGGTGTCGCTCTAACTGTTCCTTTGATGGCTTTGATTTATGGATTAAACGGTGTGTCATTCTGGACCAGCCAAACCGTGGGCTTTGCCATCGCAGGAGATATAATTCCAGAGCATAAAAGAGGGCGTTTGCTCAGCAGATACAATGCTGTAATGGCTATAGGTTGGGGACCAGCGGGATTTCTGGTTGGTGGGCCACTTGCAGATATTCAAGTTAAAATCCTAGGATTGCCTGCCTATGCAGCCTATTTGAACAGTTTCTTTACCTCATCAATCATAGTGATTCTGGGAACAAT
>Ga0129298_10000787_pt1 | contig 12995 bp, 15 predicted proteins | sample I19B2metaG_FD_94707 | JGI IMG/M metagenome (GOLD analysis project Ga0129298, IMG submission 94707) | Lake sediment bacterial and archeal communities from Gulf of Boni, Indonesia to study Microbial Dark Matter (Phase II) - ​I19B2 metaG | ecosystem: Environmental > Aquatic > Freshwater > Lake >... | reverse complement strand
TCGGAGCAGGAAGCGTTGTTGATCGTTCGATCTTCTTTTCTTTGGTTTCGGGAGCGGAGATCTCTCTATGGGTTTTCTGTACTTCTGCATCCGGACGATATTTCTCTGGAACCTTGGAAAGATCATCAGCAAAGTGAAGCGTCCCCTTCTCATCCACCCACTTATACATCTCCCCAAAAGCAGGGCATGAAAAAACCAATAGGATCACAATGTAATAGAAGATCACCTTCATTTTCTCACTCCAATCTTGAAATACCAAGCATTTTACTTGGTGGCGATGAGGATGTCAATTGCTGTTATCACCTTCTTCTGTTATAATTTTTCAAATTTTGAAACGGAAAGGAGATTTTTATGGGGACGACATTGGAAAATTTGAAGGAGGCATTTGCAGGGGAATCCCAGGCGAATCGAAGATATCTCGCCTTTGCGAGGAAGGCAGAAGAAGAAGGGTACCGGCAGGTCGCCAAACTCTTCCGGGCTGCTGCTGAGGCCGAAACGGTCCATGCCCATAACCACCTACGGGTATTGAAAGGAATCAGCTCTACAAAAGAGAATATCGAAGAGGCCATTGGCGGCGAAACCCATGAGTTCAAGAAGATGTACCCGGAGATGATCCAAAAGGCAAAGGCCGAAAAGGACAACGAGGCCTATCAGACCTTCCACTTTGCCAATGAAGTTGAAAAGATCCATGCTGCTCTCTACTCAAAGGCGTTGGAAAATTTGGGTAAGAACGAGGAGGCCGATTATTACGTCTGTCCCGTCTGTGGTAACACCGTGGAAAAGGCGGCCCCCGAAAAGTGCCCGATCTGCGGCGCTCCAGGAAAGAGATTTATCAAGATCACTTAATCCCCGTAAAATTGCCTATGGTAAATAGGTTAGGAAGCCCCGTTTGTATAGAGTCAGAGGGTGAAGGCTATGACGTTTCAACAAGAACGACCTTCCCTATCAACGAACCGGGCATCTTGGCCCTAACCTTTAAACGAGAACCCTCTGTTTTTTTGGCGGTAGAATAAATAGTACATGGGGACCTACTATCTCCATCCCGATTCCATTCGAAGACTCTTTGATAACATCGCCCCCACCTACGATTTCCTCAATCATCTTCTCAGTCTAAGAAGGGACCTCTACTGGAGGAGGATGGCGGTCCGGGAACTGGAAGGGTTCGAAGGTTGGATATTGGATCTTGCAACAGGAACCGGAGATGTGGCCTTAGAGATTCTTCACCAAAACGGCCGCGGGCGAAAGGTCTTTGGATTGGATTTCTCTGAACCCATGATCAGGGGTGCCCAACGGAAGCTTTTGAAGAAAAGCCTGAATCAAAGGATTGTACTGAGCCTTGGGGATGCCCTCTCCCTTCCCTTTCGAGAAGACACCTTCACTGCCTCGATGATGGCCTTTGGCCTCAGGAATATTGTGAAGAAGGAGCAGACGCTTGCCGAAATGGTTCGGGTCATCAAAGAGGGAGGAAAGGTGATCATTTTGGAGTTCACTCTTCCAAAAAAGGGACCGATGAGAAAACTCTACTGCATCTATTTTGAAAAGATTCTTCCTTGGATTGGAGGCCTGGTCTCCGGTGACAGAGAAGCCTATGCCTATCTTCCAGAATCGGTCCTCCATTTCCGGTACGCTGAAAATTATGAAGAGATGATGGAGAGGGTTGGATTGAAAGATGTGAACTCCCGGCCGTTGACCGGTGGCGTTGCCTCCATCATTTCAGGAGTGAAAAAGCGCCAATGATCCGGCCCTTCACCTTCTCCGATCTCGATCGCATCCTCCAAATTGAACTTCAGTCTTTTCCCAAATCCCCGTACGACTGGAACACGTTCATCCACCTCCACTATCTTTACCCAGAAACCTTTTGGGTTTATGTTGGTCCATCGCAGGATCTTCAAGAAGATCAGATCTTGGGCTATATCGTCTTCTCCAAAGATGGGCATATTATTTCGATCGCTGTCCATCCGAAACATCGGAGAAAAGGCATTGGGACGGACCTCCTTGAAAGGGCGATGGAAAACCTCCCTCTAAAAAAGGTATGGGCGGAAGTAAGAAGGAGCAATCAAGGCGCGCAAGCCTTTTACCTCCATATGGGGTTCCAGATCGCGGGTGTGGTTGCGAACTACTATGGGAACGAAGATGCCTTAATCGTTCAGCGGACCCCTCCTTCCGGATCTTATTGACCCTTTTGCTGCATCAACATCCAATGAGATTACATAGAAAACAAAAGTCTCAGGTCAAACGGTTAGGGTAGAGAGGCCAGCTTCGTCATCGGGTTACGTTATTGGTCTTAAATCCTTAGCCCTAACCCCTTGACACTAAACCAAACGGGCTTCCTAACCTTAACCCTGACCAAAAGACCATTTTCATGGTTCGTGAAGGCCAGAAGATTTCGAGCGCAGAATTTAATGCAATGGGGTTGACAAGACGAATCGCCCTTTGCTATTGATAGGGTGACGACCTTCGTAAGGGAAGACGAATGAGCGGCGTTTTTGGAATTGTATCGAAGAAGAACTGTGCAGACATCTTACTCTATGGGACCGACTATCACTCCCATATGGGCACACAATACGGAGGCATGGTTGTTTTCGGAAAACTATTTCACCGTTCCATTCACGATATCAGTAAATCCCAATTCAAATCAAAATTTTTTGACGACTATAAAGGGATGAGAGGAAATCTGGGCATCGGCGTGATCAGCGACAGGGACCCACAACCTTTGATCATCGGATCGAAGTTCGGTACCTTCGCCATTGTCGCAGCCGGCCTGGTCGAGAATATTGATGAGTTGGCCTTAGAACTTCTCCGAGACGGAGAAAGCTTTGGTGAGATGTCGAGCGGCGGAATCAATTCTGTTGAACTGATTGCCAAATTGATCACGCGGGGTCGAACGCTTCCCGAAGGAATCGAAGGGGTCTACGACCGGATCAAAGGCTCTGCTTCCATTCTGCTCCTGATGAAGGATGGAATTTATGCAGCTCGTGATCGCCTCGGACGGACTCCTCTCGCCATTGGAGAAAGGGACGGAGAATATGCCATTGCTACTGAAACCTGTTCCTTCTTAAACCTCGGGTTTCGAATCAAAAAATACATCAACCCTGGGGAGATCGTCTTCATCAGAAGATCAGGATTTGAGGAGAAATTAGCCGGCAAGAAAACAAACCAAATTTGTGCCTTCCTCTGGATCTATACAGGATATCCTGCTTCCAGCTACGAGGGCATCAGTGTCGAATTGGTCAGGGAACGCTGTGGAAGGTCCCTGGCCAAAAACGATCATGTGAAGGCAGATCTTGCGGCGGGTGTCCCTGACTCTGGCGTGGGCCATGCCATTGGATATGCGATGGAATCGGGCCTCCCTTATCGGAGACCTCTTGTCAAGTATACCCCAGGATATGGCCGGAGTTACACGCCTCCCTCTCAGGAGATTCGAGACCTTGTCGCAACCATGAAACTCATTCCCATCAAGGAGGTGATTTGCGGAAATCGGATCATCCTTTGTGAGGATTCCATCGTCAGAGGAACCCAGTTGAGAAATTATACCATTAAGAAACTTTGGGAATGTGGAGCAAAAGAGGTTCATATCCGACCCGCCTGTCCTCCGTTGATGTTCCCTTGCCGATTCGCCCTCTCCACGCGTTCGATCGAAGAGCTGGCAGCACGGAAGGCAATTCGCGCTCTTGAGGGAAGAGATATCAAAGACGTCAGGGAGTATATCGATCATCGGTCGAAAAAGTACCAAGAGATGGTAGAGTGGATCCGAAAAGAACTGGGGGCGACAACGCTGAGGTATCAAAGGATTGAAGACATGGTGGATGCGATCGGCCTTCCCAGAGAAAAACTCTGCCTCTATTGCTGGATCGGAAACTACGAAGCCTCTTGATTTCGGATTTCAGAATGCAGATTTCGGATTGTTCATTCCGCAATCTACATTCCGCATTCCACAATTGAGTGGATCCTTGAACCCTTTTATTTAGAAAACCTAATGATGTCTCCTACGTTGATGCCGTTGGCAGAAAACCAACCCTTCTTCATCTCTAATGCGTAGAGGATGGGTTGAGGGGGCCCGTAGGTTTCTAAGGTGAGAGGTTTCATGTCCCTGATGCTTACGATCCGGCCCTCTCTGTCGATGAAGGCAATGCTCAGGGGGATTTCCGTATCTTTCATCCAGAAGGCGTGATAGTCCTCCTGCTCAAAAACGAAGAGCATGCCTTCGTCCTTATCCAAATGCTTCCTGCCCATTAATCCCTTCGTCCTTTCCTCGGGCGTTTTTGCTACCTCCACCCAGATCTCTCTGTTTTTAATATAGAGAGGCATCTTAAGAAGGGTTTGGGAAAGGGTGGCCGAGGTCAAGAAGAATAGGAACAGGAAGAAGGGGATTCCGTCAATCTTTCGGGCCAGAGATATCTTCTCCTTTTTCATCCCATCGCCTCTTTTCAAGAAGATCGACGAGATTTCGAATTTCATCCTTGATCTTGCCCGTATTCCACTGGATGAACAAAACCCAGAGGGGAAGGAGAAGCCAAATGATCAGAAGGATGCCTAAGAAGATCGCGATTGCAATGGCGACCCCAAAGGGAAGCTCTCTAAAAATCTGTTCAATATACCCTTCCATTCGGATCTCCCTCTCTCTTTCTGAAACCCCTACCGGGGTTGATCGCCAGTCAATTGCTTTCTCAGTTTTTCGTTCACCTTCAAGATCTGATCCACATCCGAACCACTGAGCTCCCACGAATAACTATCCTTGCCATCCCTTCTCAGCTTGATCTTCACCTCGGGCGGAGGAGGTTCTATCTTCTCCACCTTCTCTCTTTCCGCAATCACCTTAGGAAGCGATGAGACCTCTGACTTTCTCTCTGTGGAAAGAGGCTGCTTCTCACAAGCAATCACGATGAAGATGAACGAGGCAAGGCATGCCAATAGTTTTTGATTCAATCCCTCAACCCTTTAAGAGTTAAAAGCCTCAATCCTCTCTTAGAAGCGATCGGCACCCTTTTAAGAACTCCTCCTTGGTGCGGGCCCCTACCGTATAGGAACAGACTCTGAATTGCACTTCCGTCCCCTTCGGAAGATAGCCGCCCTGGGTCAATTTCACCTGAACCCTTTCGCCAATCTCCTTGGCCATCTTATCATCATTGAAAGAGAAGATGTAGACCACGTTATTTTGAAAGGGGATGACGGCATCGACAGAACGGACGAGCTTCTGAAGGGCATACCTTACCCCTTCCCAGGCCTCATGGCTTAGCACGACCTCTCGTTTCGTCCGCTGATCCAAAAAATCCACCCGAATCATAGAGAAAGGAATCTTATCTCTCTCGGCTTCCTCCAACATGGGGACGAGAAGGAGGTTGTAGATCGTGTTCATCCCAAAAACGGGAATGGCGAAAATAAAGGAGGTACCGCTTCCCAATTTGCTCTCCGCACGGATGGTACCCTGATGACCTTCGATGATCTCTTTGGTGATGGCAAGGCCCAGTCCGGTTCCCATGATGATCCCTGTCTGAGTCTTCTGTCCCTGATAGAAACGGTCAAATATTTTCGGCAAGTCTTCGGGCAAGATACCGATCCCTGTGTCGTTCACCACGACCTTCAGATAATCCCGCCTCTCCGTCAGCCCCCTCGAATCAATGGTAATCTTTCCAGCAGGAGGGGTGAACTTGATTCCGTTACCGATGAGGTTGATGAAGACCTCCACCATCCGATTCCGATCGATTAAAACAAGGGGAGTATCCGGGTCGATCCGATTTTCAAGGGTGATTCGCTTCTCCTCCAACTGCTGCGACAACGTCATCGACGCATCTTCGACGACCTCAATCAGAGGGGTTGGCTCAAACTTCAGCTTCAACCCTTTTCCGGATTCGATCCTTGAAAAATCGAGTAGCGTCTCAATTAAGTTCGTCAGCCGGAGAATATTCTTGTTCGCAATACCCAAATATTCCTTCTGATCCTCTGTGACAGGACCGCCATATCCTTCGAGCATGAGGGAGATAAATTCCCTGATGACAGTAAGAGGGGTCCGAAGCTCATGCGAAATACTGGAGATGAAAGTGGACTTGAGTTTGTCGAGCCGTTTCAGTTCTTCGTTCGCCTTCTCTAATTCAAAAGATTTATTGGTCAGATCTTCAATGAGATTCCGCTCCCGAATCACCCGGCTCAACTTCGCCCTCATCTCATCAACAGTGAAGGGTTTGGTGATGTAGTCCGTGGCTCCTAAAGCGACCAAATCAGTGTAAGTGTGAGAGACCCCTTGACCTGTCACACAAATAATAGGAAGGTCAGGAAACTCAGCACGGCTGGACTTGATCAGTTCTAAACTGTCCATCTCTTGCATTCTTATATCAGCGATCAACATGGCGGAAGGGGCGTTCCTCAATATCTCCAAAGCCTCTTTCCCGTTCCTGGCCGTAACCGTCTCGTATCCAATTTGCTTTGCAATTTTGCAAACCGTCTCCGTTGAAGACTCATCATCAACAATCAAGATTCGTTCCTTCTCTGCCATGACGATCCCTGTCCTCCCAACATCCCTTCTTGCCACCTATCTGCCGACAGGCAGGAAGAGGAGACAGGAGGGAATTAAAAAAACAATATTCTTTTTCCCAAATAATTTCAATAAAAATTACTTAAGAAATGAAGTCAATGGTCCAAAGGTCACGGTAAGGAAGCCAGTTTCGCTAATAGGTGATGGAGTTCGTGTTAAAACTCTGTTAGTCGTAACCCTTTGACCATGGACCATACGGGCTTCTTAACCTTAACCCAAAGACCATGAACATGGTTTTGGCTACTTACATTCCAGCTCCCTTTTCCAGGTGGAAAAGAAGATCCAGAACCAGTCGGAACTGCCTGGCGGCAGATTGAGTAAGTGAACGCCAGGCGGAATGGTCTCCTCGGAAAAATGTAAGTTCATCTCCTTGATCTCTTTGTAATAGGATCCCACGGCCCTTGCGACATCCATGATGGAGAGAGGCTTGGTTAGTTCAATCTGAACCCTTTCAACCTGAAGGGGATCGTAAAACTCCTTTTCCTCCATTTGAAACCCAAATCTTCCCGGGTCGGAAAGAATGATCTTTGCCACTGCAATCTTATAAACATAGCGCTCCGTTTCCAGGGGAAGATCGAGGTAGAAATAGTTTCTGGTCTGCTGAAGTCCGATCTCTTTTCGAACCCTGTTCTCCCCTGCATTGTAAGCAGCCATCGCGAGTGCCCAACTTTGAAATTCCTCATAGAGGCTCTTCAGATAGGCTAAGGCGCCCTCGGTAGCTCTAAAGAAATCGAAGCGTTCGTCGATCGTTCGGTTCCTCCTCATCCCGTATTTCTCGCCAGTCGGTGGAATGAACTGCCAGATCCCGGAGGCCCCGCTCGACGAAACCACAGAGGGCCGGAGACCGCTCTCGGTAATCGTCAGATACTTCAAATCATCTGGAAGGCCCATCTCCTTCAACCTCTTTTCGATATGAGGAAAGTATCGTCTCGCTCGCTTCATCCACAAGAGGATTTGCGCCTCACTGTCCAGGGCCACGAGAAATTCCCGGTCCAGATTTTCCCACACACTCCGATCTTCTAACGGAAACCTCTCTCCACAGAGGTAAACCTCCCGAGGAAGCTTATATGCAGTGAGGGGAGGACGGGCTTGAAAACTTCTTAAACGGCTCCCCAACTCTGCCACCTCTGATCGAAGGCTGGACATGGACTGCTCCAATGTCCTCAGTCTTTCTGCCAAGGCATCGTCCTTTCCTGATGGTGCTGACTGAACGATCACCTCTTCCGTTTTCCTACTCACCGACCCATCTGTAACGCAACCGAGGAGCGAAAAGACAATGGAAAATATTGTAAACATCTTCACTAGTTTCATCTCTTCGAACCTTTCCGCTGCTAAGAATTCTAACCGACCATGCTCCCCTTTGACAGGAGCGGTAGAGGAGCCATTTCAAAAATATCACAATTACGATTGGAGATTCAAGCAGTAATGCCTCAGAACGTGTGAAAAAATCGATCCGATGGCCCAGACCGGGAGGACGGCCGGGATGGGGAAGTTTTAGAGCGCCACCTCTAAAACTGAAGCACGGCGTTGCAACTATATATAACCAGTAGACCTTACTGCCATGGACGGTTACCCATACCTCAAATGTGCGCATTCTAAAACTTCGGAAGCTCGGTCGTTTTCCCGGACTCGAAACGGTGAAAACCAATTTTTTCACACCTTCTCACTCTTCCGTGAGAACCTAAGGAGATCTGGCAGGCCTGCCTGCCGGTTGGCAGGAAGATATTCCTGCCCTATTATAATCTCTCACCCACGCTTCGGTGAGCAATTACCATCGGAGCTTCCTTCATTTCCTATGGATGGAGTGTTATAATTTTACCGATGAGAAATTACCCGCTCTGGATATGTCTGATCCTATTGGTTGGATTCTTCTTGGTGGGGTGTATGAAGGGCCCTTCTTATCCAATCTGGGCTTTAAGAATTGCAACGATGAAAGGGACCATTGGGCCAGAAGAGATTCTTAGACTTCCTGGAGGAGACCCCATCTCCTTTGCACAACTTTTGGATGATCTTAAGACGAGGAGCGTTATCTTCGTTGGAGAGATCCACGACCAGATCGAACATCACCAGATTCAGCTAAAAATCCTTAAAAGCCTTATTCAAAGCGGATCAAATGCTGTCGTGGCCATGGAGATGTTTGAGAGGTCGATGCAACCGACCTTGGACCGATGGAGTCAAGGACTTCTTACCGAGGAACAGTTCCTTAAGGAGACCCGGTGGGAAACCTCATGGGGCACCGATTACAATCTTTATAAAGGAATTCTCGAGGAGATAAGAGATCGCCATCTCAAAGTCCTCGGCCTCAACATTGAAAGGGATCTGGTGAGGAAAGTGGCCCAAAATGGAATTGAAGGACTCTCCCCCGAGGATAAGAAGGGGCTTCCAGAAATGGATCTGACAGATCAATCCCATCGCGCCTATATTGCGTCCGTCTATAAAAGCCACGAAGGTGGCTCGGCCAAGGACTTTCAAAACTTTTACCAGGCTCAATGCCTATGGGACGAAGCTATGGCAGAGACGCTCTCCGAATTCCTCAAATCTTCCGAGGGAGAAGGAAGAACCGTTCTGGTATTTGCAGGAAACGGCCACGTCGTTTTTGATTTTGGAATACCCAAACGGTTTTATCGAAGAACCTCCATTCCTTACAAAACGGTCGTTTTGAAGGCGTGGAAGGAAAAGGTCGACGAAGAGCTTACATTTGCCGAAACCTCCTCGCCCTTGGCAAATTTCCTCTGGATCACCAAGCCTACCCCTTCTGAGAAAAAGAGGCCCAGAATGGGGATTATTCTAAAGGAGAGGGAGGATCCCAGAGGAATATGGATTGAACGGGTGATTCCGGAAAGCCCGGCCGAGAAGGCCGGTCTTCTTCCAGGTGATCAGTTTATCGCCATCGAGGGAAAAGAGATTGCGAAGGTAAAAGACATCCACGATGCTCTCTCTGGAAAAGGCTGGGGAAAAGAGATCCGTGTTGTCGTCATCCGCGAAGGGATAAGGAAAGAAATAACGGTGGCGCTCCCACCTTTCAAGGAATAAAGGTCGAGTCTTATTTGACACTCGAACTTTCGCGTATGGATTTGGAATTTACCGATCAAGCCACTCTGATTTGACTCCGATTTTCGTTCTCACCTCGTCCATCACATCTTTGGCGATCGTTCTGCATCGACTCGCTCCGGAATTTAATACATCTACAATGTATCCTGGTTTTGCATTGATTTCTTTGACTCGGTTCTGGATCGGGCCGATCTCTTCCATCATATTCTTAAAAAGGATCTGTTTACACTCGATACAGCCAATCCCTGCTGTTCGACAGGCATGATCGACAAATGCGATCTGGTCTGGTTTTGAAAAAGCCTGATGCATTGTAAAGATATTGCACCGATCGGGATTACCAGGATCGCTCCGGCGCTTGCGATTTTCATCGGTCACTGCAGTTCTCAGCCTTTCCCAGATGGCCTCTGCCGGCTCAAGGAGGCCAATATAGTTGTTCATCGATTTTGACATCTTCGACTTCCCGTCTGTCCCCAAAATCCGGGGCGCATCGGAAAGGAGAACCTGGGGTTCTGGGAAGGTCTCACCATAACGGACATTAAATTTTCGGGCGATCTCCCGGCAGAACTCCACATGCTGGATCTGATCCTCTCCCACTGGAACATAGTTTGCTTTATAGATAAGGATATCCGCTGCCTGTAGCACCGGGTAGTCCATGAGTCCCATATTGATATTCTGCCGATGCTGTTTTCCCTTCTCCTTAAACTGGGTCATTCGTTCCAATTCACCTATCGGAGTGATGGAGTTGAAGATCCAAGCCAGCTCGGTATGCTCGCGGACATGGGATTGCACGAAGACGATACATCGGTCCGGGGTCAGTCCGCTTGCCACGAGAACGGTTGCTGTCTCTAAAATCTTCTCCTGCATCGAGGCCACCTCATATTCGATGGTGATGGCATGATAATCCACGACACAGTAGATGCAATCATAACGATTTACCAACTGTACCCAATTTCGGATCGCTCCGACATAATTACCAATATGAATTTCGCCTGTAGGCTGAATTCCGCTGAAAATACGATCCATCTCTTTCTTCCTCCAAAAGGTCATTCATAACGCTATGCGCATAGCGCTAAGCGCTTAGCGTGTATCTAAATAATACCATCAAAAAGAAAGGCCATGGGTGAATATTGCCCATGGCCTTTCTTCCTTACACTCGCGGACGTTATGGTCGCAAAGGTCTTAGGCAATGCCCACCTACTTTTCCTCTCCGCCATATCCAGACTATGTTGATCACCCTTCTCTCCGTCATTCTGTTGCAAAATCTATCCTAATCCCCCAAAAAAATCAATACATTTTAAATCTCGTTGATAAACGCGCAGAGCATTCGGGCGGTCTTTTCAACAATGGCAGCGCACTTCTCCATGCCACCTGCAGCTAACCATTGCTGCCGTTCCTCCTCGTTATCCAAATGGCAGCCGATGATGTGATAGCAATAGCAGCTCCCAAACTCCTTCTCAAATTGATTCCAGAATTGTTGGCATTTCCCATAAATCCTTGAGACCGCTTCTTTATCCTTCGGGTCGGTTCTCCCCATCTTCATCCCAATGGCCATAATCGATCCGGTGAATGCACCACAGAGCGATCCCTTCCGTCCAACCCCCCCACCAAATCCAGTTGCCAATCTCGGAATCATTGAATCCTTAATCCCAAAATATTCCTTGAAACTCAAGGAGATCGCTTCAGCTCAGTTGAATCCTTGGTTGAAGCTATCCTTAGCTTTCTCCGAAATCTTCTCTGAACCATCCTTTTCTTTCACTTTCTCTCCTCCTTTTAAGGTCCTGCCTTCTTTCTTGCGGAGACCTTGATGCTTGAAATTTTTGCGTTCCACTTATTTCCCTGTTGATTGATGGTTTTCTTCACCTCTTGTGGAAGATCCAGACATCCTGAATCCATAAGTCCCTGGATCGTCTCTCTATCATAATCGAGCCTGTCCACAACCTTGACTTCTTCAAAACCAGCCTCTCGAATCGTCCGAAGATAACTCTTTTCATCGAGGGCACCTCCAATGCAGGAAGACCACAGATATCCTTTCAGTTTCTCTGGGATGCCTTCTGCAACAATATCAGAAACCATGACCCTGCCTCCGGGCCTCAATACCCGGAAGGCCTCCTCAAATACCTTTCTCTTATCAGGAGAGAGATTGATGACGCAGTTGGAGATAATCCAATCCACGCTCTCATCCTCAATGGGCATATCCTCCATCTCCCCCAATCTGAACTCAACATTATTGGCACCTGCCTTTGAAACATTCTCCCTCGCTTTCTTAATCATCTCGAGCGTCATATCGAGACCGATCACCTTTCCATTCGGCCCAACCTTTTTCGAGGCAAGCAGAGCGTCGAGGCCAGCTCCTGATCCAAGATCCAGAACCACCTCTCCAGACTTCACCTCGGCATAGGCCATTGGATTCCCGCAACCGAAAGAGCTAAGGTAGGCCTCTTCAGGAACCTGAGACCGTTCCTCCTCTCCGTAGCCGGCCAACTTCGCCAATCTCCCTTGCATTTCTTCTTCTATGCCAGGAGGGCCACAACATGAACTCCTCTTTCCACTGATCAGATCTCCATAGTGCCTTTTAACCTTTTCCTTCACCTGCTCCGATGAACAGCAACCCTTTTTCGCCTTTTTCATATCTTTTCCTCCTGAACTTCTTTTCCAATGGACTTGACGATCCATTGAAGGGACTCTAAAACCTGCGGCATCTTTTCAGATGGAATATGTCTTAAGATCCGCTGAACATATTCTTGGGAAGAAAGGCCCAATCTCTCTGCCATCCTCCTCCCTCTTTGAGTCAAGTGGACATTCACCAATCTCCTGTCCTTTGGATCGTTCACCTGTTCTATCCAACCCTCGCGTACCATGTTGTTCACGATTCGGGTCATCGTGCTCTTCGCCAAACCCATTTGCCTACTTAATTCGTTCATGGTCAGCTTCCCTCTCTTCGACAAAAGATCCAAGGTATGGCATTGAGAAAGAGTCACCCCGTGACAACACTTGCCTGACCTTTCCAATTGGAGAAAGGCCAACGTAAGATTTGAAAGGACCCCGTCCATCTCCTTAACCCAGGGCTTCAACGCTCCCTCCAGTTAGTTGTATAATGCAACTATAATCTGCTCTCATCAATTTGTCAAGTCAACCCTTCGACTCCCCGGCCTGGAGGCCTGGGCTTGCCTTCGGCCCGATCTCAGGCCGAGGGCTCAGGGTTGACCCTGAGCGGCGCTTCTTTACCTCGCCTTAAAAGGCGGGGCTTGGCGCCGCCGAACGGGTCAAATTTCAACAAACTAACTAAAACCTAAATTGAGCGGTTCTCATAACTTCTACGGAGAGTAGGGATGCTGAAAAGGCTTTTAGAGCGAAAACCTTTTAATGTTGAAGAATTATTTATCGCCGATTAACCATTCACCCGTTTAGTGAAATG
>Ga0129298_10000785_pt1 | contig 13030 bp, 12 predicted proteins | sample I19B2metaG_FD_94707 | JGI IMG/M metagenome (GOLD analysis project Ga0129298, IMG submission 94707) | Lake sediment bacterial and archeal communities from Gulf of Boni, Indonesia to study Microbial Dark Matter (Phase II) - ​I19B2 metaG | ecosystem: Environmental > Aquatic > Freshwater > Lake >... | reverse complement strand
GTGAAGAAGAGGGCGAAGTCGTACCTTCTGTGACCCACTGGCTGCCTTGGGGTTCTTACTTTCCAGTTGAAGACTTTTGCGACCTCGACCAGTTTTTCTTTGTCTTCTTCTTGGAGGAGCTCGTACGCCCGTCTTGCCTCGGCTAATGCATAGCGTCTTTTAATGTAATCGTTGTTTGTGGCTGTCGCCAGTATGACCGCAACTGGGAAGGACGGAATCTCTATGTCTTCTTCTCGCGGATGATAACTTACCTGCGGCGGGTTGGTTTTCAGGGCTTCCTCTATTCGGTTTTGGGCTCTGTCAACGATTGTTTTGAGGCTTGGGTTTTCAAGGTTTGAAATGTCAAGGTCTAACCGTTTAACTTCTTCAGCTGCGTCCAGAACGAACGGGTACTTTGATAACTCAGTTCTTGTTAGTGCCAATCTTGCTTTCCTTTACAAAACCTAATTTTCTTGAAGTTGTTAACTCGTTATTCAACCTCTATTCTCGGCGCCAAATAATAGACTAGGGTTCCATCGTACGTTTGTTTGAAGTCGAGGCGGATCGGCATGTCGTTCGAGAACTCAAGCGTGACAATGTCGGATGTGGCAACAGCGGCTTTAACGATTTCTGAGAGGTAGCTGAGCGGGAAAGTCGATTTCGAAGGCTCCGTTACCTCGACAGACAACAGTGCGTCGCTTCCTTTCTTGAGTTCTATGTTTGCTCCCATGATGTCTCCTTTGGCGTTCATAGCTAGCTTTTCGCCGTCTGTTTCCATTCGGACGTGGTCGCTTACAAGGGCTACGTCTTCTAGGGATTGGCGGAGTCCGTCTGTCGTCAAGGTGACCTTCACGTTGAACGTGATCTTAGGCAGACCCTGTTCTTCCTCGCTTGCTTCCAGCGTCGGCATTCTGAAGGTTCGGACGTATTTTCCTCTGATTGTGATAACGAATTGGCCTGTGCTTTCGTCTAAGAAGATTTCTACGGCTTCGTCTTTTCCTGCTCTTTTGAGGAGCTTCAGCAGTTCTCCTAGGTTTATGCATATTTTTGTTTCTTGGTCTGAAGTGTATTCGTCGAAGGCTGTTTTTTGCATCGTGAAATCGACCATGGCTACTCGAGAAGGGTCCATAGCTCTGAGTTTGATGCCTTCTGTGCCTATGACGAACGTTCCTTCGTCGATAAGCGTCGAGATAGCTGTGACGGCGTCTCTCAGAAGCTTCGCGTCTGACATTCTGATTTTGAACAAATTTGAATCACCATTCGATGTTTCAGTGCGTCTAATAATTCAATGCGTCTAGATTACTTAAATCTTTTAGATGAAACCTCGATTTAAACAATTTTTTTGCATGGTTTGGCTTGATTTTATAATTGAAGGATTTTATTGAAAATGTTTTGAATTGATCATTTTTCTTTTCATGATAAATGCATCAGGCTAAAACCTTTGAATGAGGGTTGTTAATGGTTTACTCTGAGTCTGTTGAGAGTGTCCTTTGACTTGTAGAGATTACTGTGAGCTTCTCTCAGTCTTCGTATTCATCGTGGTATGCACAACTTGTGAGACCTTTTTCTATGTCGCCGGTCCTTTCAGACAGGTATTAGCGGCATATGGAGCAAGATGTCTGTGTTTGACATGCATCCGTCACGGGTCGATTCAAAATTTGGGTATGCAGCACAGTTGTATCTGTAATATGCAATCATTGGCTTGTTTGGTTCGGGCGGATTCATAAGGTAATAGGCGACTCCACCGCCTGCTGCAGCTACGACAACTGCCGCACGCATCCGGATTTAGAAGTTTTTGTTTGGTCTGTTTTGTTCAACAATTGAAAGTATTTTTTGAACAACACTTCACGTTTTCGGACCTGTTCTTTTTTTGTGTGACATTAGATTTCTCCGTTTGCATGACAAACCGTATAGCCTTGAAGATCTGTTCTATTTTGCGGCGTATTTGTTCTGTTGTTTTGGGGCGCATACAGTGTCTTTTCGTGTTCTGGATCTAACGGTACAGGAAGATTATGTTGGTGTTCCAGACGATTGCGATGTAGATTATTCTGTCGTCGTAAAAGGGTGGACTGTATTCTGTTCTGTCCCAGTATGGCTGTCCAACTTTCAATTCCACTATGGCGTCGTTCTGCGGTTCAATGTATATTAATCCTTGGTCGGTTGTGTTGAAGCAGACAATGGCATGCGAGGACGATGGAAACACGACGTAGACCAGTCCGCACCTGTATCCTCTTAAAAGTGCGTGGTTTCTTACGTCCACTGCAAAGTTTAGGCATGTATAATTTTCCGTGTTGAACGTATTTTTGTCTGTCTGGTCAAGAGCTATGAAGTTCAGCACTTCCTTGTATGTGGGGTCGTGGATTGCTGTGTCTCTGACGTTCATTGCCCACGTGTAGTTCACTACGGCGACGGCGGAAACCGCTGTGACCAAGATGAGAAAGAAGTTAAACAGCTTCTCCGCAAAGAAATTGTTCATACGTCCCGTGCCCTTATGCATTAATTATTGCTAAATTAACCTATTAATTTTACTAACATACCTCTTCCAAACGAAACCCAAAGATTTACCATTATGCCCTAGACCTGTCTGTTTTGTGTGACATTTACTCTGTTGTTTTGGGGCGCAAACACGGGTTTATTCTTGTTCCGTGAGCATTTAGAATTTTTTTCTATATATAGTGATTATCATCGAATCATCGCTTCTTTTCGCTTCCATGTTTGCGCCAAAATTTTTTCTTTATATAGGCTGGCGCAATCGTGGCGCAATTTTATTAACTCCGTGCGCTTGTAGAAAAAAATTTCTATATAAAGCATCTGTGGAATTACTATGGAACTGTGGATTCAAGCGTCTCAGTCTAGTCTGATTTATGTAACATCGGTTTTCAATTTTATGCAACAAACAGTAATCCATGCAGACTGAAGAGGAGGGGGATATATATAGTCGAGGTCAGATTTTCTGACCGTCCGCTTATAATTGTGCCTTAAGCTTATTGACGTGGTTTATCGGATAGTGCTTCTTTTATGTGTTTTTCTATTCGCCTGTATTCTTGAAGCAGTTCTTCGCCTAGGTTTGTGAGGTTTGCTCCTCCGCCTCCCTGTTTTCCGCCTCGGTAAGCCTTAACAACGGGTTCGCCGAGTACGGTGTTCATGCGGTCTACGTAGTTCCACACGTAACGGTACGACATTCCAAGTTTCTCTGCGGCTTTGGAGACGGATTTCTCGTTTTTTATGGCTTCAAGGATTTGTGCTCCGCCCTTTCCGAGAACGGGTTTTCCATTTTTTTCCAGCCAGATTTTGCATGCCGCTGTTATTGTCTTGTTCTTCATCATCTAGGATTATGAGGTAAGTTTTATAAATCATACAGCCGAAATAAATGGCTATGCATAACGGTGATAAAAAGTGCAAACACTAAGGAAAATCGTCATAATAGCGTCATTAATCACAATCTTCATAATCTCAGGGTCGTGGATTTACCTGGAATACTTTGCGACGAGAAGGCTCATAATTTCCACAACCACAAGCCTTTACGACACAGGACTGCTGGACGCAATAAAAGATGAATTCGAGAAAAAATATCCAATAGACATCAGCATAATATCTGCGGGAACAGGTTTAGCAATTCAACACGCCGAGAGCGGAGACGCAGATGTCGTGCTTGTGCATTCGCCATCGTTGGAGACGACCTTTCTTACAGACGGAGTCGGCATCTGCAGGAAAATAGTCGCATACAACTTCTTCGCCATAATCGGACCAGCATCGGACCAAGCTCACATAAACGGGACAACTCCCGTGGTGGCGTTGCAGCAAATAGTGAACTACGGAAGGAACCAAACAGGTTACATCTGGGTCTCAAGAGGCGACAACTCTGGCACACACACCGCGGAAAAAACCCTTTGGAAGAAGGCTGGCTTCAACTATACTCTTGTGTCCAAGGAAGCTTGGTACGTTAGCCGACAAGGTGGAATGGGCGATACTCTAATGATGGCTGACGAGTACCTCGGCTACACGCTTACAGACATAGGAACGTACCTCGCGTACTCCAAACAGGGACGGATAGACCTAGTGCTGCTAGTTACCCAAGGGAAAGACTTGCTTAACGTCTACAGCGTAATAGCCGTGAAACCGTCAACTACTGCAAACCAGACCCTTCATTCATCAATAAACTTTCGAGACTCAATAGCCTTCATCAAGTATCTCATATCCGATGAAGGACAAAACATGATAGAAAACTACGGCACATCCGAATACGGTCAAAGCCTATTCTACGGCGCTGTAGAACTTCTAAAGCAAGACCCAGCCAGCGAGATTGCCCAGTGGATTAAGGACTACGCCTTCATCAACGGAACAGAGTGCCCGACTGAGTACCGTTATGACCAAAATGACCTTTACAGTTAATAAAGTCCCCTAATCCATAGATAAAGAACGGCGATGAAAAATTGAAAGAGTTAATAGAAGGGCTAGAAAAAGCCATTCAGCTCATCATCACCGGAGACCCTACTGTTCTCGACATCACCCTTCGTTCACTGTACATTTCTGGGGCAGCTGTGCTCATAGCAGCTCTATGGGGAATCCCGATTGCGATACTTTTGGGACTCAAAGACTTCCGTGGAAAATTATTTTTAAAAGGGCTTTTCAACGCTCTTATTGGCATACCTACTGTAGTTTTAGGCTTAATTCTCTACCTGTTTATTCACAGATCTGGCGTGTTAGGCTTTTTACATTTACTCTACACTCCAACAGCAATCATAATCGGGCAGGCTATTTTGGTAACGCCAATCGTCGTAAGCTTCTCCGTCAACGCTTTGGAAGCTGTAAGTTCAGAGATTCAAGATTTGGCGAAAACATTAGGCGCATCTGAAGACCAAGCCTTTTTCGCTGTTTTCAGAGAAGCCTTAGACGGTGTTATATTGGCAACTGTGTCAAGTTTTAACCGTGCAGTCGCAGAGCTAGGGGTTGCCCAAATGGTCGGAGGAAACCTTTCAGGATTCACAGCTGTCCTCACGACAACAATCATGAATGAAACAGACAAAGCTAACATAGACATCAGCATTGCACTCGCCATAATCCTGTTTATAATAGTGTTCGGCATAACCCTCGCAGTCAACTTTGTTCAAAGGAGAAGGCGGACTTGATTGCTGAATTAAGAAATGTTTCTAAGACCTTTAACGGTATCACAGCACTTAACAACGTAAGCCTAGAAGTCAACAAGGGAGAAATCTTCGCTTTGCTTGGACCAAGCGGCTCAGGCAAAACGACGCTTCTAAAAATTATGGCTCTGATTGAGAAACCGTCAAGCGGCGAAGTGTATTTCAACGAAGAAAGAGTCTCAGATAAAAACCTTCAGCAAATGCGGATGCAAGCCACAATGGTTTTCCAGAAAACAGTAGTTTTCAACACAACAATATACAATAACGTGGCTTACGGCTTAAAACTAAGAAAAATTCCCGAAAACAAAATCAAGGAAAAAGTCAATGACATCTTAAAGATTGTGAAACTGGAAAACTTCGAGAAAAGACTTGCGAACCGCCTTTCAGGGGGAGAGCAGCAGAGGGTGGCCTTGGCAAGGGCTTTGGTTTTGGGAGCCAAACTTGTGTTGTTGGATGAGCCGACTGCGAATCTTGACCCGAGAAACGCCGCCATCATAGAAGAAGTTATCAGCACGGCTAACCGCGACTTAGGAACAGCGATTGTTTTTGCTACTCACAACATTTTTCAGGCACGAAGCCTTCCTCAACGAATCGCTTTACTGAAAAACGGAAGAATAGATCAGTTTGGAACCTCAACCTAAATCTTCTCAAGCCTCTCAAAAACTTTAGCCAGCTTCGCAGCTGTCGAAAACACGTTTACAGGCGACGCGAAAGCCACGGAAGAGGGCACAACCTTAATAGAAGTTGGAAACGGCGTCCAGATTGAAACAACAGCGCAAGTTCAGGGCAAAGCCTCAGTCTTCATCGACCCGAAAGAAATCATTATTTCAAAAAAGCGGTTTTCCTCAAGCGCAAGGAACATTCTCAAAGGCAGAATAACCGAGATCGTGGACGCTGGAAACGTCGTCAAAGTCAAAGTAGACACTGGGAAACCCTTCATTGTTCAGATCACGAAGCGGTCTCTTGCTGACATGAACCTCCATCTAGGCATGGAAGTTTACCTAGCTTTCAAAGCCTCAAGCGCCCAGATATTACAGGATTAACTTGATTTTTTTAGTGAATGCTAGCAAAGAGTACGCATGGCTGATACACAAATTCATATCTGCTTTACTATTTGTTAGAGTTCTGTCGAAAGAAATGAAGAATAATCTGTATATGCGAGTAAATCAGGCGAAAACCTTAAACCGAGGAGCCACATTTTCCGCAGAAAAGACCCATAGAAGGCTTGAGGCGTGGCAGAAGAAGAGCTTCCTGAACAGGTTGCCAGTTTGCTTAGTTCTGTTCTTCACGAAAACGAAAACGCCGTTTACTACGTTTCAAGTGACATAGACGAGAACGGAAAATTCGGCGAAAGATGGCTAGTCCTAACAAAGGAAAGAGTCGTCACCGTTAATCCAGCCACAAACCACGTCCTGAAAATTCCTCTCTCGTCAATTCGTTCCTCAACCGTCAAAGACTATGTAGGCAACGCCGAATTGCTCGTGGAAACCGACCAAGGAGAAATACCGGTCATAAGGTTTTCGCGGGCGCAAATGGAGGAGTTCCACAACGCGGCGAAGCTTGTGGACAAGGTTGCTAAGAAGGAGATTAAACCCGAAGCTTTCGACACAGACATTCTCAGCTATTTTTTAACCAAGAAAAACGATTTCAAAAAAAGCCAGACGCTGAAGTGGCTTATGGGTCACTTGAAGCCGCACCTTCATTTTACCATATTGGCGCTGGCTCTGTCATTGACGATTACGGCGATAAGCCTCACGCCGCCGTATTTGACTAGGATTCTTATTGACGACGTTTTCGGGAACAGGGACATACAAGCACTTTTTTTCGTTGTGACGTCTTTCATATCCATCTATGCAGCTAACGCGGTTCTCGGTCCAGCTCAGAGTTACACGCTTAGCTATCTGGGTCAAAGAGTCATCTACAACATTAGAATCCAGGTTTATGAGCATCTTCAAGGACTTTCACTAGGCTTCTACGACAAGATGAGCTCAGGACGCGTAATGTCAAGGGTCACAGACGACGTTGGAAGAGTTCAATGGTTCCTCACGTGGGGCATGCAAACCCTAATTATCAGTTCCCTGCAGATCATAGGAATCGGAATAATCATTTTCACGATGAACCCGTACCTCGCACTCTTTGCCTTGATCCCTGTTCCCGTAACCGTTGTTGGAATAACGTTGTTCCGAAAAAAATCACACAAAATTTACCACAGGTCATGGCGAAGATGGGCGGACATAAGCTCGTTGCTGTGGGACACGATCCCAGGCGTGGTAGTTGTCAAAACCTTCACACAGGAAAATTTCGAGATCAATCGCTTAATCGATAAAATGAAAAAATCGGTTTCAGCCAACCTCAGCATAACGAGGCTTAATATTGAATTTTTCCCGTTGATAGGCTTCGCCTTGTCCACGAGCTCAGCGATTATCTGGTGGGTCGGAGGCAGAGAGGTTCTTTCAGGCAGCGTGACGCTTGGTTCGTTGATTGCGTTTATCAGTTACATGTGGATGTTCTACGGGCCGATTCAGACAATAAGCCAGATTTTTGAACCTCTTCAGCAAGCCATCACCTCAAGCGAAAGAGTGCTGGAAATCATGCAGGTTGAACCCGACATAAAAGACGCGCCTGACGCAGTGGAGTTTCCGTTTAAGGGGGCAATCACCCTGAAAAACGTGGGCTTCGGATACAACCCGTACATTCCTGTTCTCAGCAACATAAACTTAGACTTCAAATCAGGAGAAAAAATAGGCATAGTTGGACCAAGCGGTTCAGGTAAAACGTCTTTTACTAAGCTGTTACTGCGGTTCTACGACCCGACTGATGGAAGCATCCAAATCGACGGCATAGACCTAAAGAAGATCAAAACCGCCTGCCTAAGATCACAGATTGGGCTAGTTCTGCAAGATCCTCTGCTGTTTTACGGGTCAATTGCTTATAACGTGGCTTACGGACGTCAAGACGCATCCTTGGACGAGATTGTCGCTTCTGGGAAGGCTGCAAAGGTTCACGAGTTTGCGATGGAGCAGGCTTTGGCTTACGATACGAACGTTGGAGACAGAGGGTGGAGGCTTTCAGGAGGGGAGAGGCAAAGGGTTGCGATTGCGCGGGCAATCATTATGGAGCCGAAGATACTTGTTCTGGACGAAGCCACTTCTTCAGTGGACACGTTGACTGAGAGAAAGATTCAGGAGGCAATGGACAACCTTGCTAAGGGCAGAACGACCATCATAATCGCGCATAGACTGTCGACGTTGCAGAACGCTGACCGCATAGTTGTAATGGACAAGGGACACATAATTGAAGTCGGAAGCCACGACGAGTTAATGAAGACAGGCGGACTTTACAGCCAGCTCTACCAAGCCCAGTTCGCTGAAGAACAAACCCTGACGCAGACACAGAGAAGGTGAGAACACGCCGCTTGCAGATTTCCTAAGCCAACTAAACATTCTTGACCCGAAAAAGGTCAAAATCGTTTTTGAAGAGAAAGAGAACACTCTGAGACTGAACGTTGACGGGAAGCTTCTAGGAAGCTTAACTCCAGCGAAGCCTTTCCCGATTACGGTTCCTGAGTACATAATTTTCAGGGATGGTTACGGCGTGGATGTTTGCGTCGTCAGAAATTTCAATGAGCTGGACGAGGAGTCAAAGAGGAACCTGCAAGTAATGCTGGATAAGATGTACTTTATCCCAAAGGTCACGGCGATAAACAGTATCGAGACAAGCGGCGACGAGTTTGAGTGGGAGACACAGACAGACAAGGGGCCCAAGACGTTCAGAACCCGAGGGCGGATGAGCATCATACTTATGGGCAACAGGGTCATAGTGACAGACGTCAACGACAACGTCTACGAAATAGAAGACATCTACAAGCTAGACAATAAAAGCAGAAAAGAGATAGAAAGCACAATCTAAAGCACAATCAACCCTTCGCATTATGCTTAAAATTTTTAAGCTCTGAGAAGCATCGAGGGAGTGCTTAAATAGATTTTACGCGTTTCTCCAACTTGAAAGCAGGTGAAAGACGTGCCTGGCATAGTTATTGTTGGAACACAGTGGGGAGACGAGGCTAAAGGCAAAGTGACAGACTTCCTTGCTGAAAAGGCTGACTGCGTAGTGAGATTCAACGGCGGCGCAAACGCGGGACACACCGTTGTGGTAGACGGTAAAGTGTTCAAGTTCCGCCTCGTCCCGTCAGGCGTCTTACATGGCAAGAGGCTTTACATCGGTAATGGCGTCGTCGTGGACCCTGAGGTTCTTACCCAAGAGCTGGAGTCTTTAAGGAAAGACGGGTTTAAACCCGACCTTCACGTAAGCGACCGGGCTCACGTCGTTTTTGGATTTCACAAAGTTCTCGACGGGCTTCAGGAAAGGTTCAAGGGCAACCTTCGAGCTGGCACGACTATGATGGGCATTGGACCTGTTTATTCGGACAAGGCATCAAGGTTCGGTGTTCGAGTCGCTGACCTTTTAGACGAGGATGCATTGAGGTGGAAGCTCGACGTACTCGTTGACTTGGCGCAGAGGCTCATAAAAAACGTTTATGGCGGAGACCAAGTCCTCAACAAAGACCAAATCTTGAAAAGCGCATTGAGTTTCGGGAAAATGATTGCGGACTCGGTATGCGACGTTTCAGCGGAAGTCAACGAAGCCTTAGACAAAGGCGAAACCGTCCTGTTCGAAGGTGCACAGGGAACTCTGCTTGACCTTGACCATGGGCTTTATCCGTACGGGTCGTCTTCTAGCACAGTAGCTGGAGGCGCATGCACTGGGGTCGGCGTGGGTCCGACAAGAATCAACGAAGTCATGGGCGTCATGAAAGCCTACACTTCGCGGGTCGGAACAGGCCCAGTTCCAACTGAGCTGACGGATGCGGTTGGAGAAAAAATTAGGAACGTCGGGCACGAGTACGGCACAGCCACAGGTAGACCTCGTAGGACAGGCTGGCTGGACCTTGTTTCCGTGAAACACTCGATAAAGATAAGCGGCATATCAAAGTTGATCGTAACGAAGCTTGATGTCCTCAGCGGTATCAATCCACTGAAGATTTGCGTGAGCTACAAAGCTGAAAACAAGACCATAGACATGGTTCCAGCAAGCATAAGCCTCTTCGAGAAGTGCAAACCCATTTACGAAGAATTGGAGGGTTGGCAGGAAAAGGTTGACTGGCGCAAGGTTGTCAAGGAAGGTTACAATGGGTTGCCTGAACAGGCTAAGGCTTACCTTGCGAGGATAGAGGAGCTCGTCGGAGTGCCGATAACCATCGTTTCAGTAGGAGCTGAAAGGCGAGACACAATAGTCATCGAGGAATAAACAGTACTTTATTTTCAGTCATTCCGTGCGGTTGCTGAATTTTTTTCTATGTATATCCGACCTAAAAAATCACTGATTCTTTAACTCTGTGTTTGCATAGATAGTTTTTTATAAAACAGTATTTTATTAAAAAAAATCCATATAATTTTTTGTCTCATTCGCTTCATTTCGAATCTAATTAAATCTATATCCCAAAACCTAGACTTTCTTTGTTTTCTTGATACATGTACGGTTGTTTGATTGTGTTGGAGTCCATAGATTTCCTATAGTGTTAAATATTTGGTAGATAAACACTTCTCATAATCGGGAATTAAGGGTATGAAAAAGTATTTTGTGCCTTTTTTGGCTGTTTTGTTATGTGTTTCGTTGTCCATGACATTTCCGTGCAAGTCTGCTACCGTGTGGTCTGACGATTTTGACGACGGAAATTATCAGGGATGGATTGTGGATAGCGGCATATTCTCAGCTGAAGATGGTACGTTGAAACCTGTTTCAGGAGACAACTACTACGCGATAATTCACCTAAGCTCTGTAGCCTCTGGAACGTGGAGTTTTGATGTTTTGGTTGGAACAGAAACGGACATCTTATTTATGTATACTCCATCGTTGAACGAGGAAGACCAAGACCAAGGTATGGTAATCTACTGGTTTGGCACCCACATTAGACTGTACAGCATTAGCAGCTTCTACGACGCGGGTAGTGAAAGGCTTGGAGAGTACATTTTTTCAAGCAGCATTTCAGGGTGGCAACATCTTGACATTACACGGAATTCAAATGGTCGAACATGTATCTACCATAACGGAAAACTCATCCTAGACGTGGTGGACTCTGCGACTATAACGTCATCAGAATATTTTATATATGAACCTACGGGAGAAGCAGCCATCGACAATATTGTCGTAAGTAACACGGTTGACATTGAGCCACCACCTCCAATTCCATTTTACATGCAGACATGGTTTTTAGCAATAGTAGCTGCAGTTGCATTAGCATCAGCTGCCGCATTGATCTTCTTGAGGCAAAGAAAACGATATTTAATTTAACAAAGATATTATAGCTGAAACACGTTTCATAATTTTAAAGATGGGAATGATAAAGTAGTCAATGCTCAGTGAACGGTGATTTAAAGCTTTAAATTCCCTTTTAAGAATACATTGGGAATAGGAGTTATTCGTATTTTGACCCGAGTGGTAGATGACTTCATGTGAAGATGATGTTCTTAGCATCTTTTTTGGTATTCATTGTTTTATTGTTTATGACATTTCCATGTAAAGCTGCTACTGTATGGTCTGACGACTTCAATGATGGAAACTATTCCGGCTGGACTGTAGAGTCAGGCATGTTCTCAGCTGAAGAAAAAAACTTGAATCCTCTTTTAGATGGTGACTCAAATATTATTTATCATTCGAGTCTGGTAGCCAAGGGAACATGGAGCTTCGACGCTTACTTTACAGCTTTTGGAGGGGGCGCAGCTGAGTTCATGTTGACAATGGATAATTATGGCTATGAACTTGAAATGCCTTACGCTAATATGATTCAGCTTTATAGAATGGCAGGACCTGACCAAGTTCGGGTTGTATATTATACTTTCCAAAAATCACTTTCTGGTTGGCAACATTTTGACATCACCAGAGACTCAAAAGGGCGACTTTGCATCTACCACAATGGTACTTTGGTCATAGACATTGTGGACATTGTAGACACATCCTATTCTGAATCGCAGTTTTTTGTCTATATTGCCTTAAATTCCGGACAAGCCATCGACAACATCGTGGTAAGCAACACTGTGGACATTGAACCTCCACCTCAAATTCCGTTTTACATGCAAACATGGTTCTTGACAATATTGGCAATAGTAGGCGTAGTTATAGTGGTAGCAGTTTTCACAGTCTTTCTAGGGAGAAGAAAAACCTAAACAATTCTAGGTGAAAACTACTATAAAGGGAGCGAAAATTTACCTCAAAAACAAAAAAACCAAATTAAAAGCCATATATATTTCATAAACCAATTTCAGTTGAACTATGGGAACTAGGATTTTTTTCTTTATAAAACATCTTTGAAATCACCACGGAACTGTGGATTCAAGCATTTGGGCTGGTCTGATTTGTGTACACACTGAGTTTTCTTTTTGTGTACACAAATGAAAGTCACGAAGAAGACCTATCTGTTTTGTGTGACAATAGGATTCACCGTTTGCACGAAAATAGCTGTAATCCATGAAGACACCGAAGAGGGGAGGGCTATATCGACAAGACAGAATTCTTGACCATCACAGTTTTTTAGAGTATAAATAAGGGCAAATATTTATTCCTAAAATTACGAAAATTTTGAAAAATCCAAAAAGGATGACTGGAATGTTTTTTCCTTTATAAAAATGAAAAACATGTTAAAGTAACGTGTTAACTGCAATGTCATCAAACGAAGTTTATGAGTATTCTCTGAATGTGTAGTTGCATTTTGTGCATCTGAAGAATTGGGTTGAGGATTCGTCTGCTCCTCTGGTTTGCACCTGCCACATGTAGGCAACGTTGTTTCCGCACTTCGGGCACTCAATCGAGACTGTTGGAAGAGTCTGGAGCTTCTGTTCCTTCTTGCCGAT
>Ga0129298_10000781_pt1 | contig 13049 bp, 10 predicted proteins | sample I19B2metaG_FD_94707 | JGI IMG/M metagenome (GOLD analysis project Ga0129298, IMG submission 94707) | Lake sediment bacterial and archeal communities from Gulf of Boni, Indonesia to study Microbial Dark Matter (Phase II) - ​I19B2 metaG | ecosystem: Environmental > Aquatic > Freshwater > Lake >... | reverse complement strand
GCCCTGCATGATTGTGACATTCTCAATTACGACCGGCGCCTGCTGGCCCGGCTGGTCTACCCGGTGGTCGCCCCGAACCTGAGCTTCGAGTTCTGCAAGGGCTACTATGCGCGGGTCACCGATCGGATGCACGGGCGGGTCACGCGCCTGTTCCTCACCCCCTTGATCCGGGCCATGGAAAGCATGGCCCCCGGCGCGCCGTTTCTGCGCTTCCTCGACAGCTTCCGCTATGCGCTGGCGGGGGAGTTCGCCATGCGCTCCAACCTCGCCCGGGTGAACCGCATCCCCAGCGACTGGGGCCTGGAGGTGGGCGTGCTGGCCGAGGTCTATCGCAACTGCGCCTTGTCGCGGGTTTGCCAGGTGGATCTGGCGGACAACTACGAGCACAAGCACCAAGACCTGTCGGCCCAGGATCCTTCTAAGGGGCTGCGCCGCATGACCTGCGAGGTGGCCAAGTCGCTGTTCCGGACCCTGGCCGGGGAGGGCGTGGTCTTCACCCGCGACCACTTCCGGAGCCTGGAGATCCGCTACGTCCGCATAGCGGAGGACACCATCTCCCGTTATTACGCCGATGCCCTGCTCAACGGCTTGCAGTTCGACCGGCATTCCGAGGAATTGGCCGTGGCCACTTTTGCCACCAGCCTGCGGCAGGCCGCTGAGGAGTTCTGCGAGGACCCGGCCGGCGCTCCGCCCATCCCGAACTGGAACCGGGTGCTGTCGGCCATCCCGAGGTTCTTCGAGCTGCTGCTGGAGGCGGTCCACGAGGAGCCGCGGACGGTGCGCGCGATAGCGGCCTAGGCGACCTCGATGGCCTCCCACTCGCTGCCGGAACCGGTCCGCCAAGCCGCCCATGAGATTCACCGCGCGGACATCGTCCTCGGCATCCCCAGTTACAACAACGCGCGCACAATCGCTCATGTGGTTCGGGCGGCGCAAGCGGGTTTGGGCAAGTACTTCCCCCAGTACAAGTCCGTGATCGTCAATTCCGATGGCGGCTCTGCGGACGGCACCCGAGAGGCCGCCCTGTCCTGCCGCGTCGAGGACGCGCACCTGCTGCTGCTGGCCTCGCCCCTGTTGCCCGTCCACCGGCTGTCCTTCCCCTACCACGGGATTCCCGGCAAGGGGAGCGCCTTCCGGCTCGTCTTCCAGATTGCACAGGCGCTGGAGGCCAAGGTCTGCGCCGTGGTGGACGCGGACGTGCGCTCCATAACCCCGGAGTGGATCGACCTGCTGGTGCGCCCCATACTGCATGCCGGTTGTGATTTTGTGGCGCCCTACTACCATCGCCACAAGTACGACGGCACTATCACGAACAGCATCGTCTACCCCCTGACGCGGGCGCTGTATGGGCTACGCGTGCGCCAGCCCATCGGCGGCGACTTTGGTGTCTCGGCCCGCCTGACGGCCCGCTACCTTGAACGTCAGGACTGGGAAACCGACGTAGCCCGCTACGGCATCGACATCTGGATGAGCACCATCGCCATCGCGGAAGGCTTCCGGGTGTGCCAGAGCTTCCTGGGGGCCAAGCTGCACGATGCCAAGGACCCCGGCTCGGATCTGAGCGCCATGCTCCACCAGGTGGTGGGCAGCGTCTTCACGTTGATCGAGGAGTACGCGCCGCTCTGGCGCTCCCGTACGGGCAGCACGTCGGTGGATCTGTTCGGCTTCCGCTACGACGTGGGATTGGACCCCATCCCGGTGAATGTGGAGCGCATGCTGGCCGCCTTCCGGCGGGGCTGCGAGGATCTAAGGGAGGTGTGGGCCCTGGCGCTTCAGCCCGCCACCCTGGCCGCGGTGCGGGACTTGGGCGGCCAAGCGCCCCGCCAGCCGCGCGCCTTCCGCCTCGAAGACGAACTGTGGACCTCGATCGTGTTTGATTTCGCCTGTGCCCACCGGAGGCGCCCGCTGGAACGCGGCCTCCTGCTGCGCTCCCTGACGCCGCTGTATCTGGCGCGGGTGGCTTCGTTCGTGCTGGAAGTCGAAGACTGCTTCGCCGAGCAGGTCGAGGAACGTATTGAGCGGTTGTGTCTCTGCTTCGAGAGACTGAAGCCGCGCCTGGTGGCCCAGTGGGACGGGGCTCGCCGAGAGCAGCCGGCGCCCGCCCGTCCGGCTACGCGGAGGGATGAAGAACACATTTTGGAGGTGCAGGCATGATCCGCGCCCTCGAACAGATCTTGGAAGGCGCGTTGGCGCGCCTTTCCTCGCTTGTGATGAAATATCTGCCGGCCGTGCTGGCGGCAGTGGTGATCCTGCTGGCGGCCTTGCTGCTGGCGCTGCTGGCACGATGGTTGCTGACCCGGATCTTCAAGGGCATCGGGGTGGATCGGTTCCTGCGGCAGAGCGGCATAGCCTCCGTGCTCACCCGTTCGGGCCAGCCGCGGACCACGCGCGTGGTGGCGGCGGCAGCCTACTGGGCTATTCTGCTGGGTGGCGCCCTGACCGCCTTGAGCGTGTTCCACAGCGAGCTCACCACCCGGATCGTAGACGGGGCGGTACTACTGTTCCCGAAGGTACTGATAGCGGCGCTCATCCTTGTGGCGGGTTTCTGGCTGGCGCAGTACCTCGGCCGCAGCGCGCTGGTGTGGGCCTTCAATGAGAATCTGCCCCGGCCACGGCGGCTGTCGCTGGCGGTGCGCGTGGTGGTGATCCTGGCGGCTGTGGCGACCGCCGCCGACCAGCTCGACTTCGGGCGCCAGGTCTTTTTGGCAGCCTTCATCCTGCTGGTGGGTGGCGCGGCCTTGGCCGGCAGCTTGGCGGTGGGTCTGGGCAGCCGCGATGCGGTGCGGCGCCACCTGGAGACGAGCGCGCCCGAGGGCCAGCCCCGCGAAGAGCGCTCGCTTTGGGACCACCTGTAGGAGGTTCGCGACGCCCCGGTTGCGCTATCCTGACTTCGGGCAATGAAGAACCGCACCGGCCCAATTCTCGGCCTCGGCTTCGGCACCCTGGTGGTGCTGATTGCGCTGTTGGGTATTGGCTCGTTCCGGCGGGCGGAAGCGATCCACCGTGAAATCGACACCGCCAACCAGTCCTACCGCCGCAGTGAGAGGGCGCTCAACGAAATTCGCTCGGCCATCTACTTGAGCAGCATCCTGGCCCGTGACTTTCTGCTGGATCCCTCCCACATCACCGCCGACCTGCACCGCCAACAACTGGCGGACGTGCGCTCGGCCATGAACAAGGACCTCGCGGAACTGGAGCGCCTGTTGGGCCCAACTGACCGCACGCTGTTGAACCGGCTGGATGCGGAGCTGGACGCTCTGTGGGCTTCCTGGCAGCCGATCTTCGAATGGACGCCCCAGCAGAAGCTGGCGCTGAGCTCCCTCTTCCTGCGCCGGCAGGTTCTGCCTCGGCGGCAGGCGGTCTTGGCCATGGCCGACGAGGCCAGCCACTTGGTGAGAGCCAGTTTTGACGGCCAACAGCAGCGCATCCAACGCAGTCAAGCGGCTTTCCGCGCTCACCAGAACGGTATGGTGGTGGTAGCGCTGATCCTGGGGTTGCTGGTGGCCGGTTTCAGCATCTACCGGATCTCCCGGCTGGAGCGGCACAGCGAGCAGCAGCGCGAGCGCGCCGAGACCGCCGAGCAGGAACTGCGCCGCCTCTCCCAGGAGCTGGTGAAGACCCAGGAGGAGGAGCGCAGGGCGCTGTCGCGGGAGCTGCACGATGAGGTGGGGCAGGCCTTGACCGCGCTGCGCATGGACTTGGGAAACCTGGCGGCCATGGGTGCGAACTCCGCCGCGGGGTTCGAGCAACGCCTCGCCGAGGCGAAGCAGTTGGTCGAACGGACCATGCACATGGTGCGGGACCTCGCCATGGGCTTGCGCCCCTCGATGCTGGACGACCTGGGACTGGTCCCGGCGCTTCAGTGGCAGGTACGGGAGTTCACCCGCCGCACCGGGATTCCCGTGGCTCTGGACGTGGACGGGGTTCTGGAAGCCCTCCCCGAGACGCACCGCACCTGTGTCTTCCGCGTCGTTCAGGAAGCCCTGACCAACTGTGCGCGCCACGCTCAGGCCCGCCATGTGCGCGTGGCCCTTCACGGGGGCGCCGCGGAACTGGCGCTCACCATTCAGGATGACGGCGCGGGCTTCGAGGTCGGCGCGGGACGGGCAGCGGGCGGGCTGGGGCTAATTGGTATCGACGAGCGCGTGCGTACGCTGGGCGGGACGCTCGAGATCGTCTCGCAGCCGAGGAAAGGAACGCTCCTGCGCGCGGTGCTGCCCTTGCCGCAGGAGGGACGCCCGTGAACAAGATCCGCATCCTGCTGGCCGACGACCATGAGCTGGTGCGCAAAGGCCTCCGTTTGCTGCTGGAGCGCCACCCCCACCTCGAGGTGGTCGGCGAGGCGGCCGAGGGCAGGGAAGCGGTCCGGCTGGCTGAGCAACTTGCCCCCGACGTAGTGATCATGGACATCGCCATGCCCCAATTGAACGGGCTGGACGCCGCGGCGCAGATCGTGAGCCGCCAGGCCCGCACCGGGATAATCATCCTCAGCATGTACTCAGACGAGAGCTACCTGGCTCGGGCGCTAAACGCCGGCGCCAAGGGCTACCTGCTGAAAGATTCCGCGGAAGCAGACCTGCTCCGCGCGGTGGAAACGGTAGCCCAGGGCCGGCCCTTCTTTAGCCCGGCAATCACGCAGACCTTGCTCGAAGACTACCTGCGCCAGCTCCAGCAACGCGGCCTCGAAGACAGTTACGGCCTGCTGACCGACCGCGAGAAGGAGATACTCCAGCTTTTGGCCGAGGGCAAGTCCAACAAGGAGGTCGCGGCTCTGCTTGACCTCAGCCCCTACACGGTGGAAACCCACCGCACCCACCTGATGCAGAAGCTGAACCTGCACAACACGGCGGAAATCGTCCTTTACGCCGTGCGCAAGAAGATTATCCGCTGATCGCCGCTCAGCGCGGCCGCCGGCCGCCCCCGGCGCGGCGCGCCGCGGTCCGGGAGACTACCACCGCTGGTCGTCGCACGGCGCCTCCCACAGGCTTGCGAGAACGCGGATAGGCTGCTCGCAATTGCGGCAGGCGCTCCAGTTTCAGGAGGTGCTCCCGGGAACTGGCCTGGGAGCTTCGTTCCTCGAGCTTGGGCGGAGGCGCTGGTTCCCTAACCAGCGCCGGCTCGGGTCTCGGGTCTGGCAGGCTAGGACGAGCCAGGCGGAGCTTTCCTGGCAAGGGGGGCTTGCGGATCTTCACCCGCATCTCCTGGGTGTCGAATCCGCGGGCGTGCGCCGGGACCGTCTCCTCTTCGGCTTCCAGCCACTCCTGAATCAGGTTCCTCTTGTGCTTTTCCAGCTTGGCCATCAGGCATCCCTCCCTGAAATGTCACCCTCGTGATAGGTCTACGGTTTGATTCTAGGTCCGAAGCCCCCTGCTTTGCAAGCAGTTAGTGCATTCACCCGAGCGTCCGGTCAGTCGAGGGACCAAGAGGTCTGCCGCGGGAGTCTCAGCTTCCTCGCGAGGACCCCCCCGGCGCCCAGCTCAGCGGAACAGCAGCCGCCAAGCGGTGTTGACCAGCGCGTGCGCCACCATGGCGGCGCGAATGCTGCCAGCGTTCTGAGTGGCGAGGTGCGACGGCTAGGCGCTTGAGTGATGGAGTTGCTATGATACTAGTCGGCGGCCGGAGGTGCTCAGCGGTGGGGAGTACGGGTACCGGGGTTGTGCCGAATACGTGCGCGGCGTGCTGGGAGTTCCTGATCGAGCAGGCGGGCATCGACTTGGACTACTACGACGCCGCGCTAGTAGAAGAACTCTGTTCCCACTTCGCGGTCAAGACCCCGCCTCAGTCGCTGGGCGTTGTCCTGGACGACCACGGGGTCTCTGTGGAGGGGCTCATCGGGGCCTTCCTCAAGGCTGCAGAGCCGTACGCCTGCATGATGTCGGACCTATGCTGCTTCTTCTATGGCCACGGTGTCAAGCGAACCAACGAGGCAATGCGGGTCCTGTTTGACTTCGGCGCTGGTCCCGAAGATCTCGGATTCGACCTCCGCCACTTCCGGGAATGGCTGTGGACCTGGCGACGGTTAACGGAGAGGGTGGCTGTCTACTGGTGGACGAGCGAGGCTCTGTGGAAACTGACACAGGCGCTGCGTCGAGCGACTGCACGCGGCAACGTGCCCGGCAACGAAATCCAGGAATGGCTCGAACGCTATCAGAATCGGGCGCGTATCCTACCTTTGCCCTCAGCACCGGAAGTGGCCGGCCCTCGCGCCAATGCGATCATCGCCTCTGCTTGGAGAGTCTGGGAGACGGTGGTGCTCGCGTGTGTCCGCTACGGGGACACGTGGGACCGGTTCCGCTTCAAGGCAGAAGAAGCGGCTGTCAAATGCCGGAAGGAGAGCAGAGAAGCACAGGAGGTCGCCGCTCCGCGCCCGGAGCATCTGGAACTTCCTTCGTTCGGCGACTGGGACCCGCGGACTCTGTATGTTCTTGACTCGGACCGCTGGCAGGGAGAAACGGCCCTCGCCCTGGGACTGTGGTCCACTCCGCTGATCGGGGCACCAGCGGAGGAATGTGACAGACTGGCTCGCCCCGTGGCGGAGTCTGTGGAGCGGATTCTGGCTTCGCTGCGCCGAACGGAGGACAGCAGGGAGGTTCTTGAGCGCAGCCTCGTGGAGGTTCTTAGCCTGCCGGTATGGAAGCACCGGCACAACCTCTACCAGACGTGGGTGCTATCCCAAATCATGGCCGCCCTCGGTGAGTATCCGTTGGAGGTTCACCACATTGACGGTTCGCTGTTACTCCGTTTCTCGGGTACTCACGTAGCCACCGCGGCCTCCCTTGGCGGGAACGTGCACGTTTGGAGCGAGCTTCGCTCAGCCTTCCCGAAACCACGAGGCAAGCGGCGCAAGCGGCACATCCAGTCTGACTACTCACTCGTTTTGCCGCCGGTCACCGAACCCTCGGCAACCAGGGTCGTGGTGGAGTGCAAGCAGTATCGGGCACCAGATGCACGAGTCTTCACTGACGCCGTCGCGGACTACGCCAAGGGGCGGCCGGCGGCGGCTGTAATCCTGGTGAACTACGGCCCCCTCAGAGATGACCTCCGTGCGCGGGTGGAGGAGGAGGTCAGGGACCGGGTATGGTTCTTCGGCCTCTTCCGTCCTGGAAATGATACCGCGTTGAGCGACTTCCGCAAGGCGGTCAGAGCAATGTTGCCTCCCCCAGGTGCCCGCCCTGCCGGCGTTTCTGCTGGCTTCAGCACGATCGCTGTGGATGTCTCGGGCTCCATGGAAGACGTGCTGGAGAGTCCGGCGGTTCGGAGGCTGATTGAGCTTGCTGCGGCCTCCTCACCGGGTGCCGAGCTGCTTGCCGTGGACACGGACGTGCGGTTCCGGGGCCACGCCTCCGCAGAAGACGTCCAACGTCTTCTGGCGCGGCCCCGAAGCGGAGGAACAAGCCTTCCCAGCGCGCTCGTCGGGACTGACGTGAGCGCGGCCCTGGTGGTTACTGACGCCGACGGCTGGTCCCAGCTCGCCGAGGCTGGTATGCACCCACGGCTGGCGGTCGTGACGGATCGCGATGAGACCGCGGTGCGCGTGTAGAACCTCGCGCGAGGCGAGAGGCTGAGTCGCTGGCCTACTCGAAGAGCGATTGGACTGGGACCGAAAAGCCCGGCAACAGCTCGGGCGCTTCCAGCATCTCATCGGCGTCCAGAATCCGGTCGTGGCCGCTGGCTTCGAGCACGTGTACCTGCTTGGCTTCCGGATATACGACCCAGACCGTGTGGCACCCGGCCCGCAGGTACTGCTGGACCTTGTGCATCAACTGGGCTACCGAATCGCTGGGAGAGAAGACCTCCACAGCCAGATCGGGTGCGCCCTGGAAGTACGTCCAGCGGCCGGTCAGCCGCTGCTTCCGTACGAAAGCGACGTCAGGGGCGCGCACGGTATCGTCCGCCAGGCGGAAGCCGGTATCCGGCGTGAAGACTCTGCCCAGCGAGTGCTCCTTGACGAAGTTCCTGAGAATGCCCAGTATCTCGGCGGCGATGCCCCCGTGTCCTTCCGAAGCCGGTGCCGTGGTGATCAGTTCCCCTTCGTCGCGCTCGTAGCGCAGCCCGTCGTCGGGGAGGTGCGCCAATTACTCGACCGTCATCAGCGTCTTGACGCCCATGCCTCGATTCTACACTCACCGGAACAACAGCCGCCAGGCGGTGTTGACCAGCGCGTGCGCCACCATGGCGGCGCGAATGCTGCCCGCTTTCTCGAACGCCAGGCCGTAGAAGACGCCCGCCACCGCCGCTATGATGGCGAAGCGCCAGTTGGGGAAACCCCGAAAGGGCAGGTGCGCCAGGCCGAACAAGACTGAGGCGACGGCCAGGGCAGTCCAGGGACTGCCCCACCGCTCCTTCAGCCACTTCTGGAGAAGCCCACGGAAGAAGAATTCCTCCGAGAGCGCCACCACCCAAAGCATCCCGGCGAAAGTCCCCGCGGACAGAATCAGCGTCTGCCACCACACGGCCGCGACCGGCTGAAACGAGACGAAACGCAGCCCCCAGCCGAGTGCGGCGCCCAAGGGAGCGAAGAGCAGAAAGTAGCGCGCCCCGATGAGCCACTCCCGCCGGGTAGGCCAGAAGCCGAAGCCGGTCCCCTCTACGTGCCGGATGGCTAGCGCGCTCATCGCGCCGGTGCGGATCAGCATCAACTGTCCGAGGAAGTCTACGCGCACCTCCGGCGCCGGGCTCACATAAATGCGCGCGAACATCTGGCTCATGACCACTGCGGCGATCAGCGTCACGAAGACCAGATCCGCCACAGGACGCCGCGGCAAGCACGCGTACCAAAAGGCGATCACTGCTGCCAGGACCGCCAGCCGGACCAGCGCCTCCAGGCGAAACTGGCCCGTGGGGAGAGCGTAGACGAGGTACGGGAGGACTGCGCTGGCGGTCATCACGAGCGCCAGCCGGCGGGGCGCCAGGCGCACTTCCAAGGCTTCGCGCAGCTCCGCGAAGCCCGGCGCTAAGTAGAAGGCGCCCTCGATGAGCACCGCGGCCAGCACGGCCGCAGCCACCGCCGCCGGGATCCGCTCGACTGAGGCGTATACAAGCCCGGCCAGGCAAAGCGCCGGTAGCACGACAGCCAGCGTGAGGCAGTAGTTCCGCAGCACGCGCGGCATCCGGTTCATATTAGCACCGCGCAAGCTGAAGCTTACTCTACAAAGAAAAAGCCGCCCCGCGCAGGCGCGGGGCGGCTGCATGGGTTGACCGCTTGCTCCCGCGCGCGGCTCAATAGTCCATGTCGGGGCCGCCGTGGCCGCCGGGCATGGGCTCCTTCTTCTTCTCGGGGATCTCTGCCACCAGCGCCTCGGTGGTGAGCATCAGCGCAGCGATGGAAGAGGCGTTTTGGAGCGCCGTGCGCACCACCTTGATGGGGTCAATGACGCCCGCCGTCACCAGGTCCTCGTACACCGCGGTTTCGGCGTTGAAGCCGAAGTTGAGGTTGTCGTTGTTGAGGACCCTCTCCACCGCGATGGCGCCCTCGTAGCCCGCGTTGCTGACGATCTGCCGCAGCGGGTCCTCGCAGGAACGCTTCACAATGTCCACGCCGATCTGCTCGTCCCCGGCCAGCTTCTGCTCGGCCAGCTTCTGGGCCGCGCGCAACAGGGCCACGCCGCCGCCCGGCACGATGCCTTCCTCGACCGCCGCGCGGGTGGCGTGCAGCGCGTCCTCCACCCGAGCCTTCTTCTCCTTCATCTCGGTCTCGGTGGCCGCGCCGACCTTGATCACCGCCACCCCACCGGCCAGCTTGGCCAGCCGCTCCTGGAGCTTCTCCCGGTCGTAGTCCGAGGTGGTTTCGTCGATCTGAGTGCGGAGCTGCTTAATGCGCCCCTCGATGGCCTTTTGGCTGCCCGCGCCCTCCACGATGGTGGTGTTGTCCTTGTCGATGACCACCCGCTTGGCCTTGCCCAGGTCGTCCAACCGGACGCCCTCCAGCTTGATGCCGGTCTCTTCCATGATGGCCTTGCCGCCGGTCAGGATGCCGACGTCCTCCAGCATGGCCTTGCGGCGGTCGCCGAAACCGGGGGCCTTGACCGCGCAAGCATTCAGCGTGCCGCGCAGCTTGTTCACCACCAGGGTGGCCAGGGCCTCGCCCTCCACTTCCTCGGCCACCACCAGCAACGGCTTGCCGCTCCGCGCGATCTGCTCCAGCAGCGGCAGCAGGTCCTTCATGTTCGAAATCTTCTTCTCGTGGATGAGGATCAGGGGCTCCTCCAGCACGCACTCCATGCGGTCCGGGTCGGTGATGAAGTAGGGCGACAGGTACCCGCGGTCGAACTGCATGCCCTCGACCGTATCCAGCGAGGTGGTCATGGTCTTGGCCTCCTCGACCGTGATCACGCCGTCCTTACCCACCTTCTGCATGGCCTCGGCAATGATCTTGCCGATGGTCATGTCGCCATTGGCGGAGATGGCCCCCACATGAGCGATCATCTCCCCGCTGACCGGCTTGGAGAGCTTCTGGACCTCATCAACCGCCGTATCGACGGCCCTCTCGATGCCCCGCTTCAGGGCCATGGGGTTGGCTCCCGCGGCCACGCTCTTGACGCCCTCGCGGAAGATCGACTGCGCCAGGATGGTAGCCGTGGTCGTGCCGTCGCCGGCCACGTCGGAGGTCTTCGAGGCGACCTCCCGCACCATCTGCGCGCCCATGTTCTCCAGCGGGTCCTTCAACTCGATCTCCTTGGCCACCGTCACGCCGTCCTTGGTGATGGTGGGGCCGCCGAACTTCTTCTCCAGCACCACGTTGCGTCCCTTGGGACCGAGGGTGACCTTCACCGCCTCGGCCAGTTGGTTGACGCCGCGCAGGATGGCTTGCCGAGAGGCTTCACTGTATATGATCTGCTTGGCTGCCATAGACGTTTCTCCTAAACTCTTTCTCCTTTACTTGCTCGCGCCCTCGAGGATGCCCAGCACCTCGTCTTCACGCATGATCACGTACTCGTCGGTGCCGAGCTTGATCTCGCTGCCGGAGTACTTGCCGAATAGGATCCGGTCGCCCACCTTCACGTCCAGGGGAACGACCTTGCCGTCCTCCAGGCGCTTGCCCTTGCCCGCGGCCACGACTTCGCCCTCCTGGGGCTTCTCTTTGGCCGAGTCGGGGATAATGATTCCGCCCTGACGGACTTCCTGCTCTTCGATTCGCTTGACGACGATTCGATCGTAAAGCGGTCGAATGTTCATACTCATGCCTCCATTAGTAAGGTTGCTGTTTGGGACCTGATCCCAGGCCCGGCTGAGCGTCCGGACCCGATATTCATTATTAGCACTCTCGGGAGAGGAGTGTCAACTGAGCCATGTAACCTGCTGAAAATGAACTAGAAAACTGACAGGCTGGCCGCGTCCCACCTCGCTTCATCGGCTACCTGCACGTTCCGCGCTCCCTGGTAGATGCGCCGCACGGCGTCCACTTCCATCCTCTTGTTGCGCGCGTCCACCGCTCCGGCCAGCACCACCCGTAGGGGCGCGAGCGACGCCGCCACCTCCGGCAGGTCCGTATGTCGCAAGAGGTTGGGCACGAAGTTGGCGAAGGGGTGCGCGTGGTTCTCCGTCTCGACGACGTTTCGAAAGGAGACCAACCCGCCGGCCAGATACAGCGAGCTGATGGCAGGATCGAGCGCCGCGGCGAACAACGCGGGCACCGTCATCTTGCCGAGTGCCGCCAGGGCCAAGCCGTGGCCCTTCAGAGCCGGGTGCGCGCGCAGCGCGGCCGCGAGCGCCAGGATGTCGGTGACGCGCTGGCCCAAGAGCGGCCGGCCCAGGATCAGTCCGGCCCAGGCGTAGTTCTCCTCGTCGTTGTGCGAGCGGGCGTAACGGGGATGGCTGCGGCCGAACTCGGGCCACAGGTCGCCGGTGCCGCGCACATCCGCTGTGCATATCGGTTGGCCTCCGGCGGCCAGCGTCTGGCAGAGCTCGTCCTCGCGCCAGCGCACCAGGCGCCCGGCTGGGTCGAGGATCAGCAGCGCAGGCCTTGCGGGGTCCGCGCTCTTGGGAAGGAACAGCCAGGCTGGCGCCCACACGTTGGGCGCCGACGCCACCTCGACGGCCTCGATCTCCAGCCCGCGTGAAGGCACACGCCCCAGCACCGCGAACGCCGTGCCGGGCGCGGGACGTTCGACCGCCAGCAGCCCCTCCACCGCCGCAGGCGAAACCGCCTGCGCCACGAGACTTGACGAGCGCTTGCGGTTTAGCGTGAACGGCGTCTCGCCACCCAGGGCCTTGACCACGTTGCCCGCCTCTGTCACCCAGATGGCCCGCTCGGGCTCGGGCTCGGTGGGCGGCTCATCGGCGATGGGCCGCGCATCATTCTGAAGCCAGCGCCGAAACCAGTTGTAGACCCTCAACCGCGTGTCGTAGCTGAGCGCGTGCGGCAGAGGCGTGCTTGCCCACTCAAGTCGCTCCGGCCGGCCCAGCACCTGGTAAACCTTCTTCAGCTTCTGAAACTCTTCCAAGCCGCTGGTGAGGTAGGACGACGAGTAGGTGCCGAACCAGTCCTTGTCACTCACCGTGACCAACAGCGGCTTGGGTGCCAGCGGATAGAGCAGGTCCCAGCGGTCGAATCCCAGCGGACCGGAGCCGAGGAAGTCCTGTTCCGCGTCGTCAGTCGAGCCGGGCGGGTTGAAATCCGCGCAGGCGAGGTTTTCGGTATTCCCAGAGCATACTACGGCCGCCGCGAGGCGGTCGTCCACGCAGGCCAGCAGCATGGTGAGCGTGCCGCCGCCGGACTGTCCCGTCGAGCCCAGTCGCTTCGGGTCCACTAGCGGGTGCGCGGCCAGGTAGTCGAGGCTGCGCACCGCGTCCCAGACCTGAAGGCGCGAGCTGGTGTCGCCCACCAGCAGCATCTGCTTACCGGGCAGCGTGTGCTCGTCGTCGGCGGAGGCCAGCCGCGTGTGCGTGCCGCTGGCGTCCGGGTAGTACACCCGCTCGCCCTGTCCCATGGGGTCGAAGGCCAGCACCAGAAAACCCAGCCGCGCCAGTCCCTGGCAGCAGCGCTGGTAAGCCTCGGCGGCTTTACCGTTGAGCGAGTGCCCCATCTGGAAGAGCACGCCGGGGAAGGG
>Ga0129298_10000779_pt1 | contig 13056 bp, 15 predicted proteins | sample I19B2metaG_FD_94707 | JGI IMG/M metagenome (GOLD analysis project Ga0129298, IMG submission 94707) | Lake sediment bacterial and archeal communities from Gulf of Boni, Indonesia to study Microbial Dark Matter (Phase II) - ​I19B2 metaG | ecosystem: Environmental > Aquatic > Freshwater > Lake >... | reverse complement strand
TGCAGAATGCCGGACTCCGCCTCGGCCCCGGGTTTCTTCAGTTTCTTCATTTCGATGAATCCTTCTTCATTTCACCGCCGAGGCGCCGAGGCCGTGCCGCGCTGGCAACATCTCTCGCGTCCTCCGCGCCTCCGCGGTTCATCTTAGTCCCTCTCGAGTTTCACCCGCAGGAAGTGCGTCGCACAGGAGATGCACGGGTCGTAGTTGCGTACCGCTTGCTCGCACTTCCATGTCAGTTCCTCTTCCGGGAGATCCAGCACCTGTGGCACGAACCGCCACAGGTCCTCCTCGATCCGCTTCTGGTTCTGCGACGTCGGCGGCACGATCTTCGCCGCCGTCACCGTGCCGTGATCATCCAAGCTGTACCGGTGGTAAAGCGTTCCCCGAGGCGCTTCCGTCGCCGCCTGTCCGGTGGCGGCCTGCGGCTCCACCTCCACCTTCGGCGCCTCCGGCGGCTCGTAGATCTCGATCAGGTGCAGCGCTTCGTCGCAGGCGAAGACCAACTCGACGGCCCGCGCCACGATGCTCTTGAACTGGTTGCGGCACGGCACGCTCAGCCTGCAATCGGAAGCGGCCTGCCGGGCCACGTCCGGCAGCTTGTCGTAGTTCAGGTTGAAGCGCGCCAGCGGGCCCACGAGGTAGGACCCGCGCGCCCGCAGCACCGAGTGGAGCGAGTTGGAGTGCTTCACGTGCTGCTCGACGAAGTGATCCTCGTAGTCAGCAACATCAATGTCGAGACCCTTGCTGGAGATCAGCCGCCCCTCGTTGAGCGGGTACTCGTCCGGATGCGACAGCGACACGAACTCGTAGTCCTGCTCGAAGTCTGGAAACTCGAAGCCCGCCACCAGCCTCGCCGTCGCGATCGAGGCGTCGCGCGCCCACTTCAAATCCTCGACCAGCGCCTTGAGCTCCCGCCTGGCGGGGGCGCGGTGGAAGCCGCCTACCGCCGCCGAGACCGGATGGATCTCGCGCCCGCCCATGGCCGAGACAAGGTGGTTGCCGATCTTCTTGAGCCGCAGCGCCTGCTCCACGGCCGGCTTGTGGTCCCGGGCCATTTCGATGACGTCCTGATAGCCGAGGAAGTCCGGGGCGTGAAGCATGTAGACGTGCAACGCATGGCTCTCGATCCACTCGCCGCAATAGAACAGCCGCCGCAGCAGCCGCGCCTGCGGATCGACAGTGATCCCCAGCGCACGCTCGATGGCGTGCACCGCGCTCATCTGGTAGGCGATCGGGCAGATGCCGCAGATCCGCGCGGTGATGTCCGGCACCTCGGTGTAATGGCGGCCCCGAAGGAATGCCTCGAACATGCGCGGCGGCTCGAAGATCTTGAGCTTCACGTCCGCGACGCGGCCGCCCTTGATCTTGATGTGCAGCCCTCCCTCGCCCTCGACGCGGGCGAGCATGTCCACCTTGATGTTGGTGACTCCCTTGAGAGTGCCCACGGTTCTCATGGCTGCTCCCTTCGCTCGCTGGCCTGGCGGAACTGCCACGCCCACGCGTTGAAGCCGCGATAGGCGCGCTCGATCTGCTGGTCGGACTGGCCCAGCAGGCGAAATTGCTCGCTCAGCGAGGCCGTGTTCGGGCTTTCCATCGGGCCGAAGCAGCCGTAGCAGCCCCGTCCAAAGGCCGGACAAAGCGCGCCGCAGCCGGCCTGCGTTACCGGGCCCAGGCACGGCGTTCCGCCGGCCACCGCCACGCACACGTTCGCCTTGCGCTTGCACTCCAGGCACACGCTGTAGGTCGGGATCGCCGGTTTACGGCCCGCCAGCGCAGCCGATAACAGTTCGAGCAACTGCCGCTTGTTGATCGGACAGCCGCGCAGCTCGAATTCCACCGGCACGTGCTCGGCAATCGGCGTGGACATCTTCAGCGTGCTGATGTAGTCCGGCGACGCGTAGACGTATCGCACGAACTCGTTGACGTCCCTCCAGTTCCGCAGGGCCTGGATGCCGCCGGCGGTGGCGCACGCGCCAATGGTCGCCAGCGTGTGGCACTGCCGCCTCACTTGCTGGATGCGCTCGGCGTCATGGTGCGTGGTGATCGACCCTTCCACCAGCCCGATGTCGTACGGCCCCTTCAGCATCGTGCGCGTCGCCTCGGGGAAATAGACGATGTCCACCGCGCCCGCGACGCTCAGCAGTTCGTCCTCGGCGTCGAGCAGGCTCAACTGGCAGCCGTCGCACGAGGCGAACTTGAAGACTGCGATCTTCGGCCGGCGTTTCCCGTTAGAGCTCATACTTGCCCATCCATCCTTGCATCCGTTTCCACGGGAACACAGGCCCGTCCTTGCAGATGAAGTACGGTCCGAGCTGGCAATGGCCGCAGAAGCCCACACCGCACTTCATGTTCCGCTCCATCGACAGGTAGATGTCCCGGGCGGTAAGCCCGCGGCTTTCGAGCTCCCGCACCACGTAGCGCATCATGATTTCCGGCCCACAGATCATAGCGATGGTGCGATCCGGCTGGAGCCGCGTGTAGCGGAACAGCGTGGTCACCACGCCGACGTAGCCGCGCCAGCTCAAGCCGCCGTAGTCCACCGTCGTCAGGATCTGAGTGTCCGGCAGGTAAGTCCAGGCTGCGAGCTGCTTCCGGTAGAGCATGTCGCGCGGGCTGCGCGCACCGTAGAGCACCGTCAGGCGGCGGTAGTCTCCCCGGTGCCGCAGGATGTGGTAGATGGCCGGCCGCAGCGGCGCCAACCCGATGCCGCCCGCCACGATCAGCACGTCCTTGCCGCGGCCTTCGGTCATCGGCCAGCTCGTGCCGAACGGGCCGCGCACGCCGACCGTGTCTCCTACGCTTTTTGTGACCAGTGCGTGGGTCGCCTTGCCCACGCTGCGAATCGTGTAGACGAGCCGGCCCGGCTCCCCCGGGTCGCCGCTGATTGAAATCGGCAGTTCGCCCACGCCCGGCGCGTACAGCATGCTGAACTGCCCTGGCGCGAACAGCGGCGAGCCGTCCCCGCCTTTCGCCTCCAGGCACAGCGTGAAGGTGTCGTGCGTTTCCTTGTCGACCTGAGCCACCTTGCAGGGCGCCGGCAGCATCACGTCCGCCGAGGGTCCTGGCGGCAACGCTGCTCCCGCGTCCGCTTCAGTGAGGATGGCGCCACCGTTCATGGCTTTGCCCCTGCCGGGGAGTACATGTCGAGCAACTGAATCCGCGTCGCCTGAAGCCGCTCCGCCACTACCCCGAGCAGCCGCTTCATCATCTCGTAGCCGAACGTGTGGTCCTCCTCGCAGGCCTCCCTCAGCCGCGCGCCGTCAAAGACAATCGCCCTCACGGCGCCAAGCGCCCGCGCCTGGAAATGTTTCCCCTCGCTCGCCAGCACGCTCGACCAGCCCAGTTCTTCGCCATCGCCCAGCGTCTGCACCCGCAGCGTCCGGCCGAGCGCGGTCACCTCGAGGGCCACCTTCCCGGTCACAATCAGGTAGAAGAAACTGGACTCGTCGCCTTCCCGGAAAATGATCCGGTCCCGCTCGAGCTTCAGTTCGTGGCCGAGCGCGGCGAGCTTCTCGATGTGCTTGGGCTGGAACCCTTGCACGAAAGGATGCTTCTGAAGAATCTCCAGCAAATTCACGTTCTCCATCGACCTACTCCCTTGCGGCGGCCGCCTGCGCGCCGTCGCGAATTGCCGCTACCTCTTCTGTAATATCGATCCCCGCGGGACACCAGGTGATGCAGCGCCCGCAACCGACGCAACCCGGGCTGCCGAACTGGTCCTGCCAGGCCGCCAGCTTGTGCGTCAGCCACTGCCGGTACCGCGATTTCGGGGACAGCCGTACGCTGCCGCCATGGATGTAACTGAAGCTCTGCGTGAAGCACGAATCCCAACGCCGCCAGCGCTCCGCGCTCTGGCCGCTGAAATCGCTCGCGTCGTCTACCGTCACACAGAAACAGGTCGGGCAGACCATGGTGCAGTTGCCGCAGGTGAGGCACCGCCGCGCCACGTCGTCCCAACGTGCGCTCTCGAACTGCTCGTAGAGCAGCTCGCGCACGCCGCTCACCTCCAGGCGCTTCGTGATCATCGCCGCGGCGCCTTCCACCGCCCTGTCCGCCTGCTTCACCGCCTCGGCCGGTGCCTTCTTCGCTCCGATATCCGCCAGCACCCCGGCGCCGGCCCGCGTGCCCGCGGCTGCCACGAGGAAGCGGCGGCCGTCGCCGGCGATCTCCGTCAGCAGGATGTCGCATCCCGTCTTGACCTGGGGTCCCGTGCCCATCGACGTGCAGAAACAGTTCGCCGAAGCTCGTGTGCATTGGACCGCCACGATGAACAGATTGCGCCGGCGGCCGGCGTAGACGGGATCCGCGTACCAGTCCGCCGTGAGGACCCGGTCCTGGAGCGCGATCGCCGCCAGCTCGCACGCCCGCACGCCCAGGAACGCGTACTTCGGCGGAGGCTGCGCCGACGCGCTCTCCACGATCCGGAAACCGTCACTGTCGTTCTCGACCCGGAACAGCTTGACTTCCGGCGGATGGAGGAACCGCTTCCAACCTTGCGCTCCGAGCGTGTAGCCGAACAACGCGCCGTCTTCGTTGTTCTTCAGCCGGTACTTCCCCGGCGCTTGCTCGTCCGTCCACCCGGCGGGCAGGTCCTCGACTTTCTGCACGCTGTCGTAAACAATGGCGCCGTCGCGGCGCGTGGGGCCGATCACCTCGTAGCCTTGCCCGCGGAGACGGGAAATCAACTCGGTGATCGCCTCAACTTCGATGACAAGTTTCGTGCCTGGTTCAGCTTGGGTTGTGGCCATGGCCGTGACCAGCAGAGGACTGGTTTGCCCATGAACAAGCGCATCTTCTTTGCCAAAGGCAAGTTGTTGAAGCATCTTGAGATAGGAGCCGATCATGCGCCCGCGTGGGTGAAAACGCGCTTCATTTCGGACTTTCGATTCTGATTCTCTGCGTGAATTTACGCACGCACTCCCGAGCTTCCCGCGCAGCGCTTGTGCGAGAATCGTCCGTGCAATGTCCAACTGCCTCCGTACTGCTCTTGTAACGGGCGGCTCCCGTGGTATTGGCGCCGCGATCTGCCGGCGACTAGCGCGCGACGGCATCGCGATCGCCGTGAACTACCGCGAGAGGCGTGCGGAGGCTGAAGCGGTGGCTGCCGCGATTCGCGCCGCCGGCGGCAAGGCGCTCGCCGTGGAGGCCGACATTACCGACGGCTGGCAAGTGGCGTCCATGATTAAGATGCTCTCCGGCGAGCTCGGGCCCATCGACATCCTCGTGAACAACGCCGGCGTGTACGAGCGTGGAGACTTGAGCGAGTACCAGCACGCGGCGCTCGAGCGCATGCGCCGCACAAACGTGGACGCTCTCATCACCGTCACGCAGGAGGCAGTCGAGGGAATGAAGGCGCGCCGCTGGGGCCGCATCCTCAACCTCACTTCCGTCGCGGCTCACGGCACTGCCCTGCCGGGAACAACCTTCTATGCCGCCACTAAGGCGGAGGTCGCCATTCTCACGCGCCGCTGGGCGATGGATCTTGGTCCTTACGGCATCACGGTGAACGCCGTAGCTCCCGGCTACATCGTCACCGAGATGGCCACTAAGGGCCGGGATCCGGAGGAACTCGACAAGCACCTCGCCCACATGGCTGCCCGCGCCATGGTGCGCCGCACCGGGACGCCGGAGGACGTCGCCGCCGCCGTTGCCTTCCTCGTTTCCGAAGAAGCCGGCTTCATTACGGCCCAAACCATCACCGTGGACGGCGGCCGGATGGACTACATCAGCCACGCCTGAAGCCGGTGACAACCGGTGACAGGCTACGTAATCCCCGATTTCGCCCGCGCGCGGTCCAGCCGATTGTCCGATTCGTGGAACCTGCCGGCGCGCGCTGCGTTCTATTCTCAAGAGGGAGGCAAGTGTGCTCGTGAAGTTCCTGCTGTTCTGTATCCTGCTGGTGCTGTGCTGGCCGGTGGCGATTCTGGCGCTCGTTCTCTATCCGCTCGTCTGGCTTCTACTGCTGCCATTCCGGCTCATCGGCGTGGTGGTAACGGGGGTGCTGGAGTTCATCAAGGCTCTGTTCCTGCTCCCGGCCCGTGTCCTGCGCTAGAACCGCGCTGCCGCCCTCCGCTTCTTCTCGTACGCTGCGAACTTCTCCCGGTAGGCCTCGTAGCCCTTGCGGCCCATCAGGCCGAAGGTGAAGCGCTTGCCGAGTTCAACGCCCTCCTGGTCGAAGGCGTTGATGTTCAGCAACTCGCCCATGAACGCGGTCTCGAATTCCATCAACTGGAAGAAGGCACCGAGGTGCTCCTCGTCCACCCGGTCCAGCGTGAACGTGCAGTTCGGCCGGCCGTTCTCGGTGAGCGCAGCGGCGGTCGAGACGCGCTCGGCCTCGATCAATTCCTCGAGCGACCGGCCGCCGAGCGCGTCGAAGGCTTCCAGGCCGAGCTTTGCCTTTGGGATCTTGCCCGCGACGCCGAGGTTGCGCACCGCCCAGAAGGTGAACACCTTGTCGTTCGGCCCTTCCATGTAAAGCTGCACCTGCGAGTGCTGGTCCGTGGTGCCGAGCGCCGCCACCGGCGTCTGGCCGACGTGAATCAGATCGCCGCCGCGGCTGCGTGCCTTGCCGAGCGACTCGGCCCAAAGCTGCCGGAACCAGAACGCCAGCCCCCACAAACGATTGGAATACGGGAACGCCACCTGGATCGGTTTCTTCCGCAGCGTCCAGATCAGGTAATGGAACAGGGCGGCGCGCAGCCCCGGGTTCTTTTCGAGGTCCGCCTCCCAGCAGTATCTCGTCATCGCCGCCGCGCCCTTCAGCAGCTTGCGGATGTCCACGCCCACCAGCGCCGCTGGCAGCAGCCCCACCGCCGACAGAACGCTGAAGCGCCCGCCGACGTTGAGTGGGATCGGGAACGTCCGGTATTCTTCCCGCGCGGCCATCTCTGACAACTCTCCCCTGTTCTCCGAGGTCACGGCGACGATGCGCCCACCGGCCCTGCGCCCCAGCTTTCGCTGCAACCAGTCGCGAATAATCAGGAACGTCGCCACTGTTTCCGCCGTCCCGCCGGATTTGGCGATCACCAATGCCAGTGTTTTCTTCGGATTCATCGAATCGAGGGCGGCTTGGACGAGCGTAGGATCGACGTTGTCCAGGATGACCAGCCGCGGGTGCGCAGTCGAGTGCGCGCCCTGCACTGGATGTGGCCCTCGGATGGCGCAGTCCACCGCCCAGGCGCCGAGAGCGCTTCCGCCGATGCCTACCAGGCAGACGGAATCATAGGAACCCTTCACTTCGTCCGCGAAGTCAAGGATCTCCCTGGCGAGCACTGTGTCGAACGGCAATCCCGGGAAGCCGTACGTGCCGGCGTCGAATGCTCTGCGGAACGAGCGCAGCGCGTCGAGCGCGCGCCCTGCGTATTGCCGGATCTCGACCGGCCTCAGGCCATTCGACTCTCCCACCATGCCGGCGAGCAGATTCGTGTCATCAAAATGAATGCGCATGTTTTCATCGTGGGACAAGACTCGCGCCTTGTCCAGCAAGGCGCCGCCGGGTCTACCTGCGCTCCCTGGCCGGCGTCGAGAACGTCGAAGACATGTGGTCGTAAATGGTCAGGTGTTCTTCGTCGGCCAGCGCCCACCACAGGCCGATGCCCACGGGCATCGCGCTCAGCACGCTCGAGGCGATGCGCAGCAATCTCCGCCCCTTGCCCGGCGGCCGGCCGTCGAAGTGCAAGAGCCGCAATCCGGCTGACTGCATGCCCGGTGTTTCGACTTCGCGGATGCAGGCCGCCACCTTGTAGAACAGGAAGATCAGCGCGAAGCTGAGCGGCCAGATCGCCATCGCCGCCCGGCTCCATACCACCGTGCCGCCGCACAGAAAGAACACCGTAAGGAACACGGTCCACGCGGCCAGCGCCAAAGCGACGTCTGTCGCCGCTGCCTGCATTCGCGCGCGGATGGGGGCTACAGAGAAGTTGCACCTGACTGCGGCTCGCACCTCAACCGGAGCTGCCTCGGCGGGCGACGGCGTAGGCTCCAGGAATCCCAGAAGCTGCTGTCCGGGTGGAGGGCCCCTTCGCGCTGTCCGCCGCGGCCTGGAGGCCGGCGTGGGACGCGGGCGCAGCGCCACTGGCCTCGCGCCGGGCGAAATCGACTCGATCGGAATCACCCGCGAAGCGGGGTGCTCCGCGAACAGGGAGGCCTGGTGCGGTCCTCTCCGCACCTCGCTCCGCTTCAGCGCGTTCGGATCTGAGGGCTGGAGCTGGGGCGCAGGTATCGGCGCCACGGCGGCTCCAGCGCGACCTGGCACGGCCCGAAGCGCCGATGGCTGTGCCGCAAGCGGACTGCCGTAAAGCCGCCGCCCGCAACGGCGGCATCGGTGCTCGCCCTCTGGATTCGAAGCCCCACAGTACCAGCAGTTCATCACGTCGCTGTCCAAGCCAGCGCGCCTTGCAGGGGCCGGCGGCCCCATGCTAGCGTTTTCGATTGATCCCTCGACGCCAGTCGCGCCTCGGACTCTCTCTTTTTGTAGGTAGCATAATCGGTCGAATTTGTCACGATATTTCTGCAATTTCCAGCCGAATTCTCATGTTGTTCTTGGCGGCCGGCGGGCTGGCTGCACTTCCTTGTCCCGCCCAGCAGGCGCCGCCGGACGTTCCGGCCCCCGGCGAGATTCTTATCCGCGCCTTCCGGCAGTCTGCCGACGGTCCCTGGCGACGCCTCCGTGGCAGCGTCGAACTTGAAACCACGGAGATGCTGCTGGCCGCCGACGAAATCGACTACAACGAGGAGACCGAAGATGTCGAGGCCCGCGGCAACCTGCGTTTTCGCCACAAGCTTCGCGGCGAGGAGGTTCGCGCCGAGCGGGCCGAGTACAACCTCCGCACCGAGGCGGGCAAGTTCTACGAGGTCCGCGGCGAAGTGCCTCCCAAAGTGGAGCCACGCCCGCGCCTGCTGCTAACCGAGAATCCCTTCTATTTTGAGGGCCGTTGGGTGGAGAAGACCAAGGAGAAATATATCCTCCACGACGGCCTCATTACAAACTGCAAGCTGCCGGGCCCGTGGTGGACGCTCCGCGGTCCGAAGTTCGACATCATCCCCGGCGACCGTGCCCTCGTCTACCGCAGCGTGTTCCGCATCCGCCGCGTGCCTCTGTTCTACACGCCGTTCTTCTACAAGTCGCTCGAAACCGCCCCGCGAAAGAGCGGCCTGCTGACGCCCAACATCGGCAACAGCTCTCGCCGCGGCAAGATGGTCGGCGCCGGCTATTACTGGGCCATCAACCGCAGCTTCGACGCCGCTTACCGCACCCAGTACTTCACCCAGCGCGGCTTCGCCCACCACGCTGACGTTCGCGGCAAGCCGCGCCACGGGAGTGAGTTCAATTTCATCTTGTACGGGGTAAACGACCGCGGCCTCCGGCTGCCGAATGGCGATCGCCGCAAGGAGGGCGGCTTTATTCTCTCCTTCGACGGCGAGTCCCGCATCGGCCGCGGTTGGAACGCGCGCGGCGAGGTCAACTACCTGACTTCTCTTCGCTTTCGCCAGGCATTCACCGAATCGTTCAACGAGGCCATCTTCTCCGAGGTCCACTCTATCGGCTTCGTTGAGAAACACTGGTCGAGCTACGGCCTCAACTTCGTGCTCGCCCGCGGCGAGAACTTCCAGAGCATCGACCCCGAAAGGAAGATCTCCATTCGCAAGCTGCCGCAAGTGGAATTCATTGCACGGGATCGCGAGATCTGGAGCCGCGGCCTGCCGGTGTGGGTGTCCCTGGAGTCCAGCGCGGGACTCGTTCGCCGCAACCAGCCGCTGTTCCAGACGCGCCAGTTCCTTGACCGGATGGATGTTTACCCCCGCCTCATGACGGCCTTGCGATGGAAGGGGTTCAGCCTGCTGCCGAGCTTCGCCGTTCGCGGTACGCATTACGGAGAACGTCTGGAGAACGGGCAAGTGAGCGGGAAGAACATCCGGAGGACTGCACGCGAAGCATCACTTGAGCTCCTCATGCCGTCGCTCGAGCGCACCTTCGATGGACCCCGCTGGCTTGGCGACAAAGTGAAGCACGTCATCGAGCCGAGGGCCTCGTTCCGCCATGCGGCCGGCGTCAGCGACTTCGACAAGTTCATCCACTTTGACGAGACGGAGCTCTACTCGAACACGACCGAGGCCGAGATTTCTCTGATCAACAGGCTCTACGTCAAGCGGGGCGGGGAAGTGAGTGAGGTGGCGAGCTGGCAGTTATGGCAGCGCCGCTACTTCGATCCCGATTTCGGCGGCGCCGTGGTCGCCGGCCGCCGCAACGTCCTCCTCAGCTCGGCCGGCCTTAGTCCGTTCGCCTTTCTCGACGGCCCGCGCCGCTACTCGCCGGTTGTCTCCGTGATTCGCCTGAACCCGGTACCGCGCTTCGGGATGGAGTGGCGGGCCGACTACGATCCGCTGCGGAGCAAGCTGGTCAACGGCAGTCTGTCGGCCGACGCACATGTCTCAAACCTTTTCGTCTCGCTCGGCCACAATCACGTTCGCAGCGCCCCCGTGGTTCAGATCGCTCCGGGCCAGTTCACCGGCTTGAGTCCCAGCGCCAACCAGGTGCGCGGCATCGTCGGCTTCGGCAACGAGAACCGCCGCGGGTTGAGCGCCGCTTTCAGCGCCATCTACGACTACCGCATCGGCATCATGCAGTTCGCCACCACGCAGGTCACCTACAATACCGATTGCTGCGGTTTCAGCGTGCAATACCGGCGGTTTGGTTTCGGAGCGCGCAACGAGAACCAGTTCCGCGTCGCGTTCTCACTGGCGAACATCGGCTCCTTCGGCACGCTCAAGAAGCAGGAACGTCTGTTCTGACGGGGGAGTCTGAGCCTGGCTGGGTGTGGAGCGCGCAGTCTGAGTGGGGCAGACGCCTCCGTCTGCCTCGGAGTTGTTGTGGAGCGCACAGTCTTGTGCGCCACGCCGGCGGTCCTGCCGGGAGACTTGTCGGAAGGCCGCGCCGTCCCCTTACTCTCCCAGCGCCTGGTCCAGCAGCAGAGAAAACTGCTCCGACTTTTGCCCGACCCGCTGCTTGAGAGCCGCCAGGTCGCGCTCCAGCAACCGCAGCCGGTCGGCCAGGTGCAGACTGGCGAGCACAGCCACCCGCGTTGCGTCGCCCTGGCCCGTCTTCCCGGCGATGGTCTCCATCAGGCGGTCCACCTCCCGGGCCAGTTCTTCGACTTCTCGCGGATCTTCGGCAACGCGCAGCGTGTACGGCTGCCCGTAGATGGTCACGCGGACCGATTTCTTCTCCGGATCCATGGGACGGGGCTCCAGCCCATTCTACCCGGCGCTCAGAAGATCCAGTTGCCCCAGCAGTTTCTCGATCCGGCTGCGCACCTGCTGCCGCTCGCCGCGCAGCGACTCCAGTTCGCGCACGAGCTGGTCCGCCTGAGCCCTCGCCTGTCCGGCCTCACGCACCGCGGTGTCCCGCTCGGCCACCGCCGCCTGGCGGGCGCGCTCGGCCGCGTCCTTCTCGCGGCGCAGTTGCGCCACCAATTCCGCCGCCCTTCGGATCCGCTCCTCCAGGTGCGCGAGCGGATCGGCTTCGTCTTCGCGGGTGACGGTCGCCATCAGGCCTTCTCGAGCGCGGCTTTGGCCTTCTCGACGATCGCCTTGAAGGCCCCCTCGTCATGGATGGCGGTCTCGGACAGGATCTTGCGGTTCAGGTCGATGCCTGCCTTCTTCAGACCGCTCATCAGCTTGCTGTAGGAGAGACCGAACTGCCGCGCGGCCGCGCCGATGCGCGCGATCCACAACGACCGGAAGTCGCGTTTCTTCAATCGCCGGCCGATGTAACTGTGACGCAGCGAGCGCTCCACCGCCTCCTGCGCCGCGCGATGCAGCTTGCTCTTGGTGAGAAAGAAACCCTTCGCCTGCGCCAGCACCTTGCGGCGCGCGGCTCTCCGTTTGGTTCCTCGTTTGACTCTCGGCACGTTTTGCTCCTTATAGGGAAGTCACGGCCGCGGCCTGACCGCAGCCCTGCGAGGCAGCTCGGGCACGTGCCACGCGCGCCGGCCGCGCTCGATGAATCTACGGCAGCATCAGCTTGAGCCGGGCCGCGTCCGCCTTGTCGATCAGCGTGCCCTGCGTCAGCCGTCTCTTCCTTGAGCGCGGCTTCGAGGTGAGGATGTGACGCGCAAACGCATGACGGCGCGCGATCTTCCCTGACGCGGTCTTCTTGAACCTCTTGGACGCACCCTTGTGTGTCTTCAGCTTCGGCATCTACCGGTTTTCCTTGGATCTCCCTTGGCGGGAAGTGCTGGACTGCCTGGAATTCCACAGTATAGCACGGCCGTTCCGGCTACAATCGCATTATGCGATTGCTCATTCTGGGTATTCTTCTTGCGGCTGCGGTCTTTGCCCAGCCCAAGCGGCCCGTCGAGGAATTTCCGGCCAAGGACGGCCCCGTCCGCATCACCCCGATCCGCCACGCCAGCCTCATGGTCGAAGCTGGCGGCCAAGTGGTTCATATCGACCCCTGGAGCCAGGGCAACTACGACGGGCTCCCTCGAGCCGATGTGATCCTCATCACCGACACGCACGGCGATCATCTCGATGCCGGCATGGTCGAAAAGCTCAAGAAGCCGGAAACGCTGATCCTGGGCCCCGCCGCCGTGGCCGAGAAACTGCCCGGCATTACCATCATGCGCAACGGCGAGACCAAGGTTCACGGCAGGTGGCGCTTCGAGGCCGTGCCGATGTACAACCTCAAGCGCGGCCCCTCCGAAGGAAAGCTCTTCCACGACAAGGGCCGCGGCAACGGCTACGTGATCACGTACGGCGGCAAGCGCATCTACATCTCGGGCGATACCGAAGGCATCCCCGAGATGCGCGCGCTGAAGGACATCGACGTCGCGCTTGTTTGCATGAACCTGCCGTACACGATGCCGCCCGAAGAAGCCGCCGACGCGGTCCGCGCCTTTGCACCGAAGGTGGTCTACCCGTACCACTACCGCAACTCGGATCTGTCCGTGTTTCAGAAGGCGCTCGCCAGTACAAACATCGACGTTCGCATCCGCGACTGGTACTACTGAGTGGGGCCTCCGCCGGAGGCGGACTGCGCCGGCCTCACGCGTATTC
>Ga0129298_10000777_pt1 | contig 13088 bp, 11 predicted proteins | sample I19B2metaG_FD_94707 | JGI IMG/M metagenome (GOLD analysis project Ga0129298, IMG submission 94707) | Lake sediment bacterial and archeal communities from Gulf of Boni, Indonesia to study Microbial Dark Matter (Phase II) - ​I19B2 metaG | ecosystem: Environmental > Aquatic > Freshwater > Lake >... | reverse complement strand
TTCGTTTGTTTCCTTCTTGCCGACGCCCCACCGGCGGTACATCGCGTTGGCAACGTCCTCGATCGGCTCGCCGGCAACGCTCTCCAGCGTGACCAGCGCCATTTGAGCGCCCGTTTTCTTCTCCACAAGCGCGCAATAGCTCTCCAACTGCGTGCGCGAGGCCGCATCCAGCACCCTGGCGAAGTCGCTGACGTAGCCTTCAGGCTTCAGCGAGGCGAAATCGACCGCGCCGGCCGCCCACGCGCACAGCACCGCCGCCACGCACAATCGCACGCCTCCAGTTTACAAAAAGGGGTCAGCCTGATCTGGTCCATTTTTCCGAGCCGCGGCACGATAGCGCAACCGCTGTGGCCTGGAGCCGGCGGCGATCGGGCGATCAGCAGGAGAGGTCTTCCCGCCCGATGTGAAAGCCGTCGAGGTTGCCGAGCACCGTGAGAGCGATCTGCTTCGGATCGAAGAACTCCCGAGCGATGTCGCCGATTTCCTGCGCCGTTACCCGCTCCACGCCCTCGATCATCTCCTCAATGCTGAAGAAACGGTCGAAATAGAGGCTCTGGCGTGCAAGATTCGCCATGCGACTCGACGTGGATTCCAGACCGAGGACCAGCGAGCCTTTGAGATGGTCTTTCGCCCTCAGCAGCTCGTCTTCGGGGACCTGGTCCTCCTTCAGCCGCTGGAACTCCTCCAGGATCAGGCGGACCACCTGCTTCGCCGTTTCCACCGACGTGCCCGCGTAGATGGACAGGCACCCGGTGTCGCGGTATGGAGTCAGTTCGGAGAAGACGGCGTAGGCCAGCCCGCGCTTTTCGCGGATGTTCTGGAACAGCCGAGAACTCATGCCGCCCCCAAGCACCGTGTTGAGCGCGTAGGAGGCGTATCGCTTTTCGTGCGGCATAGGATAGCAGGGCACTCCAAGACAGATGTGAACCTGTTCGAGGGACTTCTTGTTCCGCAAAGTGACCCTGGCATGCGTCGCCGGCGGGGCGCCCGGCGACACCGCTCCGTTTGCCGGGAGACCATCGAACTTCTCCCGCACCAGTTCCTCCAGCCGGCCGTGCTCCACGTTCCCGGCTGCCGTGATCAGCAGGTTGGAGGGCACGTAGATGCGCCGGTAGTAGGCTGCGACCTTGTCCCGCGAAAAGCGCTTGACCGTTTCCCGGGTGCCGAGGATCGGCTTGCCGATCGGGTGATCTTTCCAGAAGCTGTTCGAGAAGATCTCGTGGACGAGGTACTCCGGGCTGTCGGCCTCCATCTTGAGCTCTTCAAGAACAACGCCCTTCTCCTTCTCGATGTCATCCTCGCGGAAGAGCGGGTTCAGAACCATGTCCGACAAGACGTCGAACGCCTGCGGCAGGTGCTCGTCGAGGACCTTGGCGTTGTAACTCACCAGCTCCTTGGCGGTGAACGCATCTAGATTGCCTCCGATGGAGTCCACCAGCCGCGCGATGTCTTCGGCCGAACGGTGAACCGTCCCTTTGAACAGCATGTGCTCGATGAAGTGCGAGATACCGTTCTCATCGGGCGTCTCCTGGCGGGAACCGGTCCCCATCCAGATACCGATGGCGACCGACCGCACGTGGGGCATCGGTTCCGTCACCAGCCGGATGCCATTGGGAAGGGTCGAGTATTCGATCTCGCGAACGGGCGAAGACACAACTCAAGTCCTTTCGGAAGGGGGTGTGCCTGATTCCCTTGTAACACTCCCGGGGACCCTCCCGCCACCGGGGGACACCGGGGGACACCGGGGGACAGCCCGCATGTTTCCCGGCCACGGCGTTGGTGCGAGGACCGCTCAGGAAACATGCGGGCTGTCCCCGGTCTGGTGCTACACTGGAGACGTGCCGCAGGCCCTTCTAGGCATGGAAGTTACTGAAATCACAGAACTTCTTGGAGAAGGCCAACCCGCCTACCGCGCCCGCCAGGTCTACCGTGCCCTGTACCGCCAGCAGGCGACCAGCGTGGCTGAGATAACAACCCTCCCATCCGATCTCCGGAGGCAACTGGAATCGAGTTGCTCGGTCGGCTGCCCGACTCAGGAGGCACGCTACGAATCCGTGGACGGCACTCGCCGCTACCTGCTGCTGCTCGGGGACGGCAAGACCGTCGAGGCGGTCCTCATGCCCGAGGAAGGACGCGATACCCTCTGCATCTCGACGCAGGTCGGCTGCCCGGTGGACTGCAAGTTCTGCCTGACCGCGTTGATGGGGCTGGAGCGAAACCTCACCGCCGGCGAAATCGTCAGCCAGGTGCTCCATCTCTTGCGTGACAATGCGCTAGCCTCCGGAAGCGACCGGGTCAACATTGTGATGATGGGCATGGGCGAGCCGCTGCTTAACCTGCCGAACGTTATCAAGGCGACCCGGATTCTCGCCGATCCGATGGGAGCCGGCATCTCACAGCGGCGGATCACGCTATCCACCTCGGGCATCATCCCGAAGATCGAGGCACTAGGCCGCGAGCCGGTGCGGCCGAAACTCGCGATTTCGCTGAACGCATCGACGGAGGAGCAGCGCCGGGCGTTGATGCCGATCACCAGGAAGTACCACCTGAAGGATCTGATGGAGGCCTGCCGCGCCTACCCGCTCCGGCCCTGGGAACGTCTGACGTTCGAGTATGTCCTCCTCAAGGGTGTCAACGACACGGACGCGGATGCGCGCCGCGTGGCCCGCCTCCTGGCGAACCTGAAATGCAAGGTGAACCTGATCGCCCTGAATCCCGGCCCGGGCATCCCGTACGAAACGCCCGATTCTGAACGAGTCAGCGCTTTTCAGGTGATCGTTCGCCGGTCAGTCCCCTGCTTCCTTCGAAAGCCGCGCGGCCGGGACATCTTCGCCGCCTGCGGGCAGTTGAACCGGGTCTCGCTGGCCACGATTACGCCGGCGGCCTGAGACGGAACATCAGGCCGGCCCCGCGCCCAGCCTTCTGAGGAGTTTCTTCCCCCGGCTGCGAACCGCCGGACCACCGTTCCGCATCAGTCTTCGCACGGTCGCGATGACGTCCTGGCGAAGGGCCGGCCACTGCTCGGCGAAGGCTGCGAGCCCCTCCATGGCTGAAACCACGACAATGCGGCTCTTGTCGGAGAGATAGCTCCGAAGGATTGCCACCGCTTTTGCCCGGTCGGCTTTGCCCAGCCTCAAGCGGGGCAGCATCAGCGCGAGGTGCCAGCGGACTTCCTGCTGCGCCGTGGAAGCGGCAAGGGCAAGGAGTGTTCGCTTGTGAGGTTGAAGCAGTTCAGGCAGATGGGCGCTGACCTTCTCCGCCGCGTCCGCGGCGCGCATCCGGACGAGTTGATCCTCATCCCGCATGCCTTCCACCAGAATGGGAAACAACGACGGATTCTCGACGACTTCGGCGGCGACCGCATTGGCGCGGCCAATCGACCGCCGGTCGCCGCCCGTCAGCTTCGCAAGCAGCGAATGCACGCTACAGGCGCCCGCCGGCTACTTAGCCGGCTTCGGGCGCGGCGCGGCGTCGCCGGGGACGAGGCCCATGGCCCACTTGGTCGCCTCGAGCCACATCTTCTGGATCTCGGGCTTGTCCCAGACATCCTCACGATGACCGAGCCCGTTGTAGTATATGCGGCCTTTGCCGTAGTTCCTGGCCCAGGCGACGGCGAAATCCTTGTCCGTGCGGTTGACTCCTTTGATCGTGAGGTCCACGTTTTCGACGTCCAGCCGCAGAAGCACGCGCACCCGCTCCCGCGAGAATTCCTTCGCCTGGTAAATCTCGTCGTACACCGTGTACGGCCGGGCCAGGTGTTGCATCCCCGGAAAGTCCGGGGCTTCAACGATCAACCGCGCATTGAACTGGTTCCAGGGATGCCCGTCGAAATAGCCTCCGATCAGCTCGCCGAACGCGGGCCACTTGTAGAAGGTGTCATTGGCGCTGTGGGCGCCGAGGAAGCCCTTGCCGTCATCGCGGATGAAGGAAAGAAAGTCGGCCTTCTGCGAGTCGTCCATGTCCAGCTCGCCGGTCGTGTAAAAGAAGATCGCGTCGAACGAGTTGAGGTTCTTCGCATTGGCGGGCAGCGACTTCTTGGTGACGAGCTGCGTGTCGGTCCGGATGTAAGTGTCGTACAGCCCCGATTCCTGCCCGATCTTCCAGATCGTGCCCAAGGCGTGCGACACCGAATCGTGCTGCCAGCCCTTCACCGCGCCAATGGCGAGCAGCTTCTTCTTTTTCGGTTGCGCCGCCGAGGGCAGCGAAAAGAGAGGAATCAATGAACACACGAGAACAAGGCGGGCAATCTTCATGAGGCCTCCAATTCGCAACAATCATCGCATCGAGTCCGGCGTGCCTGCAAGCCGCGCGCGGGCAATCCATCGCCCGGCGCAAGGAGTCTGCCTCTGGCTGCCGGCAAGCGCAGGCGTCAGATCTTCTGCACACGCCGCAGCGTGTAGATCTCCGGGTGGATGTTGGCGTGCTCCAGACGCCGCCAGTCGTCGTTGACGTGGAGCAGCTTGCCCGTGATGTGGTTCGACCGTTCGGAGGCCAGGAAGAGCGCGAGTTGGATCTGCCTGTCGGGCGGAACGCCGCCGGTCTGCCGCACCTGCCTGGCGTCGGCGAGGTCCTTGTCGCCGGCCTTCTCGCCCGCTCGCAGGATCTCGTCGGTCATGTGAGTGTAGGTCCCGCCGGGTGACATGTCGTTGATCTGGACGTTGTGCTCGCGCACCTCCTCCGCCACCGTTTCGACAAAGCGCGCCAGCGCCGCCTTGGACGAGGCGTAGGCGGCGAAATTGGGGCGGGGGTGCGTGGTCCCGCCGCCGGTGAGTACGATGATTTTGCCTCGCCGGCGCTGGATCATCCCGGGCAAGACGGCCCGGCAGGCGTGCATCACACCGAGCAGATTCACGCCAACGGCATTGGCCCAGGCGCCGGGATCGGCCTCCCAGAACGGCCCAATGGGCCCCTGCACTCCAGCCGCGGCGATCAGCACGTCCACCTGCCCGAACCCCTGGCGGACCGTCTCCACCGCCACGCAAACGGCCTCGAAATCGCGCACGTCGGCCTGGATCGGGATAGCCGCGCCCCCGGAGTGTTCGATCTCCAGCCGCGCCAAGTCCACTTCGGCTTTGCTCCGGGCGAGCAAGCCCACGCGGTCGCCGGCGCTCGCAAAGCCGATCGCGAGGCGCTTTCCGATGCCCCTTCCGGCTCCGGTAATGAGCACGGTCCTGTTTCCGGGTGTGTGCAAAGCAGCTTCCTCTCCAGCCAACGCGGCCTGTATTCTCGCCACCACGGGGGCGGCTTGAGCCGCGCCAAACCAAGATGGTAGCGCCCGGGAAAATCGCGTGGGCGGCGAAGAGTCAGGCGGAGCAGTCTTTCTCCGCCTTGGGGCTCAGCGCAAGCTCAAGACTGCTTTGCCCTGATAGAGGAAAGCGTCCGCGCGCGCGAAGAGCTCGTCGCTGGTTTCCCCCGGCTGGTGTTCGGCTACGCCTACCGAGCAAGTGACGGTGACGGTGAATTCTTCTCCACCGGCGCGAACCCGATACGGGCCCCGGGTGTTGTGGGCCACGTCCCGGGCGCGGGCCGGGGAGTTGCCGGGGATGGAGGAGACAATCACCAAGAACTCGTCGCCGCCCCAGCGACAGACGATGTCCTCGGCGCGAAACTGCTCCGCCAGGCTCCGGGAGAATGCCTGCAAGACCTGATCGCCGGCGGCGTGGCCGTAACGGTCGTTCACGGTCTTGAACCGGTCAAGATCGAACAGCATGATAGAGAAGCGCTGGCGGCTCCTGACCTTCTCGGCGATCAGCCGCTCGGCCGCTCTTCGGTTAGCGAGTCCCGTGAGCGAGTCTGTCACCGCCTGGAACTCCGCTTGCTCCAACCGGCGTTGGAACAGCTTCAGCTCGCAGCGCAACTGTTCGGCCGAGGCCCGGTTGTCACGGTGCAGCAGTTCCGCGCAGCTCTTCAGCCGCGACACGCCGGCCGACAGGCGGCGGCGCACCTCGCCGAGGTCCTCAAGTTCGGTTGCCCGCTCCAGGTCCCTGGCCACCGTGCGCAACTGTGACGCCTGGTCGTCGGTCCGCACGCTCAGTGTCTCGGCTGCCTCGGCCAGGATGTTGAGGATCTTGCGGATCTCCTCCTGCCTCTGCCGGAAGAACTGCCCGGCAGTTTCCGAGTAGACCTTCAGCGTGCGGTCCAGATCCGCGCTGCTCTGCTGCAAGGTCGGAATGGCCGGATCCTCAGCCACCTTACGGCGGAGGTCCTTCAATCGCCGCCGGTGTTCCTCCACCAGGTCCCGCCCGGCTTCGACCTGATGGGCCTCGATGCTGCCGACGGCCGCCAAGTAGCACTGTAAGGAAGTGCGAAAGAGTTCCTCCAACCGCTCCATCTCACTCAACGACTTTTTCAACGAGATCATTGCGCGACCGCAGCTCTCGCCTTCAGATCGGCAAGGCGGCGGCGATCTCCTATCGGTGGAATGCCTTAACAAGCCGATGTGGTTATCGCGCTTCCGGTGGCGGTGGCGGCAGCGAGACTCTTCTTCGAGCCAGCCGGCGCCAGAGCGTCAGCGCCCGCTTTTCCAGCGGGTGAAACCATCGGCGGGCAGGGGAATCGTACAAACCCATCGCCCACGCGCCGAGCGTCCTCGGCGGGCGAAAACCGCGCCACGCCGTCCGGCCCAGAAACTCGTAGAAGATCGCGTCGGCGCTCGTGCGGCCGCGGTAAAGCCAGGGCTTCAGCAGGCCGCTGAAATGGATGACGAAGGGGTCGTCCACGGAGGCGAGGCCAAGGGAGTTCACTGCGCGGGGCTGGACCTGCCAGCGAGGGTTAAGCTCCTTCCAGCGTCCGGCGAGCACGGCGTTGAGTGAATCCTGGTCGTACTGCTGAAGGGTCCGCCAGTGGCGCTCGATGAACGCGAACGCGCGCGGGCCGACGCGCTCGGCCCGCCAGCGCGCCATGTCGATGACCATCAGGCCCGCGTTGAAGTACTTGTCATCGGCTCTCAGCCCCAAGGCGGCATGGTTGACCAATCCACCGAGTGACGACAGCCGAGGGATGTACGGATCCTGCGTCGCGGCAATGACGGCGCTGCCGAGGTCCGTTCCCGCCAGCGCGCCGATATCGGTGAGGACCAGCATGTCGGGGTCCAGCAGGATCGCCCTTCCATCCTCGGCGGGCAGGTATTCGGCGGCGCTGAGTCGCGCATAGGTGAGCGGCGTCAGGCGCCCCCAAATCGGCAGCTTTCGCGCGCCCCCGTAGCAAGGTGTCACGTAGCCGACCTGACAGCGTTCCCAGCCCGCCGAGCCCTGCCAGGATTCCTGCAATCTCCGCTTCGAAGCGGATGTGATTCCTCCGTCCACGACGACGAGGCGAATCGCGCGCTCCGCCGCGAGATGGTCGAGCAGGGACCGCACCATGACGGCGAGCGGCATGGCGTATTCTTCGTCCGCGAGCGTGATCAGGTTCACCGTGTCCATGAGCGAATCAGCAGCGCTGCCCGATGTGGGCGGCTACGCGGAGGGCGTTTGCGATGATCGTCAAGCCGGGACTCACGGCCCCGCTCGTAGGAAAGAACGAAGCATCGGTGACGTACAGATTATCGAGGTCGTGCACCCGGTTAAAGGGGTCGAGCACGCTGGCGCGGGGGTCGTTGCCGAAGCGGCACGTGCCGCAGACATGGCCGAGGCCCTTGCGGTCGTCGGTGCCGCTGCCACGTACTGGACCGAACTTGTGGAAGGCCTGGCGCACAAGCCGCCGCAGGATCCGGCGGCGCTCCCTCTCGCTCGAGCCGATGCGGTAGTGCATGCGCCAGCCGCCGCCGGCGGTATCGACAAAGTTCTCCGGCCTGGGTTCGTCTTCCAAGATGCTGGCAATGATCGGCGTGCCGGCGAACCTTCTGGCGATAGGACCGGCAAGCGGTCCCATCCAGCGCCAGACGTTGAAACCGGGCTGGTTCCGCAGATATCCAACCGGCGGAGGGAGGCCGAAGGACTGGACCGAGCCAAGTTTGCGGCCGTCCTTGTAGTAGAAATCATTGAGGCCCAGCTCCTTGGCGGCGCTGGGTTCCTCCGGCCGCGGCGCCTTGCGCAACACGTAGAGGTCGATGACGTGCCGCATGAGGCAGCGGCCGACGAGACCCGAGCTGTTACCCACGCCGGAGTGCAGCAGAATGCGCGGGGTGGCGAGCGCACCGGCGGCCAGAATCATAAACCGGCCGTGCAGGCGCAGGCGAGTGCCGTCCTCCTGGCGCGCATGAACACAGGTGACCGAGCGACATTGCGCCTCCAAGTGCGTCACCATCGTGCGGCAAAGGAGCTGATTGCCCTCCTGCGCCAGCGCAGGCTCGAGGCAGTTGCGAAGAGCATCGTTCTTACAGGCGGGAGAGACTCCGCATAGATGCCCGTGACAGAGGGTGCATCCCGGACGCCGCTCGCACGCGAGGTGGAGGCGGTAGGGGTGCAGCCCCTCAGAGCGGAGCGTCTCGAAAACGGCCGCGTTGGCGGGCGAAAGCGGCGGCGGCTCCATTAGATGCGGCGTGGGCTCGCCGCGTACCGGATCGGGCGCACCCCGCACGCGAAAGAGGCGTTCGGCGGCTTCATACCAAGGGCGCATCTCGTCGTAGGAGACCGGCCAGCCGCGCGCAAAATCCGACGGAAAGAGGCGCTCCACCGTCATGCCCCAGAGAACGGAGGAACCGCCCGTGCCGTAGCCGATGTGCGGGAGAAAGCGGTCGCCGCGCCGCGCGTCCTCGATCATCTCCGGCATGCGCCCGCCCCACGCCAGGCGCCGCCGCCGGTCCGCATCCGAGAGGCTGTGAAAACCGGGGACATTCTCCACAAACTCGCCGCGCACAGCGTCGGCGGTGCGCAGGTCGGGCCCTTGTTCCAGAAAGAGAATGCGGCGATTCGGTGAGGCAAGCGCGTAGCCGGCCGACGCGCCGCCGGGACCGGTGCCCACGACGATCACGTCCCAGGCGATTCTCTCCGCTTCGTGACGGCCCGAATCCATTGACCTGGCGCCTGAAGGCGTGCGGCAAGATTGCCGCTTTCACGAGTAGCCAGTGTAGCATTGGATATTCGGAACTTATGCTCTTGCTTGCCAGCCTGGACGCTGCTCCCCTGCCGATGCTGGAGGAGTTGATCGACGCAGGCCGGATGCCGGCGCTCCGCTCGCTGCTTCAGCGTGGGACCTCGCTGCCGCTGGCCTCATACCCGCTGGTCGGTGTCACTTATTCGTCCGAATACACTGGCCGGCGGCCGGCCGATCACGGCGTCTATTTCCCCTTTCAGTGGTCGGCGGGCGAGCAGCGCGTCCGTAGCTGGCATCAAATCGACCTGGGGAAGACGATCTTCCGACGCGTGGATGACGCGGGCCGGCGCATGGTGGTGATTGATCCGCCGGAGTGCTTCCCGCAACCGGCACGCCATGGGTACCTCGTGAGCGGCTGGCAATTTCGGGAGCGGGTGCTGTTGCCTCCCTGGTGCACACAGGCGGAGACTTTGAGGGAGTTGACGCGCCGCAACGGCCGCGCGGCCAGGACCGAGGAGTCATTCGGGCAACCGACGGTGAAGGGATTGCTGGCGATCCAGCGTGTGCTGGCCGACGCGCCCGCGCGGCTGGCGCGGGCCGCCGAGTTCTTCCTCGAAAGCGATCCGCCGGAAGCGCTGTGGGTCAGTTTCGCCGGGCTGCACCTGGCAAGTCACCAGTTCTTCGATCTGTCGCTCTTGGAGAACCTGGGACTATCGGAGGAGGACAGGCGACGGCTCGAACTCGCCATCGCAAACATCGCGGTCGACTACGACCGGGCGCTGGGCCGTATCCTCGAACGCCTGCCCGCCGGCGCGGACATCCTGGCCTTTTGCTCGAAGGGCATCGGACCGGTCATCGGTTGGGTGGATCTGCTGCCGGAGATGCTGCGCCGCGTTCTGGGCGCGCCGGCCGTCTCCAGCCCGGTCTCGTCGGTCCGAGAGTGGGTGCCGCGAGCCTGGCGCGAAAGGGTGGCAGGGGCCATGCCCGACGCCCTTGCCAGAGAACTGGCGGCCAGGCTCTGGAGCCCGAGGGCCGATTGGAGCCGCACGCGCGCCTTCCCGCTCCCCTCCGATTCGCCCGGCTTCATCCGGCTGAACCTGCGCGGGCGCGAGCGCCTGGGATGTGTCGCGCCCGGCGACGCAGCGGCGCTCTGCGCCGAGATCGGCGAAGGCCTGCGCAGTTTTACGGATCTCGACGGGGAGCCCTGCATCCGGGCAATCCTCCAGCCGCGCGAGATTCTCGGCGACGGCGAAAGGCTGGACGCCTTCCCCGACCTGGTGGTCCTCTGGACGGCAAAGAAGACACTGCGAGGTCGCGGCGTACGTTCGCCCCTCTTCGGAGAGATCCTCCGCCGGGGCGAATTCGGCACCGGCCGGAGCGGAGATCACGCCGAGGGGACCCTGGCCGTCATTGTGCCGGGCACCGGAACCCTCCAGCCCCCACGGAGGAAAGTGGAGCCGTACGATATTCCGGCGACCATCCTCTCTGCCCTCGGTCTGCCCCACGACGACCTGCCCGGCCACGCTTTGCTCAGGACGCTATAGGCGTGCGGCTGGCCGGGTCAGCCAACCGCCCGCGCCTCTTCCACTGTCCACTCCGGCACCGCCCCGGGGCGGCTAGCGACCAGCGCGCCAACCCGGTTGGCGAAGTCGGCGACTTGGGCGGGCGCCCAGGCGGCGCTGAGACCGTGGAGAAAGGCAGCGGCGAAGGCGTCGCCGGCGCCGACGGCGTCGGCCACCTTCACCCTGTAGCCGGGAGCTTCGACATAGTCGCCGCCAATCCAGGCAGCGCAGCCGCGCTCGGCGCGCGTGATCGCAACCGCTTCCCAGCCGAAGCGGGCGGCATTGCGCTCGCAGAACTGCTGCCGCGATGTATACGTCTCCCCGAGCATGCCGCTGATCTCTTCAGCCTCGGTCTCGTTGAGCTTGACGACGGTGGCCCGGCCCATGAGGTCGCGTACGAGTTCGGGGGTGCAGCAGCCAGGGCGGAGGTTGACGTCATAGAACCGGCGCGCTTGCGGAACGGCGTCAAGCAGCCGCGCGGTGAGGCGCCGCGCCGGTGCGCTCGTTTGCTGCAACGTGCCGAAGGCGATCCAATCCGGGGCGGCGGAGGCGACTTCGGCGATCTCGCCCGGCCCCAGCTCGGGGAAGTCATAGGCCGCCGGGCGATGAATGGTGAATCGCGGCTGGCCCGAAGCGTCGAGCGAGACAGTCACGATCCCCGTCGCTTGGTGCTCGAGCACGTGCACGAAGCGCGTCGAGAGTCCCAGTTCCGCCATCCTCTCGACAGCCCGGCGGCCGCGCTCGTCGGCGCCGATGGCGCTCACGAAGAGGACGTTGTGTCCCAGCAGGCGCGCGTGCGCGGCGAGGTTGAACGGTGCGCCGCCGAGGTACTCGGCATGGCCGATGACATCCCAAAGAATCTCGCCGGCGCTAACGATGGTCATGGCATGTCTGCCGGGCCGGAGCTCTCGTCGCGGCGGACATACGCCGCCGGAGGCGCGGCGAAAGCCGTGCCGCCACTTTCCACGATGTCCATGATTCGCAATAGCAACACCTCCTGGGTGGCCAGGAACTCGCTGTAATCGGAGGCGAAGACGTAGGCGAAGCACTCCACTTCGAGCGAGTAGTCGGCGAAGCGCAGGAACCGGACCCGCGCGGTCGTTGCCTCCACCTTGGCGTGCCCCGAGAGGAGCTTGCCGATTCCATCAAGCACGGAGCGCAGTTGATCCGCCGTGGTCTCGTATGTCAGCCCGAGCACGTGCTGGAACCAGAACTTGTCCCGCCAGCTCAGGTTCTCGAGGTTCATCGTGGCCAGCGAGCCGTTGGGTACGTAGAGCAGGGTGCGGTCAAGCGTGCGGATCGCGGTCGACCGCAGGCCGATGTCCTCGACTTCGCCCACCTGTGCCCCGATACGGCAGACGTCGCCCACCTGGATGGAGCGATCGCTCAGTACGGAGACGCCGCCGAAGAGGTTCTCGAGCGTCTTCTGCGCGGCCAGCGCGAGCGCGACGCCGCCGATGCCCAGGCCGGCGAGGGCGACGCCGACGTTCACGCCGAAGCCCTGGAGCACCGCGACAAAGACGACAAAGAGCACCACCGCCTTCACCACGCGGCGCGACACCAGCAGAAGCGAGCGTGCGGCCGTGTTCGCCCGCGCCGCCAGCCGGCGGCGGATCGCCTCGCTGGCGAGGTCGATCCAGTAAAGGATGAGCCAGGCCCAGGCGGCGGCCATGAGGACGGAGAAGGCGCGGAAGTAGTACTGCCGGTGCAGCAGCGGCAAGCCGATGCGCATCACGAAGAAGGCATGAAGCACCAGACCGGCGATGACGGCGGCGGGCCATTGCCAGCCCGGCTTGCCTGGTCCCTCGACGCCGCGCTGCCGGCGTCGCAGCTTTGCGAACAGCGCCGGCAGCACAACAAGAAGGCGGCCGATGACGACGCACACCGGCAGCGCCAGCAAGCAGGCCAGCAGCTTCCAGACCGGAGCGCCCTGAAACTCCATCCGCACGAGCCAGTCCGGCAGGCGCGACTCCCAGGCCGGCAGCCCGACCTCCTCGTAAAGTTCCGGCACGCGATCCAGAGTTCTGCGCGAGATGAGCCAGACGGCCGGCCCGTCGCGCTCCTTGACCCGCACCAGCACGACGTCGGCCCATTTGCCGTCGAGCGAAATGCCGCCCACCCACTCCTCGTCGGGCGTGAAGCCCTCCTGAACCGCTCCCCCCGGATCGTTGCTAATCCGGTCCAGATTGCCTCCAAAACCGGCGTCAAGCACCGCGCGCAACTGCCGGGCTTTCTCCGGCCCGCGCGTTCGCCGCTCGTGTTCGGAATGCTGGAGGTACTCGGAAGCGATTTGCCAGCGCCCGCGTTGCGCCGCCCGAAGAAAGCCGACGAACGCGCCGCGCGGCGTATCGCGCTGGAGCCGGTCCTGGAACTTGTACTCACCCAGGCTGAGATTGGGAAGCGACGGCAACTGCGCCCTCGCCAGGGAGCCCCCGCTGAGGCACAGGAAAAGGACCGGCGACAACGTGCGAAGGACGCGAGTATCCATACCGACTCCGATCTCCCTATTCTCGGCGATTCGGCGGCGAGCGCGAGCGCCCCGCACGCCGATGC
>Ga0129298_10000776_pt1 | contig 13095 bp, 9 predicted proteins | sample I19B2metaG_FD_94707 | JGI IMG/M metagenome (GOLD analysis project Ga0129298, IMG submission 94707) | Lake sediment bacterial and archeal communities from Gulf of Boni, Indonesia to study Microbial Dark Matter (Phase II) - ​I19B2 metaG | ecosystem: Environmental > Aquatic > Freshwater > Lake >... | reverse complement strand
TCCGAGGCTTACGATGTTGTCGTTGTGGGCTGTGGTCCGGCTGGAATTTTGGCTGCTTACGAGTTGTCTGAGAAGACTGATCTGCGCATATTGATGCTGGATAAGGGTCCTGATATCGATAAGAGGAAGTGTCCGACGAGCCGCGGTATGGGTTGTGCACGATGCATTCCATGTTCGCTTCTTAGCGGTTGGGGTGGAGCTGGAGCTTTCAGTGACGGGAAGCTTACGCTTTCGCCTGAGGTCGGTGGATGGCTTAACGAGTATCTAGACGGAGACGAATTGAACGGTCTTATCGATTACGCGGATAAGGTCTACTTGAAGTTCGGTGCACCTGAGAAGCTGTATGGCACAGATTTCGACAAGATGGATGAGATCGAGAGGAAAGCCTCACTGGCTGGATTGAAGCTTATCCGCGAGAAGCTGCGTCATCTTGGAACAGAGGAGTGCACGGAGATTCTTAAGCGTGTGAAGAATTCGCTTGAGAAGAAAGTTGAAGTCAGAACGAATACTGAAGTGAAAAGCCTTCTCGTCAAGGGTAACCGTGTGAGCGGCGTGAGCCTAGGCGATGAAGAGATAGCTGCGAAATATGTGGTCGCTGCACCCGGCCGGGTTGGAGCTGAATGGTTGACAGAAGAAGCGAAGAGGCTAGGGCTGAAGACCTTGAATAATCCTATCGATGTAGGCGTTAGAGTTGAAGTCCCAGCGCCTGTCATGGAGGAGATTACTCAAGTCCTCTACGAGCCTAAGTTCGTCTTCTTCTCGAAGTCTTTCGACGACAAGGTTCGGATCTTCTGCGTCTGTCCAGGCGGCGAGGTCATCACTGAATCTTACAATGATGTTATAACGGTTAACGGTCAAAGCTACGCGGAGACTAAGAGTGGGAACACGAACTTCGCAATCCTCGTCAGCACATCTTTCACTGAGCCGTTCAAGGAGCCGATAGCCTATGGCAAGTACATTGCCAGACTGGCGAATCTTCTTAGCGGTGGAATAATCATTCAAAGGCTAGGGGACCTTGAGGGCGGGCGGAGATCTACGCATGAGAGGATAGCTAGGAATCTGATTGTTCCGACCTTGAAGACGGCTACGCCTGGAGACTTGAGCTTCGTTCTGCCATACAGATACCTAGCCGACATCCGTGAGATGCTGAGAGCGATGGATCAAGTCTCGCCTGGGATCTATTCGAAGCACACATTGCTTTACGGAGTTGAAGTCAAATTCTACTCTTCGAAGCTTGAGTTGAGCAATGTGCTTGAGACGAAGATCCAGAATCTATTCGCTGTAGGGGATGGGGCTGGAGTAACTAGAGGATTAATTCAAGCTTCTGTGTCAGGTGTTGTCGCCGCGAAGGAGATCGCGAAGAGAGAGAAAGGCTCGAGATAGAGCGAGCTAAAAAAGCATTTAGCATTTCTTTCCCTAAATGTAGTTCTGAATAGGTTCATTTTCGATATTTCGACAGGGTAGATGGAGCGAGGCACCTTGATCATAGTAAAATGTTGAACTCTCTACGTCTCAAGTGCCAAGAGCTTAGCCCTCTTACAAGATGCTTGAAAACATAAACATCGGGAGAGTGCTCAAAATACATAATGCACTCAATGATTCTAATGGAAAGTCCGACGGTTTTTTCATTAGAAATGATGTCGCGAACCAACCATAAGCAAACTAGAGCGTAGATACCGCTATATATGACTAATTCCGCCATACCTAATTTGTTGATGGATCTGGTTCCTTTGCCGCCGAAAGATGTTCTCTTATCGAAAGTGAATCGATATGTTCTTCACTCAATGGCGTGGCCGGAAAGCAAGCGGGTCATATTCGTTGAAGGAAGAGGAGCGATTCTTAAGGATATAGACGGTAAGGAATATATTGATGCATGTGCTGGGGCCAACGGTCCCACGCTAGTTGGGCATTCTCATCCCAGATATATTCAAGCAATAAGTAAGCAAGTTGAGAAACTCTCTCAGCACTTACCATGCTTCAATAACGTACCATTGATTGAACTTTGTGAGAAGCTGGCCCGGATATTGCCTGGCAATATTCACAAGTCTTACGTTTGTGCCGGGGGCAGCGAGGCGATAGAGTCGGCTATTAAACTCATAATGAGAAGAACGGGAAAAAATGGATTTATATCGTTATATTGCGGCTATCATGGCTTGTCGTTGGGATTACTCAATCTTGTTGGCATGTCATGGAACCGAAGTCTTTTTCCGCACATTAGTGGGCCGCTTGCCTTTCAGCAGATACCTAACCCATATTGTTATAGATGCCATTTTGGGCTTGAATATCCCGGATGCGATTTGGAATGCGCCAATGCTTTGGAATATGCCATCAAATACAGTTCTTCTGGGAATGTAGCAGCATTTATTCTTGAAGTGGTTCAAGGTCCGGGAGGTCAGATAGAGTTTCCGAAAGAGTATTTTTCTAAAGTCAAAGAAATCTGTGCCAAGAATGGAGTTTTAATAATTGTTGACGAAATTCAGACAGGTCTCGGTAGGTGCGGAGCAATGTTCGCTTCTGAGCTTTACAACTTTATACCGGACGTGCTGGTCGTTGGAAAAGCCCTCGGCGGAGGATTTCCAATCGGAGTGGCATCATTTTCCGATGAATTGTTTTCTCCTGAATTGAATGAGAAGACATGGCATGCGCTAACCTTCCAAAACCAACCTCTTGCATGCGCTGTTGCATCAGCTATAATAGACATCGCGATTGAGGAGAATTTTCCAGAACGCGCGAAGCGACTTGGAGCATATTGCAAGAAAGCATTAATAGACCTGTCGAGAGAACATGAAATCGTCGGCGATGTTCGAGGCCCCGGTTTATTCCTTGGAATTGAATTAGTTAAAGACAGGAAGACCAAGGAACCAGCTATTACTGAGACTCAGAAAGTGATATACTCTGCTCTTGACAAGGGCTTGATTATATTTCCCGGTGGAATGGGGAACGTCATAAAAGTTAAGCCTCCTTTGACGATAACGGAGGAGCAAATAGATCGTATAGTAGAGATCTTAGATGAGGCGTTCGGCGAAATTCGCTAGCCCATCCCATCGCTACTAAATATAGCTAGTGCTATGCAGCGTTATTTTCTGATATAGGTCATACTGCCATTCTAGACACGGCCTCAAGACATTTCAATCCATCCAGTGCCTCGCAAAAAGAGACTGCCTAGTCAATCCTCTTTAATGAAACACGAACATCAACTTCTGCACGTGAAATCATAGTGCGGTCTTCTTATCTGGACTAATCGATCGATTAAGGCGGGCACTTCCATTGTTCAAAAGACATTGAGGCTTCTTTGATCCTTCAGTGAGCTTAGCGTCGTCCCTACGCTTCATCTTGACGAAGCCGCGGGCTAAACCAAACCTGAGCCGCTGTTGTGGCAAGCCTTTGAAAGGCTTGATAAGTTTTATATGTCGACACTTCCTAAACCTACGAAAGGTTGAAAAATTTGACAGAAAAACCACGTCTTTTCGTGAGAACAGCCTCTGGACTTGTGAGGACGATCGATAAATTTGGAGCGATGTCATTTGGTTTTCACTGCATATGTTTGGGTGCGGTTACGGCAGAACTCTTCACTTGGATCTCGCTTACTTACCCAGGCAGCGACATCTTCTTTTACTTACTTGTGGGGATGATCATGTGCTTTTTCCATAGCTTCGCATACTCGGTCATAGGTGCGTCATTCCCTCGCTCCGGCTCAAACTACGTAATGCTTAGCAGAGTAATCCATCCAGCCGTAGGATTCGCAAATAACTTTCTCTTCATCATAAACACTGCAATAGTCCTTGGTTTCATATGCGCATTTATACCTTCCTACTTCCTTCCTGGATACTTCTGGTCACTTGGAGCGGCGCTTAACAGCCCTATGCTTATGGAATGGGCGACTATAGTGAGTACGCCAGTTGGGATCTTTGCCATCGGTACAATCATCGGTGTTATAATACTTATTGCATCATGTCTGCCAACTAGAACTGTAATGACATTCATGAAAGCTGGTTTTATTATAGGAGTGGGAGCATTTCTCGTGCTAGTTTTGGTATCTGCAACGGGTACCACAGAATCCTTCAGGGCGGCATGGAACAACCTTCTAGCTCCGTATGGAGCTCCTTACGATGAGATGATTCCGCGAGCTCTAGAAGGCGGAATGCCAACCTACGGTCCCCTCGAAGGCGGACTTGCAGGGCTTACTGTGGCCTTTCTCTTTTACTACGGTTATTTTGCGCCAAATTTCTTGGCAGGTGAAGTTAAAGAGGCCCCAAAAACTCTGCTAATTTCTCCATGGGCAGCTTTACTTTTTACTTGGGCTTTGCTCAATGTATTAGCAGCCCTAATTCTAAGGTTCATACCAAAAACATGGATTGATGCGACCGTCTATGTGCTCTATACTCTTAGACAACCTGATTTACCATTTGCGGCCTGGACTATATTTTGGCCGACTGTGCTGACTCCTAATCCTTGGGTCATAAGCATAATATATCTTGGCCTAGCCTTCACAGTTCTTCCTCTACTTGCAACATACTATATGTATGCGAGCAGATGTATCTTTGCATGGTCCTTTGATAGGATTGTTCCGGAAAAATTAGCATATGTAACTGGCAGATGGCGTAGTCCCATTGTCGCCCTAATTTTGATATTTGTTATGGGCGAAATAGGGCTCTACCTCAGCAGGTTTACGTTGGTTCTAGTGTTGGTCAACGCCTCCCTTGCATTTGTAGTTGTGGGAGCTATAGACGTATTGGCTGTCTGGCTCTTTCCCTTCCTAAAGAAAGATCTATTCGAAAAGGCGCCTTCCTACGTAAGAGCTAAGGTTGGGCCTGTTCCGCTCGTCACCATCGCGGGTTTGATAGCTGAAGGTATTCTACTATATGCTATCTACATGACTCTATTGGTTCCTGCCATAGGCGGATATCTTGATGTTACTAATTTGTCCCTAATCGTAGGTACTTGGATAGCTGGCGCACTTATCTACTATGTCGCCCGCTGGTATCGTCTAAAGAAAGAACTCATCGATATTTCTCTCGCCTTCAAGGAGATCCCACCAGGGTAAGTAAATAGTATGATCTAAGCGCATTGCTCCCCTTTTTTTGGACAGGAGATGCTGAATATGAAAAGTATGAATTCTGTACAAGAAATCGTCGAAAGGAACAGGAGATATGTTTTTCATGGCGGTCGAGGCTGGGAGGCCCCGATAATATTTGTCGGCGGAGAAGGGTGCATAGTAAATGATATTTCAGGAAAAGAGTATATTGACTGCTTTTCAGGGTGCGCTGGCCCTCTATTCATAGGTTGGAAACACCCAAGAGTAGTTGAAGCCATCAAGAGACACGCCGAGTTCCCACACTCTATGTGGGCGTTCATAAATATTCAGCGCGTAGAACTTGCAGAAAAGCTTGCGAGAATAGCTCCGCTTGGACTTAACAAAACATGGTTCGGTAGTAACGGGGGCGACGCTGTTGAAAACGCGATCAAGGGCGCTATGTTGTTCACGGGGAAAAAAGAGGTAATCTCCCTGTACAATGCCTATCACGGCCAGACGATTGCTATGCTCGGCCTCATGCAACCCGCCATAAGGGAAGGATTACCTCCAATACCCGGCTTCAGGCAGATCCCACCGGCCTACTGCTACCGCTGCTTCTACGGTCAGACCTATCCTGGATGCGACTTCGAATGCGCAAGAGCTCTCGAAGCCATGATAAAATACGGGTCCTACAATGATGTCGCAGCTTTCATCATCGAACCGGTACAGGGAAGTGGTGGCCATGTATATCCGCCTGATGAAGAATACTCCAAGATAATAATGGAGACCTGTGAAAAGCATGATGTCGTAATAATAGCCGATGAAGTACAGACTGGGCTGGGGAGGACGGGAAAGATGTGGGGATGCGAATGTATAGGTCTTCAGCCTGACATAATGTGCTTGGGAAAACCGCTAGGCGGTGGGCTTCCCATATCTGCAACAATATTTAGAGAGGAGTTAGCCGAAAAGATAGTTCCAAAACTGTGGGCTGGCATGACCCATAGCGGGGGGCCTCTCGTGTGCGCCGCGGCTTCTGCCACTCTCGATGTCATAGTAGGTGAGAAGGCGCCGGAAAAAGCTTCCAAAATGGGAGATTTCATGACGCAACGGCTAAAGGCTATGTGGGAAGAACACGATCTTATTGGAGATGTACGAGGGCCGGGCCTATTTATAGGCGTAGAACTGGTGAAAGATAGGCAAACAAAAGAAAAGGCCACGGATGAAGCGTTGAAGACTGCACGGATGTGCCTAGAGAGAGGTGTTTGGGTTGGTACATCGCAGCAACCCGGTATTGGCAATGTAATTAAGATAAAACCAGCCTTTGTAATAACTGAAGAACAGGCTAGTAAGGCTCTTAGCGTGTTGGATTCGGTGTTAACATACATCGAAAAAGAGAGTTGAAATACAAATCAGCATGAATACAAGAACTTCTAAACCCCGTGCTCTCCTACATGCTCCCTGCATTCCTCAACACGTTGTTTGGTGTAATTCCACACGCCTGTAGACGGGGATTCCAAGATAAAGCTGCCGCAAACGCCAGAACGATCCGAGAGATTGATACTGAGCTAGTAATGGCGATAAACCTCTTCCACTTCTCGGTACCATTTCTTCTTCTCCCCTATCATTGCCCTCATTTTCCATGCGACTGATCTAGGCTCCTCCTCAATATACTTGAGAAGCATATTGATCTTTGCTGCAATATCTTTCTTATCCTCATCTGTCACTGCCTGATAGCCGTACAAAAGCTGTCTAATCCTGCCAAAATTCGTTGTCACCGTCATCCACAATCCCCAGTCGTTTGCGCATAATTGTGCTATTCTCTTGGCATTTATGGTTTCTTTGTCGGCTTCCCCCATATTATGTTCTCTCAGCAGTAACACCGTGTCTATAACATCTTTCTCGTTCAGTTTCACTATTTGCATTTTTGCTATGAGAAGCTCAGCCAGTGGAACTGTTGGGGAGTCGCATTCAAGCCTTCCTTTAAAGGGTATGTCGTGACAGAACTCAAGCTTATCAAAGAATACGTCGGTATGTCTATTGTTAGTACTATCATTAAATAACAATCTTCCTTTATAGAGAGTTTTGACTATACGTTCCTCCTCGTATCCCAGTTCTTTGAACAGTTCCTCAACTTCGCTGACATACCTGCCGTAAGAAACAAAGTCTATGTCTGAGATGTCGCGAGTTAGTTGCCTATGCAGGTACCGATAAGTTGGGCAATGCATAACAACGGCTATGGCTCCGATCAGTCTTAAAATTACTTTTCTCTCTTCGGCAGTCCTAATCACGCGCTCAGCCTCCTCTACCCAGTCAGCTCTAGGTAGGCCCGGCTTATTGACCATAGTAGCTTCGTGATTTTGGTCGGCGTACTTCGAAGTGTCTTGTATTCTGGTTTTACGGTACGGCTGCATTGTGAACTCCTCTCTTCATAACATGTATATTCAACCTGATGTGAATGTATAACCCCTCAAACCCTTCTCATCTAGGTTAACTATGACACCTCTCAAAACGCCTTCTGTATACTCACTACCAGGGTTTACGCAGAGAGTGTGGCCGAGCCTGTAGATTCCTCTTGATTCATGAATATGACCATGGAGTCCAAGCAGAGGCTGGTACTTCTCGATAGCCGCACGGACAGCAACGCTTCCGACAGGAACCAATTCCAATTGACCTCCACTCATTACTGGTTTAAGGTCCTCAAGTTTTGGCGCCATGTCTATTCCTGTATCGTGCGGCGGGCAATGGAAACAAAATATGCAATCCTTCAAATTCTCGACCCGAGACACCATCGTTTCAATCTTTTGAGCTAGCTCGCTCTCCGGAATGTCCCTAGGGCAATTCCAAGGAGTAATATTGCTGTACCCAGTGCTGATCATACTGTATTTGTTATCGATGTACAGAACTTTTCCCTCAGGATTTATTACGTATTCAGAGCTGTCTATGATGGAGTCGATACTCTTTACATCATCATTACCTGGCAACATGAAAAATTTCACGCCGTCGGCTTTTGAGCGTTCCTCCGCCATCTTTATCCACGATCTCACTCTCTCCGACATTAACTGCAAAAACAGCTCATTTATCTTTGTCTCATTGGCGCTGAGTTCCTCAAATTCTTGTTGTGCGGTACAATACGGATAATATCCTACTGAGCTGATTTTCTTTTCTAGATTAGCTAATTCCTCGCGCGTTTTCAACGCATAAACCATACCAAGAAAAGAGGCAGTATACGATCCATCTGGGTTTTCCACTATTGGAACGATCGCTTTACCTGTAAGATCCCCACCTATGATGAGAACATTTGCTTTATAGATTTTTACGGCGCTCAAAGACTTCCTAAAGCATAGATCAGATCCATGCAAATCAGCTACGAAAAAAATCCGAGTTATGTTCATCTTAGACTCCTTGGGTTTTCTATGTATTTCGCTCATTTTTTATATATGTATTCTTGAGTCGTAAGCTACCCAACCACATCTGTCAGTGAATTCTATGCATACGTTACTACGCAGCCCTACTGACAGTGATCGTGATCAATGGACAAACCTAGAATCCATTTGCTCGAAACGGCTTCGCGATAAATTTTATATTGAAATGATTTCTTCACTTCAAAGAGGTGCATAGAATTGGTGAAATATGCCTATAATACGCTCGTCAATACTGGAATCGACCTTACGGGCGAAGACTTGGAAACATCGATTGTGCGTATATCTAAGGCCGGTTATGATGGTGTAGAATTTGTAGGCGAACCTGAAAGGATCGACACAGGAAGGGTGAAAGCCCTACTGGATAAATATGAGCTTGAAGCCGCCTCGATCTGCAGCATCTTCCTCAAGGACAGAGATCTCGTAAGCTCAAATGAGAGTATTAGGAGGAATGGAGTGAAATACGTTAAAGACACCGCCAAGATGGCCTCGGAGATTGGCGCAAAGGTTATGGTTGTCGCTCCCAGTCCTGTGGGGAAGGTATACCCTGAAGCCTCGTCAGAGCAGGAGTGGAAGTGGGCAGTTGAAAACATTAAGGAATGTGCTGAGTATGCTAGAGGCTTAGGTGTAAACCTGGGTATAGAACCTTGGAATCGCTACGAAACGTATTTCCTCAATAGGCTTGAGCAAGCATTAGCGTTAAGAGCAGAAGTTGACATGAAAAACGTCGGCGTGTGGGGGGACACCTTCCACATGAATATAGAGGAGAAGTCTATAGCTGACGCGATCAAGAGAGCCGGGAAATATCTCTTTCACATTCATGTAGCGGATAGCAATAGAGCCGCGCCTGGCGAGGGCCACATAGATTTCAGACCCATCGTGAGAGTCCTGAAAAGAATAAAATATGAACGATACCTATCCTTCGAGCTGCTTCCTGCAGGCGCAGACCCTTTCTATGTTATGAGGGTTAAGAAGTGCGACGAGTTCTTTGATCAGTACACTAGACATGCGATACAATATATGAAGAGGCTGTGGGCAAAACATTAGCAGTATGTAGACTGAAGAACGAGAAAACTAATTGGAGGGAATTTTATGAAGGTAAGCCTGAATACTACGAGTTTCATCCTGCACTATACGCTCGAAAAAACTCTTGAACGGTCAGCTGATCTTGGATTTAAGTACGTCGAAGTCTGCGGTGATAGACCGCACGGGTGGCCTGAAGATTTAGACAAGGATGAGAGAAAGCACCTGCTGGACACTGCGAAATCTCTTGGTATAAAGGTAAATTCTGTTTCCACAGGTTTCATATATTATTTGCAGCCGGGTTTCGCTTACTGGAACACGCGCGTAAGAGAAGAAGGGGTTCGATACATAAGACAACTTATTGAGTTGGCTAGAGACCTCGAAGCTACGATTGTTACATTAATCCCTGGACGGGTTCTAGTGAATGTTCCTTTTGACCAAGCTTGGAAGTGGTCGGTAGAGAAACTACGTGAATGCGCAAGATTTGCGAGGGATAGGGATGTGATCTTAGGTCTTGAGAACTTAGTTAATGCCAATGAATTTACGAACACCTCGGACAGAATACTGAGGATGATTAAAGAAGTCGACGATGAGAATGTAGGCGCAACCATTGATCTTGGTCATATAAACGTGGTAAGAGAACCTATCAGGGACTTTATCCACAAAGTTGGAAATCTGATAGTAAATGTGCATGTTCATGATAATGACGGTACAGGAGACGCGCACCTACAACCTGGAAAAGGAAATGTAGATTTCACAACGGCTGTAACAGCTCTGAAGGAGGTAGGTTACGCGAGATGCTTAACGTTGGAGGTCGCTGCTGGATGGCACTGGGATTCCATCGAGTCCGAGCGAGTGGTTAAAGAGTCAAGGAAATTCGTGGAGGATCTCTTATAAATCTAGATGTTAATCTATTGAGCGGGGCAACATAATTGATAGTGAGTTGTAGCACTTACGGTCACCGTTTTCTATCGTTTGAGAAGGCGATAGAGCGACTGGCTGGATTGGGATTTAAGGCACTTGATATTATGGGAACTCGGCCACATCTGCTTCCGGACGACTACACTAAAGAAGAGATTGAGAAAATACGAGAGATTTTGGCTTATTACGGGATTAAGGTTTCAGCAGTGACGCCATTCGATGGGCATCCACAATGGCATCTTACGGCTTCGAATGAGAGACACAGGAGGGATACTATTGATCACGTCAAGAAATGTATTCAGGTAGCGGCTGTACTTGAATCTAAGGTGGTTCAGTGCATAACTGGGATGCCTCTTATATTGGATGTTCCCTTTACGAAGGCGTGGAACAATGCTAAACAAGGTCTCTTGGAATGCGCAAAACATGCCGAAGAGCACGGCGTTGTAATAGCGTTGGAAGGGGAGGAGAATAACGTGGTCAGAACTTCCAGCGATACTCTTCGAATGATTCAAGAAGTAGAGCATCCAAATTTGCAGGCGTTGCTTGAGATCGGGCATGCAAACATGATGGCAACAGATGACCCGATGCATGCGATCGAAATACTGAAAGACAAGATCGTCCATTGTCACGCTCATGATAATCATGGCATGACCGATGAACATCTGGTTCCCGGTGACGGTATAATTGACTGGGAGAGCGTACTAGGTGCCTTATCAAGAACTGGCTACAGAGGCTATGTGGCACTGGAGATCCTCGTTCCTAATCCGGATGGCGGCGCCCTGCGAGGCAAGCGACATCTAGAGGAAAGGATGCATGCTAGCGGTAGCTAGATCTCATGAACGTCTCTAGAATTTGAACTCGTCTTCGTGCTTAGACTGCATGGCCAGTAGTTATTAATCTGTTGGAATTAAGCGAGCTGAATCGTTTTCCATGTCTTAGTTCGCATGGATTCGTATCCAGCTTCAAGTATAAGATTCACAATGCATCCTTCGTTAAAGCTTTCACGAGGTCTATTTCCTTCAGCAATACTGCTCAGAAAATATTGTAGTTCAGCCAAATACCCGTAGACTTCATATTCACGCCAAATCGGAAACATCCATCCTCTTTTTGCCTCTGCTTTCTCCACAACATAATCAACTGCCTCTTCAGAAGCTACAGTAAAGATTTTGATACCGGTTTCTCGTGTCGCATCGACGAAGATAACTCCTTCGGAGCCGTAGATTTCGAAACGCAAGTCTAGGCCTCCGTGAGCCGCCCAGCTGTTTTCAGACTGCCCCAACGCACCACCTTCATATCTAACGAGGATCAGGCTATTGTCCTCGGCCTCCGTGTTGTGGACGAGTGTTGCACCCCAACCATAAGCTTCTATCGGCTTCTTATCCATCAAATACCTAGCAACCTCAACCGAGTGGCAACCCATATCCATAAGAACACCTCCGCCAGCCAATTTCGGATCCCAGAACCATGGAGAGTGAGGACCAAAATGCGCTTCTCTTGATCTAATCCAGAACACTTTCCCTACGGCTTGTCTATCGATGAACTCCTTAACACGCGTGATCGGAGGCATGAAAACTTGATTTTCAGCATAGCAATGGATCACGCCATAGCGTTCCGCCGCTTCCAACATCTTCTTCGCTTCTGTAGGATTACGGCCTAACGGCTTTTCGCAAATAATGTGTTTATGATTCTCAGCAGCGCAAATAGCCGCGTCCATATGCAGACTATTTGGAAGACCTATGTCGACGACTTCTACCTCAGGATCTTCACATAATTGTGCAAAACTATTATCACCATGATACACCTTTTTGATTCCCCATCGTCTCGCAAAACTCTCCGTCTTATCCTTTGTTCTGCCGGCCACTGCAACAACGTTTCCCACACCGATCTCTCGATAACACGGCATATGAAAAGTTTCCTGCACAAAACCAGTACCCAACAGGCCAATTTTTAGCAACTTTGTCACGAGAAACGTATCTCCTGTCAAATGCCTATAATGGAAGATTTCCTATAAAATGCTTTTTTGCGTGCACGCTATTTTTGCGACGACCGACAAAAGCGACAATAGAAAAGTACGTGGATCCGCTCAATTTCTTAATTGTATTACCATGTGCGGCGCCTATTTTCTAAAGAACTCATGTGCGAGACTGAAGCGGGTTTTTTGATTAGGTAACCCACCTTTAGGGGTAAGGAGCGGCCAGATTCTCTGCATTAAGCTCATATTTTCTTAACGTAGTTACCTAAAAGCTCAGGTCGCTCTGCATGTTCACTGAGGCTCAGCTTAGAAACCGCGTAAGAAATTTTCAGTCGTTGATGAAGCAGAACGGGATTGATGTCGCTGTAATTCGAACCCTCTCATCATTCATATACTTCACTGGTATCAAGTGGCTGAGGCCCGCTCTACTAATTCCTGCTGAAGGAGAGCCTGCAGCTTTCATCTTTCAGCATGAGGCGGATGAGTTCGCTTCAAAGTGTTGGGTGAAGAATGTTGAGCGGTGGATGAAGACTGAGGATTTGATGAAAGGGATAAGCGGGATGATTCGGAAGGCTGGATACAAGGTCGCTGGGTTTGATTACAGTGTTGAAAGGGATTCTTATGTGCTCTTCTTCGAGCTGTTCAAGACGTTGAATCCGAGGGTTGAGGTTCTCGATGTTCATGCTTTGATTATGAAGTTGAGGATGATTAAGGACCCGCAGGAGATCGAATGCATCCGGAAGGCT
>Ga0129298_10000775_pt1 | contig 13100 bp, 9 predicted proteins | sample I19B2metaG_FD_94707 | JGI IMG/M metagenome (GOLD analysis project Ga0129298, IMG submission 94707) | Lake sediment bacterial and archeal communities from Gulf of Boni, Indonesia to study Microbial Dark Matter (Phase II) - ​I19B2 metaG | ecosystem: Environmental > Aquatic > Freshwater > Lake >... | reverse complement strand
CCATTTCCTTATCGTCAACACTCGATCCTTCACATAAAGCTTGTGCTAAAGCCACTTGAGGATCAACTCCCTGTGCCATGGCCGCCAGCCCTTCCGCAGAGAAACTACCCTGTATGGCAGCAGTCGCAACTTTTTTGGATGCCATTATTTTTAGGCACTCGTCCTGAAGTGTATTTTTGTATGCCATGTAGAATACACGGCATTCCTTCTTTTGATTAAGTCTGAAGGAGCGCCTTGATGCCTGCCAGATAGTAAAGAGGCTATAACCTGTGCTGTAGAATATTAATGTGGGATGGTCTAGCAGGTCCAAGCCAGTCTCCACAAGCCTCGGATTCATGACTACTACTCTTGAACCACGCTTAATGGATTGTGATATCCACTCTTCACGATTTTCAGCCTTAACAGTTGTGCTCCTTAGGATATCAACCTTACCTTTCAATCCGCATTGGGTTTCCAACACGTGGGATATCCTCGGCAAAGTGTCTTTGTCCCCGGACTCTCCTGAGTATATCGAAAATACAACGCAGTTTCTGCCCTCGGAAATCTCTGAATTGATGATATCAACAAGAGCCTTTTCCTTAGGGTATATGACATTGGTATCAAGGTCCGTGAAGTTGTAGAGTTCCGTCCCTTTTATTGGGTCACGAATGGGTTCAAAACCGCTAAGCTTATCAGGGTAACACAAGAGTGTCTGCAGCATAGATGACATCAGTTTCCTTCCACCCGGCTGGTAAAACATGTTCTTGAAAAATCCCTGGATGCTGTTATACTGGTTTGACAGTTCTGGCGACATGTCCACCCTAACCGTTTTCTCCGTAAACTTAGGAAGAAATGAAGAAAGTTCGTTAAGCGAAAGAAATACACTCTTCTCCAGTAGGAAATGCGCATACAGGAGTGGAGAAATTCCCGGTTTTACTTTAGGCTCCCCAATCTTTCTTCCCCTGCTGGAAGTATTGTAAAATTCGTCTTCACTATCAAATTGAAAAGCTTCTTCTACAACACCGTATTCCTCTGAAAACTTTAATGAGTCACCGTAATCAAATCCCATCTTTTTCATCTTTCCCGGGTCCAGCCTGTACAATAGATAAAACAAGTCCTGTGCAACACCACCCAGTAATGTGCCTGTAAGAATAATCTGCTTCTTACTCTTTTTGACGATAACATGGAAGGCGTTAGCCTGGGCTGAACCTCCTGACTTGTATTGGTGGGCCTCGTCTGAAATGAAAAAGTCAAAGAATCCATCCTGAAATGTCTTTTTCATAAACCTAGCAGGAGAAACCTTTCTGGCTTTCTGATCTTTCACGTATGACCATGAATCAGGCTCAATATCCCTCTCTTCTAAAAACCTGTCAAGGAACTTTTTATATACCCATACTGTTTTAGTGGTCTTTTTATTGTTGTTTCTCCAGTACGATATCCTTATCCATTCCTTTTCCCTGCTCTTAGGTGCAAGATTGTAGCCGTCCCCTTCGTTAATATTCAGAATATTAGGACACCATAAATCCTTGCCACAATTGAGACACTTGCTGTTATTAGTCCTCTCACCCGAAAAATCATCATATTCAAGTGGTCTTGACCGTTCTTCAGCTCCGTATTCATCCTTGTTAAGTTTTAAAGGGGTACCTTCCTCACTGTACGGGTAAACAAGTTCCCCGCAGTCAGGACATATCCACCCTCTCTCATAATACCCGGCATTAAAAACCATCAATGAATCCTCACCACAGTCAGGACACTTGGCTCCATTCTTCTTAAACTGTTCGAGAGTGACTGACAGGCTTCCACACTTCTCACACTCAACATACTTGACTGCCTTACGCCCCCACTTGGTTACTGCTGGCTTAGATTGAAAATCTAGCTTGCAAAAATCCTTACTGATTATGTAAAAATTCTTGCCAACAGGCTTTTTAACCTTCCTTCTGGTTTCGCCGAACTTTCCTACCGGAACATACTCCCATACTTCCTTTGCCATATCCATGACATCAGAGAAGTTGCGAACTATATTGACTTTCGCAAGGGGTATCTCATCCTGTACCTCCCTTGCCCACTTTTTAAGTAGATGAGAAGGACACATGATTATTGAACGATGGTTAGCCTGCTTGTTGATTTCGGACATGGTAGCTTTCTTCATAAGCAACTTTATAATATAAGAAACAACCCTTTCTATTATAGAAGCGCCCATCAAACTCTTACCACAACCCATCTCTGCAACCAAAAACCCAAATTTGGAGACATTCATCAGTTTTGCCAATGCATTGACCAGAACCGCCTGCTTTGGGAACAGCCTTTTCTTTTTTAACAAAATATGACTTTTTGAATCATACTCCCCAAAAGGCTCTATGTCCTTACATAAGTCTCTTACCACACTGTTACCGTATCTCATGAAGTATTCATCCAGGTTGTTAAACTTCAATGGAGTCTGTTCTTCTGTTGCAACTTTGATAAGTCCGTCACGCAGCGATTCCGAAATTAGGTTTTCAAACTCCCGTTCTTCTATATTCAGCTTGAATACCTTCATTTCGGGCAAATTGGAAACCTCTGAATTCCATAACACCATTTCCTGCACCCTGCCAGTCTTTGTCAACCTGTCAAAAAGAAATTCGGCCCACTCTTCAAGAAGAGGCAGGTTGAAAACTTTCATTAGTTTATTGAACAATGTTTTAGCAGGGTCATCATGAGCAACGAAATATTTTCCTTGCTCATCGTTTAATAAATCCCTGTGCATTACCATTGCATGATAAAAATTGGACTTATTCTTCTCAAGTCTTTCAATTTTTACGCTGTACATACCTTTCTCTGTCTTTAATGCCTGCTCCCGCAACTGGTACAAGGTGCTGTGGTTAATATTGTCAGTACTAAATACCCCACCACTTTCACCAAGATTTATTGAACCGGTTATGGACTTTATGCAGTTATCCCTATTGGAAATAACAGATAAACAAATTAGCATGTCTGTATAAGGATCAAAACAGAAAAAGTCGGTAAATGCTCTTTGTGTAAAACTTACAACTTTTACATTCAAATAAAATCAACCTCCTAAACGCTTACTTTTTCTTCCTTACCATCCTTCTTACTGCCAAAGCTTTCGAGTTTTGTCACTTTACCGCCAGCCTGGACTATTGTTACAATCGTCTTCTTGAAATGTCTGACGGTCTGAACTACTTTTTTAGTTACAGGATCAGTAACGGAATGAGATTCAGTCCCTTCAATTACCCTTCCTCTTTGAAGGTGCTTGTCCCTATTTTCCTCACTGCCTACAATCCCTCTACCAAAACCTGAGGTGGCAAGCATATAAATGTGGGATTTCCCAGGCATTATCGGAGGCCTCCCTATGGTGCCAAAAGCATCCTTTATCTTTGTGGCCTCGGAAAACATACTCCCTACATGACTCTGCGAAGGTATCTGGGCAACAATATCCACATCAATGCCCATCCCTTCGAATACCTTGACGTCATCAGGGTTGGAGGGCGGGATGGCATACCTTTTATCTTCAGGTACCGTGTCCGGAATAATGTACATACCGTCAATGTTCGAGACATAATCCTGAAAAGCTTTTGCCATCTCCAGATTTGGCTGATTATCTGATTTCTTCCTTGCAATAAGTGCAATCTGTTTGAATTTCTCAAACTCTCTGAACTTAACGCAAGTCATGATGTCGTACCTGTTAGTTATCAGCCTTGCCAAGACCGGGTCCTCAGTAAAAATGTAGTATGGTACCACCATACATAGGTAAGCTCCCGGCGCCAGGTAGTTGTCAATTCTCTTGAAAAAGATTTTTTCATATCTTTCTTTAAGAAGAGACTCTCCATACGGCGGGTTAAGGTACCCGAAAGTAAAAACATCCCGCGAGATCCTGACCTCTTGCATGAAGTCCGCCATAATGGCGTAATCAACATAAGGGTTGTTCTTACATTCCTGATACCGCTCCCTGTCCAGCTCAACACCAAAATTAACCACATTCCTGTTTCCTGAAGACTTACCCGTAACTGTTGCCAAAGCAACTCCATCTCCGCAGCTGGGATCGATACAACAACAAGGTTCATTATCCGGAAACTTGAAAAAGTTCCGTAACAGCAGCGCATCCGTCATATCTGTGAAATACGCTCCCATCTTCTTGTCGTTGAACAGTACCCTGTCAAAAGAAGATTGACTGGAAATATTACTGTTATCGCTCAATAAATTCATCCTCCTTTTTTTGAAAATAAAAAAGTCATGTGTAGACACATGACTTTTGGGATATGTTAATTTACATATCTTCAGTTATTAAATTGAAAAAATAAACACAAAAATAAGAAGCTGCTACGCTTCCCATCTATACCATGCCCTTGAATAACAGGGACTTTAAGCATTTATATTCTTTAAGAATATTATGGTAATAAACAATATATACAAGTATTATACATGTTCACGCACCTAATTTCAACAATTTGATTGAAATTGGCATAAAAAAAACCAAGGCCTCCGGTACGGGGCCCTGGTTGATTGTTATTTGTTTTCCATATCTTCATTCATTACATTGCTTTCATTATCTGCAGATACTTTATTTGTTGCTATGAGTACATTGTAACCGCTGTTAGTTACCAGATTTACAAGTTCAGTCAGTTTGCCTTGCGCTTTAAAATCAGTTTTCATAAAATCATCCTCCTCAATATTTAATAATTAAATCATCCATCCATGTATCGACTTTTTTGATGCATTTTTTTATAAACGGTATAATTGGCTTTTTAAAAAGCATTTTTGTTATAACGTTCAGTGCTAACATCAGCAGTACTATAATCAGTAAAACTGCTAAAATGTAGACGCATACAAACGTCAGAATAAACAAGTATTCTTTTAGCAAATCAATCATCCTCCTGTGTGTTTCTAGCCAGCAACCAAATTCAATTTGAGGCCTTGAAAACCATAACCGGCTTTAAGCATGTCATCTATACCCTTGCCCATGTAGCTATCCCATGCTGATGTCGCTACTTTGAAATTCTCTCCGGAAAGGCAGTCAATAAGATTCTTTTCTGCCTGCAAGACATAATCGTTATGGAATTTATCATTATCATACATGATAACAAACATCCCTACACCATAAGTCTCTCGCAAGACATCGATATTCCTCTCCCCCCGGTCATTGACTGCAAAAAGGTCACTGTATGAATTTACCCCCTGTACAGTAACAAAAAGTGAGCCAAAAACATTAGATGCTATAGCTGCCTTCTTCCAACCCTCTGTTAGATAGCAAACAAAGCTGTCTTTTATAACTTTGGGTTTTACCAAGCCGATCCTGCTTGAAGGTCCGCAGCCGTTAGGCATTCTTGCCGTTCCATCTTCATTTACTCCAGCCTCCGAAGAAAATACTTTATATTTTCCGCTTTTAGGCGAAGGGTTATCAAGACGTACCTGCAACATGACAACTTCCCCATATACATTTTGGATATTGAATATTATGCCTTCATATCCAGCAAGAGTCCAATACCTGCTGTCCTTATACTCTTTTATATATGCTCCGGGGAATCCTGTTAGATCACCGTTGTTCTTCTCCAACAGCGCCCTTGCTAACTGTGACCTTGTGGGGTTTATACTGGCAAGACCTTCGTTTTTCCTGTCATAGTCTGATGGAGGATAGCTGCGGATGTTATACAACTCTATAAGTTCGTTTGTAAAACCATCCTCGTTAAGCTTCTTTCGGTGATAATCCTCCAGCTTTAAATTTGCCAGTAGTGTCCTATTCAAACCATCGAGCTTCTTATCCGACAGCCTTTCAACGTCCTTTTTTATGACAGGTTTTTCATAATTATAACCGGTGGCTCCCGTAACATCATTATCCGATACGAATTTGGCAGTCCCATTCTTTGTCTGCCCTATGTATCTAAACCCAGGAATACTATTTCTACCGACGAATCTATTACATACAACATACTCAGTCAGCTTGCCATTGTATTCCGTTTCATAAGAGTAACACCAGTCCGGTTTCCCACATATTGGACATTGGGTATATTTACTACCTCTTTTGCCTACCTCCTTAAACCGCATACTCATAAATCATCCTCCTTATAATCTAAATTATTCAGCTGCAGTAGCCCGTTTTCACCAATTTAGGTTAAACCAATATAATGCCTGACTCGCAGGGCTTTCATTTCCCGCAAAACAAAAAAGAGCAACAATAAAGGCCCATGTATGCTATAAAAAGCATTCTATGGACCTCTTAAGTCGCTCAATACAAATCACAAATAGTGATTTTTGGGAATAAACAAATTTCTCTTGACTCTATTTTAAATTTATATATTTGTGTTGTCAAGGGCTATATTTTGTAGAAAATATTTTTTATTTCCCCAAAAACACAAATCACCTTCTACAATAAGGATAATAAAACACATTTTAAAAAAGGAGGTGAATAAGCATGAAACCAATGCTTAAGCAAATCACATCATTCATAATGGCGGTATCAATGTGTCTTACCTTTGGGGGCTGTGCAAGCAATAACTCCGGTAACCCGAAAGACCAAGTAAAAACCCCTATAGAGCAGATTTATGACGAGAATCAGCAGCAGATACAATCATCGGAGACAAAAAAAATTAAAGAAACAATATCACAAAAAATACTTGACAACATGAAAAAAAATACTTCTAATTCTTTTGATTCAATACAGGAAACCGCACAAAATACAACAACCTACAAACCTGCAAATAAGAACATGACTTTTGAGGAAATTGCAGATGATACAGCATTAAAAATCAACAGGTTTACATGGGGTACCGTTCTTGGAGTATTAGTTGCTCTTCAAGGCTCTGCAGTTCCCATTTCTTTAATCTTAGTGTTGTTTGGAGTATTGTTGGCCGGAGCTTTTAGAAAAGACAGACCGAAGTTCAGATTTTTTCTCTTTATGACAATAGCCGGTCCGCTTTTCTTTCTGATTCTAATTTACCTTCCTGCTTTCTTATGGTACCTGAATAATAATTGACAATGTTGCTTAAAGTGTTTTATTACAAGTTCAATACTGGATAACATCAAAATTTATCAAAATTTGGAGGATGACTTTTATGGATAAGTCTTTAATTAAGGAACTGAACAATGAGGATTTTATTGGCAGCAGCGTGTTTTTACCTAACATATCAGAAAACGAGAAATCACTTGATTCTCAATGCCTGGATGAAATACGGGAATACATAAGTTCTAAAAAAATATTCAAGGTGCAAATTACAGCCGTTGGGCCAGACAAAAGTCTGCGCTGCCCCCTTGGGAACGGCATGCTTGGAGTTATACCAAACACGGAAGTATACGCCAGAGAAATGTCCCAAAATGAGCTAAACAGGTTCATGGGTAAAACGGTAGGTATCGTTGTTACCCACATGAGCGAAAATAACCGGATAGTCTTTATGTCAATAGTAAAAGCAAAGGAAATCGTTCGAGATTACTACATAAAGAATCTGAAACCCGGAGACACGGTTACAGCCGTTGTTACATTTGTTAACGAAAAAACCCAGCGCATTCACATAGATATTGACGGGTGCGGGCTATTCGGATATGTTCCCATAAAGCAGTGGGGATACGAGTACATATATAATCCCGTTGAACAAATAAGAAAAGGAACAATAGTCAAGGTCAAGATAGAAAAATTTTATCCGGATATAATCAAGGGCACTGGCTTTTTTAAGCATCATTACAGAGCCTCACGTCAGGCAGTCTTGGATAATCCCTGGATAGGGATTGAAACGCTGTTTCCTGTTGGGATGGAGTTGGAGGTTACAGCTATACACCTCACTAACAAACATAACTTCTTTGCTTCAACTCCATTGCTGAAAAATCTTGAGGTATTTGTAGAATATCCTGAAAATGCAAATGTGAAGACGGCCTTGAATGAAACTGATGAAGACATTGATATTGAAATATACCCGAAGCGGGAAAAAATTATAATTCGCAAGGGAGAACAATATCGAGTGAGAATATACAGATCAAACGAAAAGAATAAAGACTTGAGAGCAAGAGTTATAAAGCACATAGAAAGACCGGAAGCCTCAGTTAAGGCATCCGCTATCCAAAGCCTAAGATGAAGGGGGCGCTTACATTGACAACAGAAGTAGCAAATAAATCCATACTTGATTGCCTGTTGAATACGCGAAGCCCTTTCGTTTTTGTGAATGGGAGTTCAACCTCAACGGTATATAGTGGTAACGGAACTGATAAAGAATTAAAGTCCCTTTCCAAGAATGATGTTAACTTTATGTACTATAATAATGTGTTCACACTAAGTGACCTGCATGTAGTTAAGTATGTGGCTGAAAACATCTTCTGCACTGTACCTATGTTAAAAAGAAGTATAAAACACTATCATGAAACAACCGAAGACAGCCAGAAGGTAATACTGTCTGTTAACACCGAGCACTTAAAAGAAAGGCTAGATACCGGATTGTGTAGAGCGCAAATTCTTGTAAAAACCCTATTTGCCTCACACAGAAAAGCAAGTGCCGGGGATAACAACAGAAAGGAATATATGTCGTATTACACCTGCACACCCCACGGTTATAACTTCATCAAGAGACTAATAGGATATGACAGGCCTTATGATGAATACTCAAGCATACTTGCTCTGGACCAGGTATTCAAATACCTGTCTGTGATAACAGTATGCCAAACCTTCTACGATATTCCTGGTTTTAAGAACTATAAGATAAATAACCAGGAATATACCGTAAATATCAAGACAGGCCGCAAATATTATTCACCTTATGGAGTCGTAAACCTTGAGGCTGAAAACAATAGAACAAAAGTTATTATTGAGCCCTTCTTCCGGTCATACAACAAAAGCAGGATCTCAGGCAATGCCTATATAGCAGAAGTAAAAGAAAGGTTTGCAAATATTGGAGACTACCTGCAGAAGAACTTTGATATGACACATCTAATATTCTCCTGTGAAGACATAAGCGCTATCAAAGCAGCTGTTGACTTGACAAAAGAATACCTTCCTGGATGCACAAACAAGGTATACTTCACTATTGACAAGGAGGCAAACAAGAACGGTATAGAAAACGCATGCTTATATTGGAACGGTAAAAAAACGGTACCCATTGAATTACACTTCTGATTATGATAATATAATATACATATTAACGTTTTTTACCAATTGAACTCACTGTTCAAATCATAACAAGTCCCTATCATACATGGGCATATAAATAATAACTAGGATACAAATCTTCCTGTGATTTTAAACAGGAAGATTTTTTTATTGCAAAAAAAAATAAGGAGGATGATTTTATTATGAAAAAAGTAAGAGAATTTGAACTTGTCAAATTGGAGATGTCTGGTTTCAAAGGAATGAATGAGTCCCAAAAGGTGGTGCATCTTTTCGGTAAGGTTCTCACACGTGTCGAAGGAGATAATTACACCGGCAAAACAACCATTCAGGATGCCGTATGCTATACTCTGTTCGGTTGTAACAGGTACGGTGACTCAAAGGAAAACAAGACCCTTATAAACTTAAGCAGCTCCCGTACCAAGCTTGATTTGACAATACGGTTCGATGGTAGCCTGCACCTCATATCCAAAAGATATGGTAAATCAGGTTCTCTAAAATTTGATGAGGCGACGGTTACCCAAGAGTTCATCAGTGAGCTGGTTGATAAAGAAGAATTCCTATGCCAGTTCCATCCTGAATATTTTCTTCAGCTGGAACCGGAAAAGCAACGTGAGATCCTTGTAACAAAACTTCCACCCATACCGGAAGAGACAGTAATTTCTCAACTCACTGAAAAGTCTAAAGAGTTGTTAAAAGGCACCAATATTGGTGACTGCACCTTCCAGATTAAAAACTTACGAAAGGAAAAAAGTGAGTTGGAAGAGAAGAAGTTTAAGACTTTAGGCAAACTTGAAGGCCTTGATATGAATATATCAATACCCGAGGAAAAAACCTTTGATGACGCTGAAATAAAAACCTTACAGGCGCAAACCAACAAGTTGTCAATCGGGAAAGTTGATACAAGCGCATATCAAAGCCAGGTGGAAATTTTAAAAAAGCAGCTCACGGATCTGCCACAATTATATGCCCCTAAGACAACTAAAGAACTGGAGGCTACAAAAGACGCCCTGCTGCAGACCTACAATGCTAAAAAGGCCATGCTTAAAAATGTAGCATACAAGGAAGGAAACACCTGCCCCGAATGCCTGCAGGAGCTATCAAAAGATCATATTGAATCTTTGATAGAAAAGGCCAAAATCAATAATGCACCTATACTCAAAGATTTGAATGAAATTAAGGGAAAGGGTGTAAAGCTTGCCGCAGAAATCGAGACGGTCAAGAAAGATAACATATCTACGGCTAAAAAGCTTATTGAAGAGCAAAACAGGATAAACCAGGAAATTCATCAACTGGAACAAAAATTAAGACCGGAAAAAAACTCGCAGCTTGATAAACAGATTGAGGTCTTAAACAATAAAATCCAGGAAATCCAGAGAAATAAAGACGGCGTTATTGAAGCTAACACAAGGCGCAAATCCTTAATAGAACAGCTCGATAGGAATAAAAACCTTCACACTGCTTATACTAAGGAGATAGAGACTATTGGATGTCGAATCATCAGTATTGACAATAAAATATATGCTTTAAAGGAATACATAATAAAAAGATCGCAGATACTGTCCCAAAGTATTCACAGCAGCCTTAAAAAAGTCTCTATCCAACTGGAAAAGATTATCGAAGACACTGGGGAAGTTAAAAGCTGTTTTGAAATCCTTTACGATACTGAAAAAAAGTATGTAAAGTGCCTCTCTACTTCAGAAAGGATGAGGGCCGGAATGGAAATTGGAGATTTAATTAAGAAATACTCTGAAACCAACTATCCCCTATTTGTCGATTGCGCCGAAAGCATCACGCACTATGAAACAAGTGCAAATCAGATAATAGAGGCATATGTTGTTAAAGGAAAACCTCTAACAGTAACACCGGTTAATGAGCAGAGTCCAAAGTCTATCCCTCTTCCTGACAAGGCATTGAATCTATTCTCAAATGAGTCTGCTATTGCATAGGAGGTTCCGGTGATGAAAAACAATTATGAATACGCCTCACAATTACCGGAAGACTTTGAAAAGCCGGAATTTTCAGATGTTAAGTTTATGACTGCAGCTGAAAAAGAAAGCGTATTAAAAAACTTTAGAACAGTTATTGATAAGCGCAGCCTTGAGTTCATACATAAGGACCTGTATATCCATCTTAACTGTCACTGCGGATTCATTGCGCACTATAATATTCAAGGATTCAGAGACGCTTATTCCGCTCCTAAAGATTTTTTATTCTTCGTTGAACAGTTTGCAGGAAAATATAGTTTTGAAATGCTTTTCTGTCCTGATTATAAGGATATCAATACAGAAATGATAAAGTATGCCAAAGCAAACTATGAGAAAATTAAACAGGAAATGCTGCATAAGGAGTATGAAGATGATCTCTCTATTATCAGATTACTTGCAAAAAAACATAACCTAAGCTTTACCCTGGCGAGAGAGGAATAAAATTCCTCCTTGCCTCCTTTTTTTTGCCCAAAATCATGTTAATTGCATATTATTATACATTTTACCTCTTTATGATATAATTGAAATAAATAAAATTTTCATTGAGGAGCATACCTTTATGGATTTTGATAAAAAGTATACGGATCATATAAAAAACTTGGCTAAGGAGACTATAAAAAAACTTAACAACTCTCCTGATGTGGAAACCATAATTTCTAACGTTAGCGGCACATTCCTACCCTATGCCGTTTCATTAGTCAATACTATTTCTGGCAGTGATGTTATAAAAAATAAGAAGATCTCTAAAGCCAATTTGTCAAAAGACGAGATGATAGAAATTTGCAAATCCATAATAGATGTTCTGGAAAATATAACATCTGGTAGTTCAAACAGCTATATGACAGTTGATTTTTCTGTTATTTATAGAAATTTACAGTCCGCTATTTTCGGAAAGGAATTTAATCAAGACGGTAAATGGCCATCAGTTGACATTTCAGAAAAAAGCAAAAAAGTGAATGCTATCGCACAACTCATGCCAGATCCTAAAATAGAACCCAAGCTAGACGAAGAAGGATTAGCGGAGTGGAAAAACCGTCTCTCCCAAAACCTTTTGAATATGGATGATTTAACGGCCGACATATTGGACATTGTTACTTACCACTGGTTGAAATATGCTAGTGACCCCAACACAATGGTCCTTTTAAGCGCTGAAGACTTTTTAAAATATAGAGGTATAATTCCTCAAAAAAACAGTGATGGGCGCCGGGGTGGTTATAAAAAAGAATACAAAAATGAAATTCAAAGTCATATCGATATTTTGGCTAACACGTGGATAAAAGTCAACGAAATGGAAGTAACTGAAATAACTGAAGGGCCTAAAAGGGTATACAGAAAACGTAAGAAGTGGAGAGGGGAAAGCCCCGCTATTGTCGTAGACTTCAGAGCTGGTGAAGAAACAGCGGACAGTCAAATTAATCCTTATATTTGGTATATTAGACCTGGGTTCGTCTTCGCGAACTTCCTTTATGGTCCAGGGCGGCAAACAGTACTTTTGTCTCAAAAAGCACTGGAATATGATCCTGATAAATATTACATAGAAAAAAGGCTTGCACGCTTCTTTGCATGGTCATGGAAAGAAGCAAATATTAGATCTACCCAAAGTCAGAAATTTACTGTAGATAGCCTTATAAAAGCAACTAAGAATGGCATTGACGAATTACGCCCCAGCAAAACATTAGCAAGACTAGAGAACGCATTAGATCGTCTTCAGAATGATGGTTTTATCACAAGTTGGGTGTATGAAAAAATAAATGAAAACATCGTTGGTAAAAAAGGTTGGGTTAAAGAATGGCTGAAATCTAAAATCATAGTCATTCCCCCTGCAGAAATAATTAATGAGTATGCCAATCTTACATCACAGTCACAACAAATTGAGCTGTTTCCTGATGATAATACTTTTAACGCGGATATTAAAAAAACACGACTTGAAAGAGGTTTAACTCTTGAAGAAGCAGCGAAAGAAATAGGTATATCAAAAAGCAGACTTTCTAGAATTGAAAGAGGAGAAAGTACTTATAATAGAAATAAGCAAAAAATTCTTGATTGGATTAATG
>Ga0129298_10000774_pt1 | contig 13108 bp, 14 predicted proteins | sample I19B2metaG_FD_94707 | JGI IMG/M metagenome (GOLD analysis project Ga0129298, IMG submission 94707) | Lake sediment bacterial and archeal communities from Gulf of Boni, Indonesia to study Microbial Dark Matter (Phase II) - ​I19B2 metaG | ecosystem: Environmental > Aquatic > Freshwater > Lake >... | reverse complement strand
GTGTTCGTCACCACGCACTACATGGAGGAGGCTGAGTACTGCCACCGGCTGGCGCTGATGTACCGCGGCAAGATCATCGCGCTGGGGACGCCGCCGGAGCTGAAGGAATCCGCCGGCAAGCCGACGATGGAGGAGGTATTCGTGGCCATGATCGAGGAAGAGGAACGGCGGTCATGAGCGGAATGCGGCGGAGCCTGGAGCGGACTGCGGCGGTGGCGCGCAAGGAGGCGCTGCACATTCTGCGCGACCCCAGGAGCCTGATCATGGCGCTGGCGGTGCCGCTGCTGATGCTGCTGCTGTTCGGCTACGCGTTGACGCTGGACGTGGACCGCATCCCGACGCTGATCCTGGACCGTGACCGGACGCCGCAGAGCCGGGAACTGATCGAGCGGTTCGCCGGGTCGCGGTATTTCACCATCCTCGGCGAGGTCCAGAACTACGGCGAAATCGAGCAGAGGATTGACCGGGACCAGTGCCTGCTGGCGGTGGTGATCCCGGCGGACTACTCGCGCAACCTGCTCATGAACAAGGAGGCAGAGGCCCAACTGATCTTCGACGGCAGCGACTCGAACACGGCATCGATCGCGCTGGGCTACGCTGACGCGCTCACTCAAAGCTACGCGATGGAATTGCGGCAGCAGGCCTTCAACCGGAGAGCGGGCGGGCGGCTCGATCCGCCGGTCGAGACGCGGCTGCGGGTCTGGTACAACAGCGAACTCAAGTCGCGGAACTACATTGTGCCCGGGCTGATCGCGGTGATCCTGATGATCATTGCGGCGCTCCTGACCTCGCTGACGATCGCGCGCGAGTGGGAAATGGGCACGATGGAGCAGCTTTTGTCGACACCGCTGCGCGCGCACGAGCTGGTGCTCGGCAAAATGGCCGCGCACTTTGCGCTGGGACTGGCGGACATGCTGATCGCGATGGGCGTGGGCGTGCTGGTGTTCGGCGTGCCGCTGCGCGGGAGTCCCCTGCTGGTCCTGGTGACAAGCTGTGTGTTCCTGGTCGGGGCGCTGTTCTGGGGCATCTTTCTGTCCGCGATCGCACGGGGGCAGCTTCTGGCCTTTCAGCTCGGGATGATCACTTCGTTCCTGCCGGCGTTCCTGCTGTCAGGTTTCGTTTTCGCCATTGAGAACATGCCGGTGGTCGTCCAGGCGGTGACGTACATCTTTCCGTCGCGCTACTTCATCACCGCGCTGAAGGGCGTTTTCTTGAAGGGCGTGGGGATGGACGTGCTATGGCTTGAGTTCGGGCTGCTGGCCGTTTACGCGGCAGTGATCTTCCTGCTGGCCACGAGGAAACTGGCGGGGAAACTGGCGTAAGGAGTAGCGTATGTGGCGACGGATTCGGGAGATTGTACGGAAGGAGTTCCGGCAGGCGCTGCGGGAGCCGCGGATGCGCGCGGTGCTGTTCGGGCCGCCGCTGATCCAGCTCATCATCTTTGGCTTCGCGGTAAACCTGGACGTGGAGGATTCCAAGATCGCCTGGATGGACCGGGACCGGACACCGGCGAGCAGGGAACTTTACGAAGCGTTCGAGGGTTCGCCGAACTTCCGGGTGGCGGCGGTCCCGGCCAGCGCCGCGGAAGCTCGTGAGCTCATGGACCAAGGCACGGTGCAGGCGGTGGTCGAGGTGCTGCCGGGATTCGGCCGGGACATCCGGCGCGGCACGACAACGGCGGTACAGATCGTGGTGGACGGCACGAACTCGAACACGGCCTCGGTGGTGGCGAGCTACGCGAGCCGGATCGTTTCCTCCTACGCGAACCGCGTGCTGGCCGACCAGCGGCAGGCGCGGCTGGTGGGACGCACCGGCGCCGCCGGCGGACCGGTGAACCTGGACGCGCCGCGCCTGGTCGTGAAGAGCCGCGTCTGGTTCAACGAGGACCTGCTCAGCCGGAACTATTTCGTGCCGGGCGTGGTGGTGAACATCATCGCGCTGATCACGCTGATGCTGACCGCGATGGCAATCGTGCGGGAAAAGGAGATCGGCACCATGGAACAGTTGATGGTGACGCCGATCCGGCCGCTGGAGCTGATCGCCGGCAAGACGCTGCCCTTCGCGGTCGTCGGAATGATCGATGTGGTGTTGATCACGAGCGTGGCGCTCCTGGTCTTCAGCGTGCCTTTCCGCGGGAGCTTCCTGCTTCTATTGGGTTGCGCTGGTCTGTTTCTGATGACCACTCTGGGCGTCGGCCTCTTCATCTCGACCATTTCCCGCACGCAGCAGCAGGCGATGATGTCCTCCTTCTTCTTCTTTATGCCGGCGCTCATGCTGAGCGGGTTCGCCTTTCCGATTCGGAACATGCCGGAGCCGGTGCAGTACCTCACTTACCTGAACCCGGTGCGGTACTTCATGGAGATCGTGCGGGGGGTGTTTCTCAAGGGTGTAGGCGCCGAGGCGCTTTGGCCGCAAATGGCGGCGCTGTTCCTTATCGGCGCGACGGTCCTGGGGCTGAGCGTCCTGAGGTTCCACAAGCGGCTGGACTAACGACGCTCCGGTTCAATCGGCAGGGCTTCACTGGCTGGTTGCCCCCAAGGGTCTTCGAAACACGAGGCAGTAGTCGATGGGAGACCAGCCGTCGAGGCGCCGCTCGAGCGTGAAGCCGGCGGAGCGCAACTGGCGAGCCACTTCATCCGCCGGGATGCCGTGGCGCAGAAAGAACAGCCACCGGGGCGAGAGGAAGTCGATGATGACAAGGCGTCCGCTGGGGCGGAGCGACGAATAGGTGCTCTTGTTCATCGCTTCGGCATCGGTGAAGTGATGGTAGACGCGGCGCATGTAGACGGCGTCGCAACAGGCTTCCGGCAGGCCGGACGAATCCGCGCCGGCGTGGATGACGGTAACATTCGTCAAGCCGGCGGCCGCGCTGCGGATGGCCTCGAGCTTGCCGTCTTCAATCTCGGTTGCGTAGAGGCGGCCGGAAGAGCCGATGCGGCGTGCCACAAGGACGGCCATGCGGCCTTTTCCGGCTCCTATCTCCGCCAGCGTCATTCCGGGACGGACTTCAAGGAGGGCGGCGAGCCGGTCTACTTCCTGTTCGAACCCGGGTCCGAACTGGAACCAGTAGACGAAACAGCCGGCAGCGGCCAGGAGCAGGGCGGTGAGCCCTGCGCCGGAGAGGAGGACGAAACGCAGACGGCGCCGCATCGCAGGGTCCTCTCATCATCCTCCTCCAAAGCGGGCTTGACCTTCTCCGGTTCCCGCTTGCGGTGGACGCGCTCCGGTCTGCTACTCTGGCTCGGGAGATGGCGCATGGATCTTGGCAACTACCTCTTGTCGATTCTGACTTCTCTGGTGATCGGGCTGGCGGGCTTCGTTCTCGCCTACAAGATCTTTGACTGGCTGACGCCGGGGATCGACTTCTCGGACCAGTTGAATTCCGACAACCGTTCGGTGGCGATCTTCCTGGCCGGACTGTTTATCGGGCTGGGTCTGCTGCTGGGGAACGCGGTGAAATGAGCCGCAGGCTGGTTTCACTGAGCCTGTTGTGCTGGATGCCCGTAGCGGGTCTGGCCGGGGACGCGCCGAGCTACTGGAGGCCGGACCGAGCTATGATCGAGCGGCACATGGGGCGGCCCTACGTGTGGGGAGCGTGCGGGCTGAAGAGCTTCGACTGTTCGGGTTTCGTATGGCGGGTGATGCTGGACAACGGTATCTTCATCAAACGGACGACTGCCCGCAAGCTCTACATGAGCTTGCCCCGCGTTGGGGAAGGCGGGCGGTGGGACTATGGCAACCTCGTCTTTTTCGACAACCTGAAGCACGTCGGGATCGTGAACGAGCGCAGCTCTTTCTATCACGCTCAGTCGAGCAAGGGCACGAACCTGTCGTCCTTCGATCCGTACTGGAGAGGGAAGATTGCGGGCTTCCGCGGGGTGAAGGCGGCGGGCCGGTGAGCGGCGCGCAGCCAAGCGGGGAACGTTCGGGGAAGAACTTGCGTCTCGTGTAGAATGTGGGTCTATTGCATCCGCAGGGGAGGAATACTCGCATGAGAAGAACGCTGTATTGGATTCTGCCGGTGGTGGTTCTTGCGATTGGTGTTGTGGCGTCCGCCCAGCAAACGGCGGCGCCGGCCGCGCCGGCCAAACTCGACATCACGGCCGAACAGGTGATGGAGAAAGCGATTGATGCCATCGGCGGCCAGAAGGCCTTCGAGGGGCTGAAGAGCCAGTACATGAAGGGCAAGTTCGAGTTCCCGTCGATGGGCGTGACGGGGGAGTCAGAGATCTTTCAGAAGGCGCCCAACAAGCAGATGTCGGTTACGACGGTGGAGGGATTCGGCGAGATCAGGTTGGGCTTTGACGGGGAGGTGGCTTGGGCGGACAATCCCATGGCCGGTCTCACGACCATGGAAGGGGAGGCACTGGCGGCCATACGCCTTCAGTCGACCTTCAACGCCGAGTTGAAGTGGAAAGAGTTGTACCCGAAGGCGGAACTCAAAGGCAAGGAACCGGTCGGCGAGCGCGAGGCCTACGTGGTCGAGTTGACGCCGGCCGAGGGGAAGCCGGCCACGCATTACTACGACGCGGAGAATTTCCTTTTGCTCCGCAGCGATGTGGTCGTTCCGACCATGAGCGGCATGAACCTCGTGCAGTGGATGTTCTCCGACTACAAGGACGTCGAAGGCCGGAAGATTCCCCACACGGTCAAGCAGAACATTCCGGAAGGCGAGATCGTGATCACTCTCGCCGAGGTGAAGTCGAACATCGATATCGACGACGCCAGGTTCGCCAAGCCCGGCCCGCCTCCGGCGCCGGAAGCAAAGCCGGAGCAGAAGTAGGGACGTCGCCGGCTACAAGCCCGGCAGGGCACGGCAACGTGTTCATCGGCAAGAGCTCACTGGCTGTCGTGTTGTTCACCGCAGCGCTGGCATTGGCGCAGCCAGGCCGCGCGCGATTCCGCCACATCATTGTGGATTCCTCGAACTCACGGCCCATCGATCCCTGGGGCAAGGCGGTGGGGGATCTGAACGGGGACAAGAGGCCGGATCTCACTGCCGGAGGACGCAAGACCGGCGGCCTGGCCTGGTACGAGAACAGCGGCGACATGTCGTCGTGGCAGCGCCGGTCGATCGCCGCAGGCGCAGGATTCAGCACCGACCACGAGGTCGCGGACGTGGACGGTGACGGAGACAACGACATCGTCAGCATCCGCGATGGCCTGCTGTGGTACGAGGACGCTCGCGGCGACGGCAGCGAATGGACGGCGCACCCTGTTTCTCCCGAGACCTTGCACGACGTTGAGGTCGCGGACCTCAACGGTGACGGTATGCCGGATCTGGCCGCGCGGAACCAGGGGGAATGGGGCGATGGAACTGTCGTGTTCATTCACCGGCAGGAACCGCGCGGGAAGTTCACTGCGGCGGCGAAGCTGCCGGTGCTGGACGGCGAGGGCCTGCTGGTGACGGACCTGAGCGGCGACGGCAGGCCGGACATCGTCGTGAACGGCCGTTGGTATGAGAACCGCAACCGCGCGGGGGAAGCGGGCCAATGGCACGAACACGTTTACGGCAACGATGTCTGGCCGAACACGTTCCTGGCCGCGGGAGACATCAACGGCGACGGCCGGACGGACCTCGTGGTCGCGCCGTCGGAACGGGACCACGACTTTCACAAGCGTATCTCGTGGTTCGAGGCGCCGGCGGAGGGTTCCGCGCCCTGGCGCGAACACACGATCCTTAGCGATACACAGGCCGTGCATCACTTCGTGGGCGTCGCGGACTTCGATGGCGACGGCGAACTGGATGTCGCCACCGCGGAGATGAGGCAAGGCGACGATCCTGACTTGGTGGCGGTGTTCCGCAATCATGGCAAAGGCGGATCGTGGGAGCGTGTGGATATCGCCGACACGGGCTCGCACAGCATGCGGATCGCCGACCTCAACGGCGACGGCGCGCCGGACCTGTTCGGTGCGAACTGGAACACGGAAGCTGACCCCCGCGGCGCGCCGGTCGAGATCTGGCTCAACGAGTGGCACAAGGCGGTGCGATAGTGATCATGGAGGCAACACAATGCGTCTGCGGATCGCCGTCGTCCTCCTGGGATTCGTAGCGGTCATGAGCGCCCAGTCATTCTCCGAGTTGATGCAAACGATGCGGTCGTACCAGGAGAGCCGCCTGTTGATGACCGCCATCGAGCTGGATGTCTTCACCGCTGTCGGCGACGGGGCAACCGCCGCCCAGGTGGCCGAGCGAATCCAGGCTCATCCGCGCTCGACGGAGACGTTCCTCAACGCCCTGGTTGCGATCGGCGCACTTACGAAGAAGGACGTCTACCGCAACACGCCCGACACGGCCCGCTACCTGACGGCGGGTTCCCCGGACAATCAGCGGCCTGTGCTGATGCTCACGGTGAATTCGTGGAAGGCGTGGACAACGCTCGCTGGCGCGGTGCGGGCTGGCACGGCGGTGTCGAGGCCGGGCGTGGAGGCGGAGGACCCTCAATGGACCGAGAGCTTCATCGCGGCGATGCACAGCAATGCGCGAAGCACGGCTGGAGAACTGGTCCGCGCCGTAGGCGTGGCAGGCGTGCGGCGGCTGCTCGACGTGGGCGGCGGGTCGGGCGCTTACTCCATCGCCTTCGCCGAGGCGAACCCTGAGTTGCGGGCGGAAGTCCTCGATCTTGCCCTGGTCGTGAGGATCGCCCAGAAACACATCGCCGAGGCTGGCCTGGCGGGCCGGGTGACGACGCGCGTCGGCGACTTGACGAAGGACGATTTCGGCCGGGACTACGACCTGATCCTGCTCTCGGCCATCTGCCACATGCTGGGTCCCGAGGAGAACCAGGATCTGCTCCGGCGGTGTTACAGGGCGCTCGCCCGCGGCGGGCGGCTTGTGATCCGTGATTTCATCCTCGAGCCCGGCAAGACCGCGCCCAAGCATGCTGCCCTCTTCGCCGTCCACATGCTGGTGAATACGCGGAGCGGCTCGACGTACACGGAACTGGAGTACCGGGAGTGGCTAAAGGGGGCGGGGTTCTCCCGTACAACGCGTCCGGACCCGTCAGGGGATCTGCTGATCGCCTTCAAGTAACGCCCCGCGGCTCACGGGAGTCCGCTTTGATAAGCTGGCGGCTTCAACCGGATACCGACATGAAGACACGCAATCCTCTCGATTTCGTTTGGCCGGTGACGCCGGCCTTGCTGCTGGCGATGGCTGCGGCTGCGGCCCTGATGGTCGCAGTCGCCTGTTCGGGGCAGGAGGAGGAGCGCACGGCGCCGCTCGGCTACACGGACACTCCGAGACTGCCCGGGCAGAAGTGGAAGGTGCATGACATCGACCGGCCGCGTCCGCGAGTGGTTACCTCGGCCGCCTGCGGACAGGCGCCTTCGGACGCTATCGTACTCTTCGACGGCAAGGACCTCTCCCGATGGGTACAGTTGAAGAACGGCAAGCCGGCTGAGCCGCGCTGGAAAGTCGAAAACGGCTACGTCGAGGTGGTCGGAGGGACCGGCGATCTGGTGACTAAAGAGAAGTTCGGTGACATGCAGCTTCACGTCGAGTGGGCGTCGCCCGCCAAGCCGCTCGGGACGAGCCAGTGGCGAGGAAACAGCGGCATCGTGGTGATGTCGCGCTATGAGGTCCAAGTGTTGGATTCGTACGAGAACCCGACCTACGCCGACGGGCAGGCGGCATCAATCTACGGGCAGTGGCCTCCGCTGGTGAATGCGTCGAGGAAGCCGGGCGAGTGGCAGAGTTACGACATCGTCTTCGAAGCGCCGAAGTTCGAGGGCAAGCGGCTGGTGAAGCCGGCGCACTTCACCGTATTCCACAACGGCGTGCTGGTGCACCACCGCCAGGCGGCCATCGGCCAGATGGCGCACCGCGAGATCAGAGCCTACGAAGCGCACGGGCCGGACGAGCCGCTGAGCTTGCAGGACCACGACGTGCCGGTGCGGTATCGCAACATCTGGATCCGCCGGCTTAAGGGATACGACGAGCAGTAGGCACCGCAACGCGTCAGCCGGGAACGTTCTCAACCCGAGTGGAGCGTAACCGGTTCGGTACTAGTCCACAAGCGCGACGGTACTGTATCCAAAGACCGCTTCGATTCATTTCGCTCCCAACACTGTCGCCGCATAGTATGGGCGGCGAGGCTCCGTGGCATGCACTGGACATCGTGCAGGACAAGTCCGCCCAGTCAGCGGCTGCAAGGCCGCAGCCTGGTTCACCACGGGCTGAGCTGCTTCCTGCTCTTGGAAGAGCAGGAGAAAGGAGCGTCCATGAAGAGGCTGATCCTGATAGCCACGGCAGCTTTGGCTTGGCTGATCCTACAACCTCAGCCGGCCACCTGTGGCGGTCCGGGCTTCATCTGTCGTAGCAACACCAATCCGTACGATGGAAGCTGCATCTACCCTGGCGTGCCATGCGGCTCAAACAACGGCAAAATGGGCCAATGCCAAACCCAGCCCTCGAAGAACCACAAGTTGCCGTTTGAGTGCCGGTGCATGTGTGGCGAGCAGTAATCTACCGTTACATAGACAGGCGAGGCCGTCAGGAGGATACCTGCGCTGAGTTGGACGAGGCCCCTCGCGCTTCGGTCCTCTCGCGGGTAGCTGAGACAGTCTCTCCGCAAGAGCGGGTTGAACAGCGGCGTCCGTTTCGTCCGATCAGGCGCGTGGCGGTCACTGGGGAGCAGTACTGTCTCGGTTCGATGGGCTACATGCCGAGGCCGACCGGCTGTTGGTCCCCGCCGACGTTGATGAACGCAATGATCCCGAAAACGGATATTTGGTGCGGAGAGGGGGACTTGAACCCCCACGGGATTGCTCCCGCTAGCACCTCAAGCTAGTGCGTCTGCCAATTCCGCCACCTCCGCACAGAGGAACTTGGGGCGGGCTGCGAACTGTTCGCTACCGATTCGATTCTACTCCACTCCTACTGCTTGGCGGGAGCGCTGGTCTGGGGCGCGCCGGTCTCAGGTGCGGCCGGCCCCGGCGACGGAGGCTGTGACTGTCCAGGCGTCACCGGCGCGCTCTTGACGGGCGCGGGCCGGTGGGTTTCCAGCACGGTTCTGGCGCCGCCGGTGGTGCGGGTGGCCAGGATCGCCAGTGACAAAGACGTCAGCATGAACAGTACCGCCGAGACCGTCGTCGCCTTGGAGAGAACCGTAGCCGAACCGCGGGGCCCGAAGGCCGTCTGGGAGCCCATGCCGCCGAAAGCGCCGGCCAGATCGGCGGCCTTGCCGCTTTGCAGTAGAACCACGATCACCAGGAAAAGACAGACGATGATGTGCACAATCGTCAGAAGAATCACCATGTTGCTTGCTTTCTACGAGCGGACTTCAGTGCAGTGTCCAAAAAGCCGCGTCTCAAATCCAGTATAGAGGAGCCGGCATTGCGCGGCAAATCGGGGCCTCGCGGCTGAAAGCGGGACAGGCTGCCCGCGCGGCCTGTCCCGGCGAAACTACAGACCCTTCTTGGCCAGGAACTCGATCAGGTCGACGATGCGGCAGGAGTAACCCCACTCGTTGTCGTACCAGGCAACGACCTTGACGAGGTTCCCGTCGAGGACCTTGGTCATCTGGGCGTCCACGATCGAGCTGTTGGAGTTGTGCATCATATCGGTGGAAACGACCGGGTCCTCTGTGTACGCGAGGATGCCCTTCAGCGGCCCCTCGGCGGCCTCCCTTAGCGCGCCGTTGACTTCCTCGGTGGAGGTGTTCTTGGAAATCAGCGCGACCAGATCCACAACCGAGACGTTTGGTGTGGGAACGCGCATCGCGTAGCCGTCGAGCTTGCCCTTCAGCTCGGGCATGACCAGCCCGATAGCCTTGGCGGCGCCGGTGGTCGTCGGAATCATGTTGACCGCGGCGGCGCGGGCGCGGCGAAGATCTTTGTGCGGGAAGTCGAGGACATTCTGGTCGTTCGTGTAGCTGTGGATCGTCGTCATCGACCCCTTGAGAATGCCGAACTTCTCGTGGAGCACCTTAACCACCGGCGCGAGGCAGTTCGTGGTGCAGGAAGCGTTGGAAATGATCCGGTGTTTGGCCGGGTCGTACATGCTGTCATTGACGCCCAGCACGATGGTCACGTCCTCGTTCTTGGCCGGCGCGGAAATGATGACCTTCTTGACCGAGCCCTTGAGGTGGGCCGCGGCGGCGGTGGCGTCGGTGAACTTACCGGTCGACTCGACGACGATCTCGGCTCCCAGGGACGTCCAGTCAAGCTGCGCCGGGTCCTTGGTAGCGAATACCTTGAGGCTGTCGCCGTCAATCGAGATCGTGTCGCCCACGGCCTTCACCTGCTCGGGGACGGGGCCGAGAATGGAGTCGTACTTGAACAGGTGGGCCAGGGTCTTGGTATCGGTGAGGTCGTTCACCGCCACGAAGTCGATGCTCGATTTCATCGCTCGGGCGGCGCGAACGACGTTCCGGCCGATACGTCCGAAGCCATTAATGCCTACTTTGATTGCCATGGTGATGGATCAGCTCCTGTGTGGAAGTTGGAGGATAACCCCATAGGATAGCAGAACGGTCCGGGCGACGAGGACACGGTTGTCCGAAAGGGGGGCCGTGGCGAGGCCGACACAACGCAGGGCTTCTGGCCAACGGCCTACGATTTTTCGATTCTTCCGCTTGACACACACCATTCTCCGATGATATACTTCACATCATATGAAGTATACAATATCTGGACGGAGTGATTTCGGCCCAGCCAAGGTCTGTTTGAGGAGGCGAACAATGTATTTCTTGCGCAAGCTCAGGCCCGATCGATCAATCACCGGTCTGCTACCCGCCATCATCGTCTTAGCATCGTTTCTCTTCACGCTTGGGATCTTGGGTATCAAATCCGCCCTTGCCGTGATTTCCATAGAATTCCTGGCCCTGGCTCCGCTTTCCGTAGTGGCCTGGGTCAGGACGCAGAACGTGGGCTACCTGCTCACTTCCCTGTACCTGTTCTCGATGACGCTCTACTTTGCCACGGTTCCGAGGGGCCCGTTTCCCGCCGACAGCAGGCGAGTTCCGGCGTTCTTTCTCACTATCGCGATCGCATTCGCCGTGCCGATGGCCTACCAGCTTTTCGCCAAGCGGTACAAGTGGCGGGGGCGCGAAGTCCTGGAGCTGGCGGCCATGCCGGTTGAGGAAACGAGTGATGGTTTCGCTTCGCGTCCTCTTCCCGTCGGCAAGACCGACGCCTCTCGAAGGGAGGTCCTGGCCTTTGCCGATTTCTGCCGGAGAAACCTGATCGCGATGCCGTACCTGGAAAAGAACGGGGCGGTCCTCGTTCCGGTCAAGATGGGAGAGGAGTATGGGCACCTGTTCCGTTGGAACCGGGACTACCGAAGTGACACGTGGATCGAACTCGATTTCGAGGGGAACGTCTCCGCGCACATATCCGAGAGGGACTACGAGGACTATGAGGACCGGCTTGCATTTGACCAGCTTTGCCACTCCCTCGGCCGTCTTTTCATCGAGTTCCTGGAGTGGTTCAGGGCGAGCAAGCGTCACCGGATCATCGACCGGATGAACGCGCTCCGGCTAAGCGCCTTTTCCTAGAAGACCGTGGATTTCCAGCACGCAGCCAGACTCGGAGGACTTCTTGCCAAGGACTACGCCCAGGATCTGTTCCGGCTGCTCGTCAACTACAAGAGCATCTCAGCCTCGGAGGCTGCCTCCCGGCTCAACCTGCACATCCAGACGGTCCAGGAGTTCCTGGAAGCGATGGCCTCGTTGGGCGTTCTGGACAAGGAGGAGGTCGCCGAGAAGAAGCGGCCGTACTTCCGCTACTCTTTGAAGTGCCAAAGGATTACGCTAGACATCGACCTGGCGGAACTCTACCGCGAGAAGAAGCCCGAAGGGAAGCTGGCACGAGAGATCCGCGAAAAGAGAGATTCCGGCGCCCGGTTCTCCACGGCCCGGTATCACCAGTATTTCGGGAGCGTCGCGATATGGACGGGGAATGGCCGGGAAAGGCAGGAGCGCAAGATCAGTCTCACGGAGGCGCAGGGCAAGTTTCTGTACCACCTGCCGTTTCCCACCGCGCGGCCCCGGAGCATCGCGGACATCATGGAGCGGGCCGGCGTGGGCCCGGACCATGCCGCTGAGATTCTCGACATCGTCGGCCTGCTCGAGGAGTACGGCGTCATCGAAGCCGCGGTTTCCGCCGCGGATGAGTAGCGCACGCGGTTACCGAGGTGGAGGCGAGCGGCTCAGCCAACCTTCCTGGGCAGCGCGGCGCTACTCAGGACGCTGACCGCAGCACCTCGCGCAGGCGCCGCGCTACGATCTGGGCCTCGCCCGGTTGGAGCATCCAGACCGCCACCTGCAAGTGTTCCTTCGCGCCGGGCACCAGTTCGATGGACGGCTCCCCCTCGCGCAGCCTCTTGGCGACTTCCTCCGGCGTAATGCGCAGCACGGTCTGGTCCCACTTGATACGGAGGTGCGGCACGGCGTTGGCGATTTCCGGAACGTATCTCTCAGTCTGAATCCCCCTCATGGGACCGACGGTGTCGGCGATCAGCTTGACGCGCTTTTCCCACTCCCGCCAGTCGGCCTGGTGGTCGCGCCTCAAGTACAACTCGAGGGCGACCAGCATGGCGAGCATCTCCTCCTTGTTCACTTTCATGCCGCGGCCGATGGTGTCGCTGTTCGGCGAGGTGTTCAGGCGCGCCGCTTCGATCAGGTCCTTCCGGCCGTACAACAGTCCGGCGCTCTGGGGGCCGCACAACCCCTTGCCCCCGGAGAACGTCACCAGCGAATAACCGAGTTTGATGAACTTGGTCAGGTTGTCGACCGGCGGAACGTCAGCCGCGCAGTCGATGAACGTCGGCACGTTGTGCTTCCGGCCCAATTCGGCGAATTCGGCCGCTTTGATTTGACCGGCGTTATCCAGGAAGTTCGGGAACAGCATCATGGCGGTCCGCTCATTGACCGCGCGTTCCAGCTCGTCGCGCGTTTCGACTTCAATCAAGCGGATGCCGCAGTTGCGAACCGCGTGGTCGTAGCCGAAGCGGTGCGACTTCTGGATGATCACCTCGCTCTTCATGCCGGTGATGTCGGGCAGGCGTTGGATGAAGTCCGGGTTCTTGCCGGTGAGGCAGGCAGCCGTGCCGAGCGTGAGGGCGGAGGCGGCGCCGGCGGTCACCATGGCGGCTTCGGCGCCGAGT
>Ga0129298_10000771_pt1 | contig 13115 bp, 11 predicted proteins | sample I19B2metaG_FD_94707 | JGI IMG/M metagenome (GOLD analysis project Ga0129298, IMG submission 94707) | Lake sediment bacterial and archeal communities from Gulf of Boni, Indonesia to study Microbial Dark Matter (Phase II) - ​I19B2 metaG | ecosystem: Environmental > Aquatic > Freshwater > Lake >... | reverse complement strand
GTCTGTCACATACTCTTTAAGCATATGACTGTCCTTGCACATCTTAAGCTCAAGGTATAGTATCTTTCCCTCCTCAGATACTGAAGACAGTTGGATGCCAGCCTTTTGCATCGATCTGTTTATTGTATTTGCAAGTGCGAAGATTATCAAATCCCTGTATTCCTTATTAATAAAAGCTTTGTCAACATATTCTGCAAATATGTAATTTATAAGTCTTTTTACTTCATGAGAGTTGTTTTTTTCAACTGCATTTATGAGCTGCATCTCATTATTGAGCGGATATACAACCAGATTTACAGGAAGCTCCTTGATATCCCTGTAATCATAAACGTTTTTGATTGAAATCAGGTTCTTATTCTCCAAGAGGCGGTTGCCGGTAATGAATGAAGTTCTTAATCCATCCAGTCCTTCACTCATGTTGCCGATATATGCCGACAACAGCAGTCCGAATGCAGTATCAATCACCGCCACTATTTCATTCAGCCTGTCCTTCAGTATGGAAATGCTGCTGCAGTTAACCACAAAGCAAGGAGTGTCCTGATTTAAAAGTATGTTTTCACATCGGAAATCACTGCCGATCTGTTCTCTGATCACCTTGACAACGTTATCCAAAAGGGCTGGGCTCTTTACCAGCATCTCGTTGTTGACATCGGAAAGCTCAAAAGCTATAACAAAGCATTCCTCGCATAACCAGTCAAGGGACAGCCTTTTGAGTTCAGCATCAACTGTTGTGGGATTATAGCTTCCCATCAGTATTTCAAATATCAGCTTGTCCATAATATATTTGTTGCTGTCCTCTACCTTTTTCACCAGTTCCTGATTGGAGCTCCTGATGTTACAAACCTGTTGTGCGATATAATCTATATCGTTTATAGAGCTTTTGGAAAGCTTTCCGTTTACATCGAATGACATGAAGGTGTTAATAAGGCGCTCAATCGGTTTGTATAGTCTGATTGAAAAGAACAGTATCACTACAAAGGCCAATACGCAAACTCCTAAAAGGATAAAGAGCATATTCGCCATTGTGACTATCATCTTTTTATTAATCATTGAACTGTTGGTAAAGTAGAAATAATTAAGGCTTAAAAATCGTGATTTTACCCATTTGTAAGTCAAATTGTCCTGCTTTTTGGTATAAAGTGTTCCTGATGTCATCGAAGCGTCTGATTCAAGCTTAACGGGGATATTTGATGCTTTGGTGCGCAGATCGGTCACACTTCTTCCTTCCGGTGTAAAGGAAACCGTCATATCCTCATCCGGTGTTTTCATAACAATCCTGGCAGCATCAATAATCACCAGTATTATCATCTTATTATCGACATAACTTTTTGAGGTTATATATATAATGCTTCTGTCAGTGAAAACATAATGTCCGCCATACAAAGGGGTATCAGAGAGCCCTGAAATGATATCCTTGTAGGTTGCCGGACTTATACCGAACTCGCTCACAAGCGCAGGAATAGTAATAGTGGAAAGGCTTGATACTGCAGTGCTGTCGTTGATTTTGTGTACAACAACCTTACACTGTCTTTCTGCCAGCCTCTGGTTGAGCATCGACATATCATTATAAAGCTCAGTCAGTCTGACATAATAATCTTCTTTTGAACTGTATGCGAACCTGTCGAGGCTGTTTATTGTCCTGACAGCTCCGGCAATGTAATTTATGGTTTCGAAAAGCTCCTCGCAGTTTCCCACATAGGTCAGAAAGCTCGCTGAATCAGATTCTTCTATTCTTTTCTGTGCTTCGTTTTGTATGTAGATGTAATACCCTATAAAGATAATAAATATAAGGCTGAATACTATTATGACATATGTAATCAGGATTCTTGCCAGAAAGGAATTTTTCATTTAACCCCCACACCCCCAACAACGGCGTATAGCACAATGAATTAATATTCCCATTGCATAAAGGCCAGCAATATAAACATTATAACACCTTAATCAGCTTAAAAAAATATCAGCTCAAAATATTTACAGTAAAATTTCAAATATGATAAGTGCGGCTGTTTTTGCAGGAATATACTGATTATCCTTACAGCCGGATGTAACTTAAGAAGCCGCGCAAAGAAATAATCCATGTGCGGCTGCCTAAGTTATTGTTAATATTTAATAGCTTTATACAGTTATGAACCTGTTTATGGTCTTTTCGTTCTGCCTGTGGGATTCTTCCATAATCCTCATCTGCTTCAACACCTGTTCCTGTGTAATGGGGAATGGTTTGCCGCCTTTCATACAGTCATAAAACTCTTTATAGAATTTCAGACCTTTAAAATCAAAGTCATTGGCCTCATCACCTTCGGCTATCCATTTATCAGTGTGGAAGGTAAGCTTTTCGGAGCAGTAGATAGGTTCACCCTTTTCATTTCTGAGTGGCTCCTTGATTAAAACCCTTGCCTCCTCTTCACTGTCGATATAATACTTCCAGTCAAGCTGCTTCGTAGTACCTTTTAATGTTCCTCTTGTACCCTGTACCAGATAGGTATAGTCCGAGAAGCCGTTGCAGCTGGAAATCTCTATGTCGAGCACTGGAGATCCTGTCGCCCTGAGAATAAGCTTTACATAGTCCTCGGCATCACCATAGGTATGTGCCCTGTCCATAGCGCAGGTGACGTTAATATCATCCGGGAAGCCCATAAGATCAAGAGCCTGGTCAACCGGGTGCGGGCCGGTATTCAGAAGGCTGCCAGCGGTGAAGCCCTGTATCGTCTGCCAATCCCAGCGGCGTATGAAATTTGAGTAGTTGAGATTTATCTGCACAATCCTGCCCAGCACACCTGAGCCGATAATCTCCTTGACCTTTACAAAAGACGGAGCAAAGCGGTACTGCTGGAATATATAATATGCCTTTCCGGTATCCTTTGAGGTCTGCATTATCTCCTTAAACTTGTCCGCACTACCTGCCGCGGGCTTTTCGGACAATACGTTGAAGCCGTGTTTTAAGAGTTCAATAGAGATAGGAGCATGATCATGACTGAACGACGCATTAATCACAAAATCTATGTCAGTTCTGCCGTACAGCTCGGTGTAGTCTGACAAAGGCACGCAGTTGTTCTCTGCCTTTATCATCTCCTGTCTCTGCTGATCCTTGTCTACATATGCTACAATCTCAAACAAATCGTGAAGTTGGGATAAAAGATGCCTGTGGATATTCCTTCCGCTTCTTCCGTATCCGATTATTGCGACTCTTAGTTTACTCATAGTCAATTCACCCCGTTTATATATTTTTCATATACTTGACATAGCCAGGATAAGCAATTTCCGGCTCAGGCAGCTCAGGATGCCATTTCTTTTCCCATTCCAAAGAGTAGTAACCTGTATAACCGTCTGCCTCTAGGGTTTTTACAATCTCCTTGATCGGGATATCCCCCTCGCCGATCGGACAAAGTTTAAACTCCCCGTTTGCCCTGTGATGGTCCTTTATATGCGTATGTGAGATAAATGGCTTAATCCGGCTGTAGAATTTCATGTAATCATCACCATATATTTTGTCGCTGTGCTCTATGTCCCATAGTATGCCAAACTCAGGACAATCCTTCACACCGTTTGCAAGGTCCATGACATTTTCAACCGTGTTAAAGTCGCCGTGAACCTCCAGGAGAACTTTGACATTCTTACCCGCTGCGTAGGCACACAATTCCCTCATTCCAGTTATAGCCTTTTGAATTACTGCATCTCTTACATCTTCAGAGGCAATCCTGTCGCCAAAAACCCTGATGGACGGTATCCCCATCCGGGCACATACATCTATTGCAGTTTTACCCTCTGCAATAGCAGCGTCATATTTATCAAAATCATGAAATTTAACGGAAGTGCCGAAACCGCAAATCTCCAAATTGTATGCTGCCAGTTTTGCTTTAGTTTCAGCCTGGTTTTCCGGGAAAAACTGTATTATCTCATTTGCAAGCATTTTCCCTTCAACACCTCTTATTTCTATAGCCTCAAAGCCTAACTTTCTTGCTTCTTCCAAAGTCTTGTCAAAGCTCCAGTCCGGACTGCCCAAGGTTGTAAACGCCAATTTCATATGTAAGCCTCCTCAATTTTTATTACTTTTTATTCATTCTATCATAAGCTGCCTGATATGTTGCAATGATTTCCTCAATGCCCATTGATTTCAAGGTAGACATATAATTATTGAACTCTGCGTCAACTTTGCTTCCGTCAAATGTCCACTTCTGCAGTTGTTCCAGCATATATGTCCTGCAGGTGGGGTACTTGGAGGTTATGAGGTTCAGTTCCTTCTCAGTGAAGCTTAACGCAGGAAGTTTAACATTCATCTTGTTTACAACACCGGACTTCTCGTAAAGATCAAGTGTCTTGATACCCTCTTCATCTGTCATAAAACGCTCGTAAGAGGCATCGTGAGGGTAGCCCATGTCATCGATCTGTCCTCCGAGTTTTCTCATATAGTCGTTAATGGGATTGGAAGCCTTAAGAACCTTGTCTGTGTATTTGGGTTTGCCGTCGACCATTGTGTAAGTATCACCCTCAATGCCGTATGTAGAGAGTCTTATGCCTTCATCTTTCCACCAGAAATTCATATACTTGATACTCTCGACCTGGTACTTGTTGTTGACTGACATAGCCCATCCCGCACCACTGAGTTTATCCCTTGCCGCAACTTCCCACACATCGCCGTTGATATCCTTGGGAGGCAATATGCCGATAAGTTTAAATCCCGGAACTTTCTCGGAAATCTTCGGATTATAACTGCAAGTGGAAGGAATCCAATCGTGTATAACGCCGCCATTGTTTTCAGGGAATAGTATGTCTCTTGACTTAGATCCTCTTGTAAAGATTTCCTTGTCAATAAGTCCTTCAGAATACCACTTTGCAACATTTTTAATAGCCTGCTTGTATTCCGGAGTATATAACCCTATTTCAACTTTTCCATTCTTGTTTGTATGCCAGTAATCGCTCACTCCGAAAAGTGAAAGCACACTTAATACCTTGTTGTCCTGTGGGCTCGAAAGTCTGGTGAAAAGGCCAACCTCGTCCTTCTGTCCGTTTCCGTTGGGGTCCTGCGTTACAAACGCCTTTAATACGTTGTACATCTCATCAACAGTTGTAGGAGCCTTAAGATTAAGCTTTTTGAGCCAATCTTCACGGATGAACCACGCCTCGGAAATCAAAGCACGGTAAACAAAGGGTATCTGATATATTTTTCCGTCTGCAGCAGTTATAGCTGCCTTAACATCAGGATTTGCATCCAGGTATTTCTTAATATCGGGAGCATTCTTTTCAATAAGGTCATTTAGTGGAACAAATGCACCCTCCATTCCGAACTTGTTTATACTGTCTCTGTTGCCGCCCACCATATCAGGAATATTCTTGCTTGCAATCATAAGGTTGAAGGCTTGCTTGGAATCAGTTTCCGCAGGGGAGGCTGTCCCTTTTAGGCTTATGTTGGTTAGCTTTGCAGCTTCTTTTGTGATTGTCCAGTTATCATTGAGCACATATACATTGCTCCAGTGGATATGTGCGCTAAGAGTGATGGGCTTGTCACTGCAAAGGAAATTCTTTGCCGCTGTGGTTGAACCACCCGAGGCTGCTGTGCCGGCTGCCTGAGAAGCTGGAGCTGAGGATGAGGGAGCAGGTTTTGAACACGCTGAAAGCATCAACAAGGCTGTTAATACAAATGCCATGGCTTTTAGAAGCTTTAGGTTTTTCATTCTGATCATCCTTTCTAAATTATTTTAAGAGACAGGTACTAAAATAGCACAAAGTCTGTGCGTCTATCCTTTAACAGAGCCTACTGTAAGACCTTTGACAAAATATCTCTGGGCAAAGGGATAGGCTAAAATTATCGGGATAATGGCAACTATTACGATTGCGTAGATGAGAGTTTCACGTGTGAAATCAAAAGATCCCCCTGTGTCAACGCTTGCAAGAACATTTCTTTCTATTATCAGCTTTTTTAGAAGAACCTGAAGGGGAACAAGCTTGATATCCTTAAGAAGAATCATCGCCCAGAAGTAGCCGTTCCAGCGGTCTACCGCACAATACAGTGAGATTGTGGCAAGAACCGGGGTTGATATGGGAAGTGCTATTTTTACGAATATACCGAAGTTGGACATACCGTCAACCTTGGCAGCCTCTTCAAGCTCTATGGGCATACTCTCAAAATAGCTCCTCAGAATTATTATGTAAAAAGCAGAGCCGGCGAAGCCGAAAATAATTCCGGCTCTTGTGTTAATAAGCCCCAGGGAGTCCATGTTCAGATAAAAGGGAATCATTCCTGCATTAAACCACATAGTGAATGAAATCATCATATTTACGAATTTTCTGCCTTTGAGCCTTTTTCTCGAAAGTGCATACCCACCCATAGTCATAATAACCATGCTGGCCAATGCACCGAAGAAGGTGTAGAAAAAAGTATTTCCGTATGCGGTAAAAAAGTAGTCTATGGTAGGAATGAGCTCATAGGCTCTGAATGTTATGTTCATAGGCTGGAGCACTACCTTGCCCATTATCACCAGGCTGCCCTCGCTTATTGAAGCTATAAAAGTGTAGTAAAAGGGGTAAAGGGTAAAGAGAAGTACAGAGCTCAATACTAAGATATTAATAACATTAAAGACTTTTTCGCCTATGCTTCTTTTATTCACACTGCTTTCCTCCTTCACCAAAGACCTGTATCCGTCAGTTTGTTGCTGAACTTGTTGGCAATAATTACAATGATAAACGCCACTAGGGAGTTGAATAGTCCAACCGCTGTCGCAAAGTCATACCGCCCCTCTGTAATACCTGTTCTGTATACAAAAGTACTTATTACATCAGCTGTTTCATAAATACTGGGGTTATAAAGCAGTATAATTGCCTCATATCCTACATTGAGTATGCCCCCCAGCCTTACAAGCAGCATGATGACTATCGTAGGCATAAGTGACGGCAGAGTAATATGCAAAAACTGTTTCCATCTGCCGGCTCCGTCGACCGTGGCTGCCTCATAAAGCTCATCGCTTATTGATGTTAATGCAGCAATGTATATTATGGAGTTGTAGCCTGTGTTCTTCCATATTTCCATTGCTATATAGATAGGCACAAAGTATGCCGGAATCGACAGGAAATAAACAGGGTCAAGGCCGTACCACTTTAATATGGTATTGACCACTCCGGTTGTAGGGGCAAGAAAACTGGTTATCATACCACAGACTACTACGGTAGAAATAAAGTGCGGAATATAGCTGATTGTCTGCACAGCCTTTTTGAACCGGTACGCTCTTAGCTCATTCAACAGCAATGCCAGAATTATCGGCATCGGGAAACCTACAATTAACGAAGAAAGACTGATTCTGAAGGTGTTCACTATAGTTCTCAATGCATATGGACCTGTAAAGAACTCAATGAAATACTGCAGGCCTACCCATCTGCTTCCCCAAATGCCTTTAAACGGGCTGTAATACTTGAAAGCAACCACCAGGCCGGTCATAGGCTTGTAAGTAAATATGAGAAAAAACAAAACCATAGGAATCAGCATCAAATATAAATCAAAATCATTCTTTAAAAGCCTGATTTTCTTTTTTATGTTTTTTTGCCCAGACCTGCCGCTTTGCTTTTCAGCCAGTGCAGCTTCCGCCATATTTCCCCACTTCCTTTCCAGGTCTTTTTTGTCAGAGTACTCTGAGCAAATATTAGTATATGATTGTTAATATGTCAATTTTGAATACTTATTCCAAGGTATACCTTAAAATATGATTATTCTCATTTTTTGATTAATAACAAATTTATACTATCGTAAATTTTGTATATTGACGGGTGCTATCCCCATTTTTTTTTTGCATATGCATATAAAAGTAATGACCCGTATGGTTGACGGGTCAATATCTTATATTTTTTTTCTTTTACTACTTCAATATCATTATTTACTATGCGATAAAGTCCATCATTTCCTTTTTGATTTCGTACTGCAGGACACCTTTGGTAAAGTAGCTGTACAATTCCTGCACGACAAAATGTCCAAGCTCATAACGCCCGTTAATGGTATGTCCGCCGGATATATGCGGTGTAAGGACTACGTTATTGAGATTCCTCAATTCATTTTCCTTGGCAGGAGGTTCAGGGTCGGTAACATCAAGGCAGGCGAATATTCTCCCTTTTTTCAGCTCTTCAATCAATGCAGCTTCATCAACGATCGCACCGCGGGCAGTATTGATAAGGACTGCACCGTCCTTCATGAGAGCCAGGTTGTCCCTGTTTACCATATGATATGTAGCAGGAAGGTTTGGAGCATGAATTGTCACAACATCGCTGGAAGACATCAGTTCCTCCAGTGAAACCTTTCTAACACCCAGTTCCGCAGCCTTTTGCTCGTCTACAAACGGATCATACAGCAAAATATCGGCTTCGAACGGCTTAAGCATCCTTATTAGGTTCCTTCCTACATTTGAAGCGCCTATTATACCGATATTGATATAACGGTAAAGCCTCAGCATCCTGTCTTCTTCACGGTCCACCTCCGGGTTCAATTTCTTCCACAATCCGGCATGTGTCATCCGGTTAAACTTGAATATGCGTTTGATGGAGCAAATAATAAGTCCCAAAGCAGTTTCTGCCACATCAATAGCTATTATCGGGGCTGCAGTGAAAACCTTTGCATTTCTTTCCCAGACACCGTCTGTGACAACAGCCTTGGGTGTTCCGGCACTGTGAGCCAGTATTTTAAAATTCGGTGCTTCTGCCAAAGCAGCTTCAGTCAACTTTGGGGTTCCCCAGCCAGTTATGCAGCCATCAGCACCCTTCATTGCCTTTATCATATAGTCTTCCGTCATTTTCTCCGGAAGATCCTCCAGATTCTGAATGTCCGCAAAGGTTTTCAGGAATTCGATATCATCTGGATGCAGTATCCTGCGTCCCATATCCTTGTTCAAAAGCAGTGCTATTTTTACTTTTTGGTTCAACATAGTTTATACACCTCACCCTAGAATAATGACTTTGTATATGCGATGTCTTCGGCAATCAGCCTGTCCACCTGATCCTGTGCGCTGTATTCGGCTGTCAGGCAGATAACACCTTCATAGTTCCTCTTTTTGAGGTATTCTGCGATAACCGGCCAGGATGCAAAGCCCTGCCTGCCGTTGGTATAATACTTGTCCCACTTGACATCCAGCGCTTCAGGTCCGCTTACACGGCGGTAGAATGCATTCTTGAGATTTACCATGCAAAGATGGGACCAAGCTATATCCAGGCCCAGTTCAGGCTCTTCCCCGCAAAGGGCTGCATGTGCTGCATCCCATACTGCTCCTACATATTTCGGATCAAAGTCTTCTATAAGGTGCATCATCCCTATTGCACTGCTTACATATTTACCGAGGTGATGCTGAACTCCTATTTTGACCCCGTATTTTTCACAAAGGGGCAGAAGCTGTTCATATTCTTTTTTAACCTTTGCCTCAGAGGCCACATAGCCGAGCTCGGGTTCAATTTTGGCCATGACTCTGATTATCGGTATACCGGCAGCCTGGCAGCCTGCAAAAACCCTTTCTTCCAATGTTCCGGCAACACTGTAAACCTTCACGCCGTATTCACCCATTTGCTTAACCAGTTCAGGAAGTCCTTTTTCTGCATTTTCCGGTTCCACCTGGTATCCTGGCCTTAAAGGGAATTCGACTCCGTCGAAGCCAAGCTGATTCACATACTTTGCCAGTTCGGAGGCCGACAGGTTTTTCCAGGGCTTTGTAAAGACCGAAAACTTGATTTTGTTATTCATAATAGACACTCTCCTTTTTAAATATTCAGAGATTTTCATCACAATCAAACAGATTGCAAAAGAACAGCAATTTTATATATACATATTTTACATTACCGGATACATGAATTCATTCATGCAATTCATCTAAACATGTACATAATTTATTTTTTATTCATTTTCAGGTCATAATTTAGTCTTAAAACAATATGAAATATATTTTTGTTGAAGTTTTGCGAAGCTCTATATATAATTAATCCGTAAACATTCTGTCTTTTACAAGGTTTGATATGAATTTTATAATTTACTCCAAAACAAAAAGAAGTGAATATTTCCTTGTGCCGATATGCGGCCATAATGCACTTGTAAGAAAGGGGATAAGTTCAAATCCCCATATCCATCCTGTATATCACATCATGTTTGCATTGGAAGGAGACGGATATGTAGACGGCAGCTGCGGCAAATTCTACTTGAAAGAAAAGGATATATTCATCATCCACCCCAATGAAAAACACATATTCACTTCATATTGCGATAAAAGTTTTACTTACTTCAGTTTCAACTTTTATCTGCTCCCGCTCGAGCATTATAAAAAGCTAAGCACTTATGAGAACTTCGGTACCCGTGAGAACATAAACAGAATAGAATCGGTAGCAGAAACCAGAAGACTCGACGATCTTTTTGATTTCAGGATCAATGATATTTTTTTTGATTATGACAAGACAAAATGGGGAAAAATAGAGTCCCTTATCAACCTGTACTCTGAAACCACCAGGCAATTCAGCAACAAACTTTTGTACAACTTCGGAAGCAGCGGACATGATGAGGATCTTGAATGGTCCAACTGCTTCCTTAAATTCTTCTGGGATTTCTATTCCATAATTTTGCATGACAAAAATGAAGGCATGTGGAATGACAAGGACAAGGTGCTTCTAAATCAGATACACAATTTTCTTATACAAACGGTTCATGAAAAATACAACCTTGCAGCACTGTCAGAAAAGCTTAAATACAATCCGGTATACCTGTGCCAGTACTTCAAGAGTAAGACCGGATACACCATAAGCCAGTATTTCAACAAGATTAAGATAACCAAAGCTTGCGAGTATCTGAGGACCACCAACAAAACCATAACGGAAATAGCACACCTTCTTAATTTTTACTCCTCAAACCATTTAAGCAGAAATTTCAAACTGGAAAAGAAGATGTCCCCAAAAGATTACAGAAGGCAGCTGGAAGCAGAATAAACCCGTCTTAGGCGTTTAATTTTTTCATCACCCATGCCATATTCTTTCCCAGATTGCGGAAAGTCCTGATGCCCTCCTCGTCCTTCTGGACATCGCCGGGATCACGCGAAAGGGTCATGTTCCAATAGCTTGAACCTGGTACAATCATTTCGTTAATTCCAAAAAAGAAGTTGATTGCGGAATATGTAAAGTTTGAGCCTGCGCGTCTCACAGAGACTACCGGAGCGCCAACCTTGCCCCTTAACCAGACCTTTCCGTTAGCACCTGCGACATAGCCGCACCTGTCGATCAGGGCTTTCACCTCTGTAGTGACATTGCTGAAATAAGTAGGAGAACCGATGATAATTCCGTCTGCTTCTATCATTTTCTCAATAAAGTAATTCATGTTATCATCCTGGCGTGCGCAGCGGTTATTTTTATTTTCACGGCACCTTTTACAGTCACTGCATCCGAAAACCTTCTGACCGCCCAATTGAACCAGTTCTGTTTCTATCCCCTCTTTTTCAAGCTCTTCGAACACTATCCTGATACTTTGTGCCGTATTTCCGTTCACTTTTGGACTTCCATTGAAAGCAACCACCTTCATTTTCCGACCACCTCCAGTTCAATTTATTGTCTTCCCTTTGTCACAAGATTATAAATGAAATACACCGCGATAGCTACAACAGCCAGAGGAAGCAGAATCCTCAACAGCCATTTTAAAATGGAAAGCGCAATTCCTATGATAACTATCAAAACAAATGCGGTTATTATGATTTTAATTGTATTATTATTCATATTACCCTCCATTTCATCCACTATTTTAATCCATTATACGGTATATTCAATAGTTTGTCTTGTGTATATTAATTAATTTCATATTTAAGTTAATAATGTTAATCGATTGCATATTTACCGGATATTTCACGTAAGGCATTTACGGCATTATCTATATCATCAATTGAGTTAAAGCAGCTCACACTGAACCGAACCACTCCTTCCTTCAAAGTTCCGAGTGTCTGATGTGCAAGAGGAGCGCAGTGAAGTCCCGCTCTTGTGGCAATATCATATTCCCTGTCGAGAATCTGACTCACTCTTGTAGATTCCAGGCCATTGAAGTTCATTGCGACTATTCCTGAATTTTCATCAATACCACGTTTATTATAAAGCCTTGCTCCTTTTATTGAAGCAATTCCAGAGTGCAGTCTCTCCACAAGCATATGCTTATATATCCTTATGTTTTCAAGGCCCATGCTGTTGATAAATTCAACTCCGCATTTCAAGCCTATAATTCCAGGAGTATTCAATGTTCCGCTTTCCATCATATCAGGCATGAAATCCGGCTGAAATGCACTTTCAGAATTGCTCCCTGTCCCCCCCTGCATTAAAGGCTTTATCTCAATGCCCTCCCTGACATACAAAGCGCCCGTCCCCTGGGGGCCCATAAGTCCCTTATGCCCCGGGAATGCAAGCATATCGGCATTCATATCTTTTACGTCGAGTTCCAATGTCCCTGCCCCCTGGGACGCATCTATCAGGAAAATCAGTTCCTTTTCCCGTGAAAGGTACCCTATCTCCTTCACCGGCATAATGATACCGTTGACGTTTGAAGACAGTGTACATATTATAAGCTTTGAATTTCCTTTTATGCCTTTTGCCACATCCTGCGGGTCTATTTCTCCGTATTCGTTTCCCCGGATTATGGTAACCTCAATTCCCATATCCTTTTCAAGGGCTTTTAGCGCCCTTATAACGGAATTATGCTCCATACAAGTAGTTATCACATGGTCTCCCGGTTTAAGCACACCTTTTATACCAAGGTTCAACGCTTCGGTTGCATTTTTTGTAAAACACAATTGAAGTGGGTTGTCAATTCCAAAAAGTCTGCTGATGATTTCCCTTGCTTCCATCACAGCCTTTCCTGATATGATAGACATCTCATGCCCTCCCCTTCCGGGATTTGCACAGTATTCCCGCAGGCATCTGTCCATTTCATCATACACCTTGTCAGGTTTCGGGTATGAAGTTGCTGCATTGTCAAGATATATCATCTCTTGCCTCCACAAATACAAATAATTTTTCTGCCATACCTGTTTCGATATTATCCATGATCAGTTAATCTTAAACAATATCATAATATGTAATTTGTAAATTCTGATTGCAAGTTTATATAAGTTGAATTAAGTTTTTTGAATTCAGCTTATATT
>Ga0129298_10000766_pt1 | contig 13136 bp, 15 predicted proteins | sample I19B2metaG_FD_94707 | JGI IMG/M metagenome (GOLD analysis project Ga0129298, IMG submission 94707) | Lake sediment bacterial and archeal communities from Gulf of Boni, Indonesia to study Microbial Dark Matter (Phase II) - ​I19B2 metaG | ecosystem: Environmental > Aquatic > Freshwater > Lake >... | reverse complement strand
TCTCGAATTCGATTCCGGCATAGAGATCCTCGGTATTTTCCCTGATGATGACAAGATCAACATCTTTATATCTTGTCCTTGCACCCTTAAAGGTTTTGCATGGCCTCAGACAACAGTAGAGGTCCAGGGTCTGTCTCAGAGTAACATTAACACTCCTGAAACCCGTTCCTACAGGTGTTGTAATCGGTCCTTTGAGGGCTACTTTGTTCTTCCTAATAGAATCAAGAACTCTCTGAGGCAGCGGAGTTCCTTCCTTTTCAAATACATCCTGCCCAGCCTCTTGGATATCCCACCTGATATCCACACCCGTGGCTTCAATTACCCGCTTTGTGGCCTCAGAGATTTCAGGTCCTATGCCATCTCCTGGTATGAATGTAATGGTATACATTTATAGATTTGTGGTGAGTATCTTTTTCGCAACCTCAGGATACATGGCAGTGAATCTTAATTCATCATCCGTGAGAGGCTTCTGGGTGTGAAGATTAGCGTACTGCACGAGTTCGAGTACTTTTCTTGCTTCATTGTCATCGTGAAAATGGATTCCAAGCTTGTCATAGACATGCCTGAAGCCTTTAATGCCTCCGTACTCTCCTGTTGTTATTATCCTTCCGGTTTCTGAGAGTTCTGGTTCACCTCTTCCCACGTCTTCAGGATCGTAGAGTTCATAATTACGTCTGTTTTTTAAGGCTCCATCTGCATGGATTCCTGATTCATGGGCAAAGGCATTAGCGCCTACCCCCGGCTGATTTATCGGTATGGGTATATTAAATGCATATGATGCGTATCTGCCGATCTTCCATGCCATCTTGAGGTCTACATGCTCATCAAGGGGAACCTTCTCTGTAAGCCCATGGGAAAATTTAAGTGCCAGGATTGTAGACACGAGGTCGCAATTACCACATCGCTCTCCAAAACCATTCACCGTTGTATTGATATACGAATCAACACCTCCTTCTATTGCTCCCTGGGCACCTGCTACTGAAACAGCCTCTGCCATCCCGAGGTCATTGTGGCAGTGCATTTCTATGGGGAACTTTGTCGCGAGAGCAAGGGCCTTCGTCCTTTCATATATGGTTATGGGGTCGTCTGTCCCGAGGGTGTCACAGTATCTGAAGCGATCTGCCCCGGCTTCCTTGCCTGCATGAATGAATTCTATCAGTCTGTCGAGTTCTGTCCTCGATGCATCTTCTGCATTAACCCCTACCGTTTCTGCCCCAATTTCCTTTGCAGTTCTTACAGTCTCAGCAAGAGATTTCGTGATATCCTTGAAGGTCTTTTTCCCCTGAAACTTGCCCTGTATCATGATCTCCGATGTAGATATCGAGACATTGATATGTTTGATTTCAGGACAATTTTTAAAGGTTAGCTTTACGTCCTCGGGTACCGCCCTGCACCAGCCTTCAAGGCGAAGTCTTTTAATCGCTCCGAGTTTTACCAGTTCAAGGTTTGCATTGATATAATTTACCTCGTGTTTCAAAGTTGGGAATCCTATTTCACTCTGAAAGATACCCATCTCATCAAGATAGATGTTTAACATTGTCTTTGAAAGCTTTGGGAGGAGTATCCGCGATGTCTGCACACCGTCTCTGTTTGTTACATCGATCAAGTATACTTTACCTTTCATAGAACCTCTCTCTTTCAGTATTTACCCCGTAGGAATGCCCCATGGCTTGCCATGGGGATGATAAATTAAGAAGTCTTCCGCTATTGTACGGGGTTCAATGCCCCGACCCGTAGCAAATTGCAACGGGTCCCGTGTACAATTCCAACGGGGTTTAAATTTCGTAAAAGATATTTGCCATAAACTCGTTTCATACTATAACATTCAAGAATCTCATATCCAATGATAGCTTTATTCATTTCTGTTCTTCTGTCTTTATAAAAAGCATTATTAATGTATACAATCTTTTTAGCTAAAAAGGTGTATTCTTCTCGGGTTAAAAATAACCTTGTTAAAAAGACTGGGTACACCTATAACAATGAGGACTATCATTATAAAAATAACAAATTTACTTGAGAGAATTCAATAGATGATTTGTGAATTATCGAAGAAACTATCATAGACGAATGCAGATATGCAGAAAATAAGATAACAGGCTCGTCTCGTATAAACAAAGAAAGACTGGAAAAGAAAAAATCTCTTTGTTACAATTAATGCCAGTTTAAAGGAGGCTCATATGGATTTTACAGGACAGGCAGCAATAGTCACAGGCGGAGGACGTGGTATCGGGAGAGCCATTGCGGAAAAGCTTGCTCAAAAGGGAGTCCATGTAGCTATTGCTGATATAAACCCTGATGAAGCCATTGAGGCTGCTGCGTCTTTGACATCACTCGGCGTTAAGGCCATGGGGATAAAACTTGATGTATCGAAGGCGGAGGAGGTTAAAAAGGTATTCGAGGATGTCCGTAAGGAGTTTAACAAGATAGATATATTGGTGAACAATGCGGGCATAACAAAAGACACCCTCCTGCTCAGGATGAAGGAGGAAGACTGGGACTCTGTCATGGACATAAATCTTAAGAGTGTTTTCCTTTGTTCCAGAGAGGCTATAAAAGAGATGTCTCAACGGCGATATGGAAGAATAGTGAATATCTCATCTGTAGCTGCATTTATGGGTAATCCAGGGCAGGCAAATTACAGTGCCTCAAAAGCAGGGATAGTCGGACTTACAAAGACAATAGCAAGGGAATATGCAAGCAGGGGGATAACGGTGAATGCCGTAGCACCTGGTTTTATACAAACTGCGATGACAGATATTCTGCCGGAGAAAGTGAAAGAGGAGGTCAAGAAGCAAATTCCTTTAGGGGGATTGGGCACAGTCGAGGATGTTGCAAATGCTGTTGTATTTCTTGCATCGCCTGATTCAGGATATATAACAGGTCAGGTGATACACGTGAATGGCGGCATGTATATGTAGAAATAAAAATTTAAAATGAAGGAGAAATTATTTGGATTTTGAATTAAAATTTTGCATTGAAACAAGGAGGTGCTTGTATGGTAGAAGAAAAGGTTAAGGAGATTATATCGAAGCAACTCGGAGTAAGCTCTGCCGAGATAAAAACCGAGACATCGTTTGTTGAGGACCTCGGTGCAGATTCATTAGATACAGTAGAGCTTGTTATGGCTTTTGAAGAGGCATTTGGAATTGAGATACCTGATGAGGATGCAGAAAAGATCGTAAAGGTCAAAGACGCTATTGAGTATATTCATAGGAAAAAGTCTTTGGCATGATGGATAAAAGAAGAGTTGTTGTAACAGGTTTGGGTCTTATAACACCTCTTGGTGTAGGTGTAAAGACGACATGGGAAAATCTTGTCGATGGCAAATCCGGTATCAGGAAAATAACCTGTTTCGATGCCTCTGCCTTTCCGACACAGATAGCTGGCGAAGTCGATAATTTTAACCCTGAAGACTACATAGAACCAAAAGAAGTGAAAAAGATGGATCGTTTTATCCATTTTGCTGTCGCTGCAACAACAATGGCCATTAATGATTCAGGTCTGAAGATAACAGATGGTAACGCAGAGAGGATAGGTGTGATTGTTGGTTCAGGTATGGGAGGTCTACATACAATCGAACATTACCATTCCGTCTTACTTGAGAAAGGACCAAGAAGGATAACACCCTTTTTTATCCCGATGTTAACCATAAATCTTGCTTCAGGCCAGATATCCATAAAGTTCGGTGCTAAGGGGCCAAACTCTGCAATATCTACTGCATGCGCTACAGGAAGTCACTCCATCGGAGATGCTTTTAAGATTATTCAGAGAGGTGACGTAGATGTTATGATTGCAGGAGGGACAGAGGCAGTAATAACACCTCTGGCTGTAGGGGGATTCAATGCAATGAAGGCGCTTTCTACGAGAAATGATGAGCCAGAAAAGGCAAGCAGGCCATTTGACGTTGGTAGAGATGGATTTGTGATGGGGGAAGGCGCAGGTATCATGATACTCGAGAGTCTTCAGAGTGCTCTGGATAGAGGCGCGAAAATATATGCAGAGATAGTCGGATATGGTATGGCTGCAGATGCATATCATATCACTTCTCCTTCTCCAGGGGGTGAGGGTGCTGCACGATGTATGGCAATAGCATTAAAGGATGGAGGGATTGTACCTTCAGAGGTTGATTACATAAATGCCCATGGTACTTCAACCAAATCTGGCGATGAACTCGAAAGTCAGGCCATAAAGACTGTGTTTGGAGAACATGCCTATAAAGTTGCAATAAGTTCAACAAAATCTATGATGGGGCATTTACTCGGCGCATCAGGAGGTGTTGAGGCAGTTATCAGTATTCTCAGTATTTGTAATGGCATAGCACTACCAACAATAAACCTCGATAACCCGGATCCTGAATGTGATCTTGATTATGTCCCCCATAAAGCGAGAAAGATGAGGATCAATTATGCCTTATCCAACTCCTTTGGATTCGGTGGGACCAATGCCTGCCTCCTGTTCAAGAAAGTCGAGACTTAACCAGAATCCTGAATCGATGAAGCCTTCAATGTTTTCATTATGTCCTTTTAATTCCTTACAAACACATTAACAGTGGAAAACACTACTGAATTAGAAAGATGTTTCGGCTATGTATTTAAAGATAAAAGGCTTCTCACAGAAGCCCTGACACACAGGTCTTTCTATTATGAGAATCCTGATAAATCTCTTACCCATAATGAAAGGCTCGAATTCCTCGGTGATTCTGTGCTTGGATTTGTCATAGTTGAGTATCTCTTTTTATCAGAAAGGAAATTAACAGAATCTGTTATGGCTAAGATCAAATCCTATCTTGTAAAGGAATCTATCCTTTCTGAGGTCGCTGACTCTCTGTCTCTCGGGGAATATCTCCTGCTTGGAAAGGGTGAGGATGCTTCCGGAGGGAGGATGAAAAAGTCTCTTCTGGCAGATGCTATTGAGGCTCTCCTCGGTGCGGTTTACATAGACGGCGGTTACAAAAAAGTGAGAGAACTTGTTCTGAGATTATTCAGTGAAAAGTTAGATGCAATTGTGCATTCTACGGAATTCTCTGATTTTAAGACAGAACTTCAGGAGAAGACGCAACCTTTATTCGGTTCCCTTCCTGAATATAGAGTTGTAAAACAAGAGGGGGAGGAACACAAAAAGGTTTTTACGATTGAGGTTTTTATAGCCGGGAAGAGGTTTGGAAGGGGCACAGGAAAAAGTAAAAAAGAGGCGCAGACCCTTGCAGCCAAAGAGGCCCTTTCAAGACTTCTTTCAGACAAGGGGAGGAGATCAGTCTCTTAGAGGAGGAACGTATCATGAATCTTGAGATATTTAAATCTTGGCTCGATTCATATGGTCATGCCTGGGAAAAGCAAGACTCCAAAACATTTGCAGACCTTTTCACGGATGACGCCATATATCATGCAAACCCTTTCAGTGAACCCCTACGCGGCCTTTCAGCAATCCTTGAATATTGGTCAACTGTTACACGCTCTCAGGATCAGACTCAGTTTAGCTACGAAGTTCTCGCAGTCACTCAAGACATTGGTATTGCTCGATGGTGGGCGTCCTTTGTTCACATCTCTTCAAAAACAAAGGTCAAGTTGGATGGCATATTTGTCCTGTCTTTCGATAACGAGGGTCGTTGCAAAGTTTTAAAACAATGGTGGCATTGGCTGGAGTATAGTCCTTAATGCAGGCGTAGATATCAACTTTTAAAGTCTTCTAATCCAACAACCGTCGATAAAACATAACCTTCGCGAAAAGATGACTTCGAATCAAGAAATTGTTTGTACAGGATCTTTTCAGATATATTGTGGATTTTATCTACAAATCACTATTTGGCACAAAAATGTATGTAGGAAAAACACGGACATTATAATTGGTAAAAATCTGACGAAAATATCAGATATATACTGATACCTCTCTTTCTATTTCATAAGTATAGTGTAAATATGCTGCCTGGAAAAGAGAGGCGGTTTTTTCAACAGTTAAAAGACCTCGTGGCAGCACAGGAAAGAAGCAGGTATTGATGTGAAGATGTCTTGATATGGTACAGATACCTCAGAATGTTAAATATTGTCTCCATGCAGTTCGCATGGCTCATAAACTTGCTATCGAAAGCGACCTCATCCATGCAGACATGATCGAGTCAGCAGAATTTCCCCATTTGGTCAATAAGCACAACGTTTTTTCTGTGCCAAAGGTGATTATCAATGAGGACATCCGTTTTGAAGGCTCTTTCCAGAGCCTTTATTTGCAGACAAGGTGATGGAAGTTGAGAGACTTGAGGTGAAGTCGAAATGATTCATTAATATACAAAAGGAGAGATAATATATGAAACGAATAAACTGGTATATTGTTTTGGGAAGTTCCTTAGTAATAGTATCCTTGATCCTTTATTTTATTCAGATTGCGATTTTTCGAAGAACTCATGAAACCTTCTTTTACATGTTACAAGATCTTGCCTTTGTCCCTGTACAGGTTCTCTTGGTTACCTTGATAATAAGCGGAGTGTTGAATATGAGGGAGAAGCGTCTCAGATTGGAAAAGTTGAATATGGTCATAGGAACCTTTTTCAGTGAGGTCGGAACAAGGCTGATAGCCTATTTTTCCAACTTCGATCCTAAATTAGATAACATTAGAAAGAATCTCATAGTAAGAAAAGAATGGTCTGATCAAGACTTTTTAAGTGTTAGAAAGAACCTTAAGAATTATGATTACGGGGTTGAGATTCAAAAGATTAATTTAGAAGATTTGCGCATATTCCTGACGGGGAAAAGACATTTTTTAGTGCGTCTCTTGGAAAACCCGGTTTTACTCGAACACGAATCATTCACAGAGCTTCTCAGAGCTGTTTTTCATCTGACGGAAGAATTAGCCGCGAGGGAGGATTTACAAAAGTTGCCGAATACTGATTGTGCACATCTTGCCGGTGATATTGCAAGGGCATATGTCTTACTGGTTCATGAATGGCTGGATTATATGAAACATTTGAAGGATAATTATCCCTATCTCTTTTCTCTTGCTATGAGAACGAATCCTTTTGATCAGAGTGCTACGGTGATTGTAAAATGAGCGGTAATTTATTTACAAAATAAATTAAAACAGGGAGGTGCTTATGATTTGCAGAGTAATCATTATTTCTATCATGAGCCTTTTACTCGTTTCCAGTGTATCAGCTCAGGTGTGTGTTGACTGCCATGAAAAGGTCACACCTAACATTGTTTCGGACTGGCAACTCAGCAAGCACGGTCAGACAGGTATTAGCTGCACATCATGCCATGGCGATCAACACCAATCTGCTCAAGATGTGGCAAAAGTAAATATCCCAACACCTGATACCTGTGCCATGTGTCACGCAACACAAGTTAAACAATTCAAGTCAGGAAAGCATGCCTTCGCATGGGCCTCTATGAAAGCCATGCCAACAGCTCACTGGCAACCTATGGCATTAATGGAGGGAATGAAAGGCTGTGGCGGATGTCATAAGATTGGACTCAAAACAGAGGCAGAGGTTAAAGAATTGAGAAAGGATGGTGCCGGATTTGGCTTGGCTTCATGTGATGCGTGTCATACCAGGCATGCCTTTTCTGTTAAAGAAGCGAGTCAGCCACAGGCCTGCCAGACCTGCCACATGGGGATTGACCATCCGCAGTGGGAAATGTATTCGTCTTCCAAACATGGAGTTCGATATTTGCTGAAACAGAACGGAACTCTTCCTGAAACAGTCGCTGCTCCAACCTGTCAAACCTGTCATATGCAAGAAGGAAATCATGCTAATAAAACAGCATGGGGATTTCTCGCTGTGAGGCTTCCGATGCCCGATGATAAACAGTGGGCTGTAGACCGTGCTACTGTTCTTCAAGGACTCGGTGTACTTGATCCTGACGGAAAACCGACAGCACGTCTTGAAGTTGTGAAGACAGCAGATGTAGCACGACTTACCCAGGAAGGTTGGCAGAAAGAAAGGGATAAGATGGTAAAGACCTGTAATCAATGTCACTCAGTTAATTTTGCAAGGGGTGAACTGGAAAAAGGCGACAAGATGATCAAGGAGGCAGATCATTTGATGGCTGAGGCAATTCGTATCATTGCAGGATTATACAAAGACGGTATACTTGCAAAACCAAAGAATTATGCCTACGCATTCCCGGATTTGCTTACCTTCCACGATGCACCAACGCCGATTGAACTGAAACTGTTTAAAATGTTTCTTGAACATCGTATGAGGACATTCCAGGGAACATTTCATGCCAACCCTGACTATGCACTATGGTATGGTTGGAGCTCAATGCAGTATGATCTGACAGAAATTAAAGAGATGGCTAAAGAGCTTCGGAGTAGCCACAAGGCTAAGAAAAAGTAAGAGTATAATCCTAAAACAAGAGCCTGTTTGCAGTCTTTGCCACAAACAGGCTCTAAAATTTAGGGACCGAAATGTAACCTATTTAACAGTTAAAAAAAGAATAGGGCTGTGACTCTTAGAGGGCGATTACTAAATTAAAAAGGAGGTGAGTTCAGTGGCAAAAGATCCCGTGTGTAATATGAATGTGGATGAAAAGAAGGCTGCAGCTACAAGCGTTTATAAAGGCAAGACTTATTATTTCTGTGCAAAGGTCTGTAAAGAGAAATTTGAAAGCGAGCCTGAGAAATATATCGCTAAAGAAAAGGAATAAACCAGGGATGAAAGGAATGATGAGTACACCTGAGGCAGAAGAAGAGAAAGAAGAAACACAAGAAGAGGAGGTTCCAAAAACTGATCCGCACGGACATTAATCTGTTTATTTACTGCACGCAATAGAGGTGAAGTATGACAGATTTCATAAAACTCGTTGCATACTATGTTACGGATGTTGCAGAGGGGATGGCAGGATATCGGTCAGCTTGCAGCTATTGTAGGAATACGGACTGTTTTAAATTTCTTTTTGACAAGAGAGCTGAAACAGATGAGCGATGTAAAATCAGATGCTAAACCATAACTTAAAAGATTAAGGTTAACAGGAGGGTATAATGCACTGGGATTATGGATGGGGATTGGGATTCGGATGGTTTTTTATGGTTCTCTTCTGGGTCCTGGTCATCCTTGGAATCGTTTATCTTGTTAAAGTGATTACCGGAGGTGCGAAAAAAGGAGAGAAGGAAGAGAGTGCTCTTGATATTCTCAAAAAGAGATATGCAAAAGGAGAGATAAGCAAAGAAGAATTTGAGAGGATGAAGGATGACTTAACGAAAACATGATTTTTCTAAAACGCATATTATCATTTTAACTCTGCAAAGTGTGAAAACCGAACATTATCATGAACAGAAACTATGAACATCGGTATAAGTAGCTATTCCTATGGCACAAACATCAGACAAACCTAAAATAATCCTTATCGTAGCACTGGTAGGCGTTATCAGTTTTCTACACTACTTCACTGCGATGCAAAAGATTTACCAGCATATCTTCTATCGTGATCTCTATTTTCTTCCTTTGATCCTTGCTGGATTCTGGTTTGGTCTTCGAGGTGGTTTAATTGCCTCTCTAAGTATTACAGCTATATATCTACCTTTTACACTGATGCATTGGCAAGGCTTTTCACCAGAAGATTTTGACAGAATATTAGAAATTCTGCTTTTTAATATTGTTGCTGTAGGTTTAGGTTTTATTTCGGACCGGGAGAAAGCTGAAGAAAAGGCTAAAAGAGAGGCCGATCAGATGGCGAGAGAACAGGCAGAGATTGCAAACCGTCTTAAGTCAGATTTTTTGTCTATTATTTCCCATGAGCTGAATACACCCCTTGTCAGCATTATTGGCTTCAATGATCTTCTCCTTGATGGTGTCGCTGGCAAACTTACGGAAGAACAGATTGATGACTTGAAAAAGATAGATAAAAATTCAAAAAAGCTGCTTGAACTCTTAAATGCAATACTCGATTTCATTCGACTCGAGGCAAAATCTGTAGAAACAAAAGAGGTTAATTTGTCGGATTTGATTGAAGAGACTAAATCCGAAACCCGGGTGTTAATAAGTGAATCAGGTCTGAATTTTGTTTGGAAAGTTGATCCTGATCTACCGCATATAGATACAGACCCAACAAAATTGAAGGTTATACTCAAGAACCTAATCAGTAATGCGGTAAAGTTTACAGAGAAAGGAAGTGTTACGTTAGACATTCTTAAACGTGATAGCTGTATTGAAATCAGCGTGAGTGACACAGGGATTGGAATACCACCGGAATCGCTGCCAATAATTTTCGAGCCATTCCGCCAGGTAGAGAGTCCCCTTACGCGTCGCCATGGCGGGGTAGGGATGGGGCTCTATATCGCAAAACGATTGCTGGAAATTCTTGGTGGGAATATCAAAGTTGAGAGCGAGGTTGGCAGTGGTTCTACCTTTCGCGTCTGGATTCCTACTGGCGAGAACCTTAGTAGACTCAATAGATGAAAGAGGTTTATTGATTTTGTAATTTACTTCTTTATGAGACGAATACTGAATGAGACAAATACTGACAATATGATGAGTCAAAATCCTACAATAAAATCAGATAAATTCCAATGCTCTTGTCTTATTCCAGGGTATATACTTATTAAGATGAATATTACCGTACTTTGTGTTGGGAGGAAGAGATGAAGGTTGTAGATCCTGTCTGCAAAATGACCATTGAAGCAAAAGATGCTGTAGGAACTACATATAAAGGCATTACCTACTATTTCTGCTCAGGGGTATGTAAAGAGGATTTTGATAAGGACCCGGAAACCTTTATTGGTGAAAAGGTTACTGAGCAGAAGAGAAAGGTCGCCGAAGGCGGAGTGATTTATACGTGTCCGATGCACCCCGAGGTGAGGGAAACAAAACCTGTTCCCTGTTCAAAGTGCGGTATGGCCCTTGAAGCAGTTGCTCTTTCAATACCGACAAAAACTGAATGGACATGTCCCATGCATCCTGAGATTGTCCGCGATTCTCCTGGAAGCTGTCCCATCTGTGGAATGGCCCTTGAACCAAAAACAGTTTCGGCAGAGGAGGAAGCAAACCCGGAGCTTGCCAGTATGATGCGACGTTTCCGTGTTGGGATTGTTCTTACAATTCCGTTGGTCTTTATTGCTATGCGTGACATTATACCAGGACTTTCCCTCGAAAGTTTTATCCCTCTGAAGATTATCAATTGGCTAGAGCTTATTCTTGCAACGCCTGTTGTCCTCTGGGGTGGATGGCCATTTTTTGTACGGGGATGGCAGTCGATTGTAAACCGTAGCCCTAACATGTTTACTTTAATTGGGTTTGGTGTAACTGTCGCTTATGTCTACAGTATTGTAGCAACGCTTTTTCCCAGAATGTTTCCCATTTCCTTCAGAGGCGAGGGTGGAATGGTTGCTACCTATTTCGAGGCAGCCGCAGTCATTACGACACTTGTACTGCTCGGTCAGGTATTGGAACTCAGGGCTCGGAGCAAGACAGGGGCAGCTATCAAGGAACTTCTCGGACTGGCTCCCAAAACAGCCCGGATAATTCTCGATGATACAAGTGAGAGGGATGTACCTCTTGAACAAGTTCGCCCAGGAGATCTTCTACGCGTACGACCAGGGGAGAAGGTGCCTGTTGATGGAATAGTAATCGAAGGATCGAGCTCAGTTGATGAGTCGATGGTAACAGGTGAACCAATTCCTGTTGAAAAGCAACAGGGCGATAAAGTTATTGGTGCGACAGTGAATGGCACAGGTTCATTGATTATGAGGGCCAAGAAGGTTGGAGCTGAGACTCTCTTATCACAGATAGTCAGAATGGTTGCTGAGGCACAACGCAGTCGGGCCCCTATTCAAAAGCTGGCGGACATAGTTGCTGGATATTTTGTTCAGGTCGTAGTTGCAGTTGCAATTGTAACCTTTATTATTTGGGCCTGGATAGGACCAGAGCCACGGATGGCTCATGCCCTTATTAGTGCTGTCGCTGTTTTGATTATAGCCTGTCCGTGCGCTCTTGGTCTTGCAACACCGGTTTCAATAATGGTCGCTATGGGAAAAGGTGCAACAGCGGGTGTTCTTTTTAAAAACGCAGAGGCAATAGAAGTAATGAAAAAGGTAGACACCCTTGTAGTGGATAAGACTGGCACGCTTACAGTGGGAAAGCCAAAAGTTGTGAGTGTATTTTCAGTCAATGGATATGACGAAAAAACGATAATTTATTATGCAGCCAGCATCGAGCGTGGCAGCGAACATCCTCTCGCAGCGGCAATTGTAACAGGTGCCGAAGACAGAGGTGTAACGCTTGCACAGGTTGAGTCATTCAAATCGATTACTGGAAAAGGAGTGACTGGAAAAGTAGATGGGCATGAGGTGGTGCTCGGCAATCATAAGCTACTCGATGATCTCCGCATCGATCCGGCTGAATTGTCAGCCAAAGCAGAAACAATGCATAGTGAAGGACAGACGGCAATGTTTGTCACTGTGGACGGAAAAGTAATCGGAATTGTTGGCGTAGCTGATCCAATAAAAGAAACAACACCGGAAGCTGTTCAGCGACTTCATGAGGAAGGCATCCGAGTTGTTATGCTTACGGGAGATAATCGTACCACAGCAGAGGCTGTCTCCGGGAAACTTGGCCTTGACGATGTCATTGCAGAGGTGCTGCCGGACCAGAAGGCTGATGTGATCAAGCGTCTTCAGCAAGATGGGCGCTTTGTGGCAATGGCAGGGGATGGCATTAATGATGCTCCTGCTTTGGCGCAAGCTCAGGTGGGTATTGCCATGGGGACAGGTACTGATGTTGCAATGGAAAGTGCAGGTGTTACGCTTGTAAAAGGAGACCTTCGGGGAATATTGAGGGCACGTCGCTTGAGTAAGGCTACAATGAGGAATATTAAACAGAATCTGTTCTGGGCTTTTGTATATAATGCCCTCGGTGTACCTATAGCAGCTGGAGTTCTCTACCCTTTCTTCGGTATTCTACTCAGTCCCGTTATTGCAGCTGCTGCTATGAGCTTCAGCTCGGTATCAGTTGTAGGCAATGCACTCAGGTTGCGGAGGGTGAAGCTCTAAACTAAAATAAGTTCAGGCAAAATATTGATTCTTACCTGTAACAGCAAAGTGATAATGTCCTATTAGAGCAAAATGAAAATGTCCTGAATGCGAAATGCTATACTGCCCGTTTTTAGAAGGAGGCAGGATGGCAGGAAAGGACATTATCATAATGAAGC
>Ga0129298_10000765_pt1 | contig 13137 bp, 11 predicted proteins | sample I19B2metaG_FD_94707 | JGI IMG/M metagenome (GOLD analysis project Ga0129298, IMG submission 94707) | Lake sediment bacterial and archeal communities from Gulf of Boni, Indonesia to study Microbial Dark Matter (Phase II) - ​I19B2 metaG | ecosystem: Environmental > Aquatic > Freshwater > Lake >... | reverse complement strand
CGGCCCATTGGTCAAGCGGCCTAAGACACCGCCCTTTCACGGCGGTAACAGGGGTTCGAATCCCCTATGGGTCACCAATTTAGAGGTTAGAAGTGAGAGGTTGGAGGTTAGAGTTATTGATGTTCTCCGGGGCATTTCTAAAATCCAATCTCCAATATCTAATGTCTGGAATGGGCGCTTAGCTCAGCTGGGGGAGCACCTGCCTTACAAGCAGGGGGTCATAGGTTCGAGCCCTATAGTGCCCACCAAAAAACAAAGGGTTTCAAGACCAAACAGTCTTGGAACCCTTTGTTTTTGACTAAAAACTTTTGACCAAATACTACAAATTAACAATTAAAATTTGCAATTTCAAACTTCAAGCCAACCATTCCGGTCTACCTGACTTTGCTTCTCAAACCTGTTATGTGGTAGCGTTTTGCTGATTGGTGTCAAAACATTTTTGCTTTCCGGACCCTAAAACCGACAAGCATTTCTCAGGCAATTAACTATAATCATCTCACAGCCCAAAAGCTGTAAGGCATTTATAAACAAGGGGGCCACAAAAGATGAATACTGAAATCCTTCCATACCAAAGACTGCATGGCTCGGGAGCGGTTTATGAAAAAACACGGAACAGGAAAAATTTCTGGTTGTATCTATCAAAAACCAACATAGTTATTGCAGGAGTGTCCTTTTTACTGGGTAAAGCTTCACTGGCCGCAGGGGTCATGCCTTTCGGAATGGCCATTTACGCGGCGGCACTGGGGACAGGAGCAAACAGGCTGGTGATTGCGCTGTTTGCCTTGTCCGGGATGCTACTGGGCGGGGCAAAGGAGCAGATATACATAACCATTGCATCCATGCTGCTTTTCAATGCATTCAATATTCCGTTCAAAAACAGGAAGTCAAGGCTGAACTTCAGGTATGCAACCATAGGGTTCATCAGTGTCCTTTTGCCCGAGACGGTTCTTGTATACCTGCAGGGTTTCCTTTTATATGAACTGCTCAAGGCAATTTTTCATGCGTTCATAGTATTTGCCCTTGTATTCATACTTAGAAATGCATTACCGCTGCTTACGGATGGAAATAAAAGGATTGTGTTTTCAAATGAAGAAATCATAAGCGTCGCAATTATCACCGCGCTGGCGTTATCCGGATTGGGTAGACTGCAGCTTCTGGGGTTTTCGGTGAAGAATGTGATGTGCATATTTGTTGTTCTTGTATTCGCATATAAATGCGGTCCGGGTGTGGGGGCTGCGATAGGTGTGACGGTTGGGCTCATAGTCAGCATGTCCACTGCAGCCACACCGCTTGTAATAGGGTCATATGCTTTTTGCGGGCTGCTTTCGGGAGTTTTGAGAAACCTCGGAAAAGCGGGGTCCGGCCTTGGATTTGTTATGGGCAATGCAGTACTTACCTTGTATTTGAACGGGTCAACCGAAGTAATAATTTATTTGCAGGAGATAATCACCGCTGTCGCAGGATTTTTGCTGATCCCTCAAAAGATTATTGAGCTTGTTGCTGGCGGCTTCAGCAGAAACGCCGATATATACCCGGACAAGAGGAGCTACAGCTTGAGGATCAAGGAAATTACCGTAGAGAAACTGAACAAGTTCTCAAAAGCCTTCAAGGAGCTTTCAAAGACCTTTAGCGAGATATCCGAGACAAAAGTTGCCGCAGACAAGAATGATATTTCCTCACTGTTTGACAGCGTTGCGGATAAGGTCTGCAAGGACTGCAGCCTTTGCCTGCACTGCTGGGACAGAAGCTTCTACAATACATACCAGGTTATGTTCAAAATTGTTGAAAAGCTTGAGGAAAAAGGCAGGGTTGAGGAAGCGGACATACCCGGATATTTTATTGACAGGTGTGAACGGATAAACGATTTTGTACAATCGGTTAATAATATTTATGAATTATTCAAGGTCAATATGGTGTGGAAGAGCAGGATCGGAGAGAGCCGCGGGCTCGTATCACAGCAGCTGGACGGACTATCGAAGGTTGTATCGAACCTTGCCTCGGAGATTGATGTGGATGTGCATTTCAAGCAGGACCTCGAGGATGAGATTATGCTTGAACTGAACAGGGCAGGCGTCAGGGCGGATGAGGTCATTGTATTTGAAAACAAATGGGGCAAGTATGAAATAAGTGTTTTCCATAAGGGCTGCGGAGGGAAAAGAAGCTGCAGAAGTACCATTCAAAAACTGGTTTCCGACGTGACCGGGCGGAAAATGGTTAAAGAGGATAGCGAATGTTATGAAAGGTCAAAGGGCGGAGTGTGCAATTTAAAACTTGTGGAGGAAGAGGTTTTCAGGGTTACCACAGGTGTTGCAAGACTGACGAAATTCAACAGTAATGTTTCGGGAGACAGCTATACATTTATGAATACGGGGGATGGGAAGTATATTTTAGCCTTGAGCGATGGAATGGGCTCGGGACAAAAGGCGGCAATACAAAGCAGGGCGGCAGTGAGCCTGCTGGAACAGTTCATGGAATCCGGTTTTGACAAGGATACTGCAATACGGCTCATAAATTCTATTCTTGTTCTGAAATCCACCGATGACTCCTTTGCAACTATTGACCTGGCAGTGATAGACCTGTTCGATGGCGAAACCGAATTTATAAAAATCGGAGCGGTTCCGACCCTGATTAAAAGGAGTGAAAGGGTTGAAGCAGTGAAGTCTGTTTCCCTTCCCGCCGGAATTCTGAGCAGTATAGATACTGAACTGGTACATAAAAAGGTAGAAAGCGGAGATTTCGTTATCATGATGACTGATGGGGTGACTGATTCATTTGGAAGGGATGCAGATGTAAATTCAGGAGATGAGAGTCTGCAAAGCTTTGTCAATAATATAAAAAGTACAAACCCTCAGGAAATTGCTGATATGGTGTTGAACCAGGCCTATGCCAATTGCAGCGGAAAGCCCTTCGACGACATGATGGTTGTTGTGGCCAAAGTGTGGAAAAGGGCTCCGGGTATTTAAGTGAAAATCCTGAATATTTTGAACAGACCTTTGGGCATACTACCATCTGAATGGTAATAATTTTATCCGGAGGGTTTGCATGGTAAGCGGGGATACTAAGAGAATAGTTGTTATCAAAGATATAAAGTCAAATATTATCGAAGAAGCAATTCTGATACTCAAAAATGATACCGGTGCGGAAGCTTTGAAAAATGGAAGCACCAAACTTAATATCAGGAACAAAATCAATAAGGATTATCTGCTAAAAGAAGCGGAATTCATAATTAACTGCTACATGAGGGAAAACAAACTTCAGCCGGTAGGTGGAAGAGCATTTGAGAGGGACGAGAAGAGGAGAAAGCTTTTTATAAATATAGGGATTAATACAGCCCTGATAGCAAGCATAGGACTTCTTGTCTTCCTGGTTACGAAAATGTTCTGATAAAGTTCACAAAATGTTCATATATTCTTATAAATTACTTAACATTTAAGATATACAATAAACACAGTTAAACTTTTTCATTAACCTCCTCCTATAAATACTAAATTCTGTGTTAGAGCCCTGGGGTTTTTCCCAGGGCCTTTATTAATTTTACATGAAAAGTAGCGGCGATCTTTCGTACCGGCATCCCTTTCCGAACATAAATCGAAAAAAATTGAAAATCATATATGGAGGAGGATTTTATGGATTATTTTCATATAAACTATAAGGAAGTAAAGCAGGAGAACGGCAGGATAGTGGTTGATAACAGGGAATATGAGCCGATAGGATTGGAAATTGCCACCGGAAATTTTATATTAATGGCGCCGAACATGACTGATATCCGTAAATACCACCAGGGAGTTCTTTTATTGGAGGAAATGTGATAAAATAATAGGAACACATTTCCGCAATATTTTATAAGGGGCCTATATGGAAAACGATGTAATTATAGAGGTCAGGGAATTGACTAAAAAATACGGAAAGCTCACTGTTTTGGACAATCTGAGTTTTAACATATTCCGCGGCGAGATATTTGGACTTTTGGGACCGAACGGTGCCGGAAAGTCAACATTCATTTCCACTCTGGCAACCATTTGCAAACCGACAAGCGGAGATATGGCAGTATCCGGCTTCAGTATCAAAAACCAGCCTGAGCGCATCAGAAGGAGTATTGGCCTGGTACCCCAGGATATTGCGCTGTATCCGGCATTGACGGGCATGGACAATCTCGACTTCTGGGCTTCCATATATGGGTTGAGAGGTTCGCTGAAGAAGGAAAGGATTTATGAAGCACTTTCGGTGGTCAGGCTTGAAGACAGGGCAGCGGACAGGGTTGAGAATTATTCCGGGGGTATGAAACGCAGGCTTAATATCGCGGTAGCATTGGTCCACCACCCGGAGATACTTGTGATGGATGAGCCGACAGTCGGAGTCGATATACAATCAAGAAGGTTTATACTGGATGCGGTGAAAGCTTTGAAAAATGAAGGGAAAACGGTAATCTTTACAAGCCATTACATAGACGAAATGGAAGCTTTATGCGACAGGCTTGCCCTGCTTGACAGGGGCATTATAAAATCCATAGGTACGGTAAACGAATTGCTATCCCTCCATGGCAGTGAGAATATGGAGGAAATAATGCTTAAATTGTTTGAAGGCTGAAGCTGTATTTTATTTCAGTATTCCGGCCACCGGGGGTGAGAATGTGAAGCTCTATTTTATCAGAAACAGAAAATTTTTAGTTATAATCGCTTCAATATTTGTTATTACTTCAGCCATATCCTCCTACTATCTGTACTTTTACCCCAAATCACCAAGGGACTTCTATCTTGAAGCTGAAGCACGGAATTTTAAAAAGTATTCCGACCACATCAAACAGATTTATGGTGAGTTTTATGAGAACCAAAAGCCGTATATGAACGGCAAATACAGGAACAGACTTGAGCTTACAGCCGACATAAGGTCGGATACAGACAAGCCTTTTGGCTTTTCCAATTCACGGAACGTCTTTGATATTATCAGGAAATCAAAGCTTATAATAGACAATAGCATAAACTCCGACCGCAAGGAGACCGGTACGAGGCTGTCGCTTTCCTTTGAAAGGATGCCTCTGCTGGATGCTGCCGCCTACACTGCACAAGGGCATATGAGGTTCAATATACCTGTTCTGCTCTCTGACAAATATTTTTCTGTAGACCTTGGCAAATTGGACGAAGTTTATGACAGGTTCTATCAAAGATATAACATAGTTGCAGTCAAGCCAAAGAGGGTTATCAGAGCGGTGGATCTGGCCCGTTCCATAAGCTTCAGCGGCACAGAGCTTGACAGGGTGGAAAGGGATTACGGCGCAGCAATATCTGCTCTCATAGACAGGAATGATGTAACTTACGGTAAAGAAGTAAAGGTAAAGATAGGCGGCGAGCAAAAAGAGGGAAAGGAAATCATCGTATCCTTAAACGGCGATAAAACGAGGACACTCCTTCAGACTATTGCGGAAAAGGCCGGATTGGATGACGCTTTACTTAAGCTTTCTTATGGCAATTACACCGATGTGATTGAGATTCTGGACCAGGCAGGTTTGTTCCAGCTGTTTGACGTTTTGGAGAAAAAAGGGTATCTGTCCCTTAACGATGCATTGAAATTTTACCTGAACGGGATGAACATAAAAAAGGATTTGAACGGCTTTAAAGAAGCAATGAAGGAATTCGGAAACAATACTGCCTATCCGGAGGGGCTGGAAATGAAGCTTGTTGTTGACAAATCGGGCAATATTCTGGGAAGGAATCTGAAGGTCATGCTGGCTGAAAAAGCTTCCGCGGATAAAGTGGTGATAGGCATCGACACCCACAGTAACAGCCTTAAGGATGACAATTTCCGTAATGGATTCGCAAGCTTCAGTTTTACCACTGTCAATCCGGCCGGAACAAGTCTGACTCATGTATGGGACATAAATACCAATTTCGGGGTTCCGCAGGGGGGGACGGATAAAAAGGGAAGCGTCGATATTAATTATTTCAAACGGAAAAACGACAATGAAGAATATACCATTCAGTTAAAGCTTGATACCGACAAACGGATGGATGATAAAACCATGAAGGAAAACAGCTCGACCAGATACAGTATTGGGTTCAGGGAAGGGATCAACAATCCCATGGATGTGATAAAAGGAGAGCTATCCGCAACAAGCTGGAAGAATGACAAACAAAAGACCAGGAATATGAATGCAACCTTCACTCTGAACGCGGACCTGCCTTCGCTCAATCTGAAAAATACCGAGCTTAAATTCAATTTGGTCAAGGAGGACAAATTCGATGCGGAATTCAAGCTTCCTGATGTGAAGCAGGGAGATTTGATAGACTTGAACAGGATCTCCGACAGGGAGCTGGATAATCTGGAAATTTCCATTGCCAGGTCATTCGGTGCCTTCTATCTTAAAAACAGGTATGTGGTGGACACATTATTCGGGCAGGGTGGCTGAAATGTACATATTCATGTCTCTTCTCAAGAATGATATCAGGCTCTTCCTGAAAGACTGGAAGTCAATTGTGCTGTTACTTGCCATGCCTTTTCTTTTTATAAGCCTTTTTGTGTACTCAATGTCATCATTTCTGGATAAAAGCTCTTTTATGGAGCCATTCCCGATTGCAATTGTGGACCGGGAAGACACGGTACAGACGAGAATACTGGCAAACCAGCTGGAGGGAATGAAAATATTCAGGGAAATCCTGAAGGTAAATGAAGATACGGCCAGACAGATGATAGCACAAAACAGAATAGCCGCTGCCATTATTATACCTGAGGAATTTTCCGCAAGCATTGCCGTAGGGGAAAACAAGCCTGTAACGGTAATAGGAAACCGTGCAATGCCGTTACAATCACTAGTTGTCAAAACTCTTGTCCAGAGTGCAGCCAATCTTGTATCTGCAGGTCAAAGCGCAATCAATACCATTTACTATTTCAATGAAAAAGCAGGGATCGGGGGAGGGGATCTGGAACAGGAATTTTATGATTCAACTGCCAGGCTTTTAATAAAAGCTCTCGCAAGGAACGAGATATTTGCCGACATTGACACGGACTCCGTACTGGACCTTACACCTGCCGAATATTTTACTTCTGCGCTGCTTGTAATATTTGTCATGTTTGCCGGCATGCCCGCGATGAAACAGCTGGTAACCGAGAGAAGCACCGGTATCACAGCAAGGCTGGAAGCATCGCCGGTCAAAGTCTGGCAGATCGTTGCTTCCAAGTTTGCTATCTCAGCAGTCATATCGGTATTGCAGTTTTTAATTATTATCACATTGACTTCCATTGCTTTCAGGAATTATTGGGGAGGATCTTTAAAAAGCTTTTTGATTCTTTTTTTCAGCATTCTGACAGCAGTTTCTTCCTGGTCTATTTTTGTAGCAGCAGTTTCCAAAAGCCCGGCATCTGCAGATGTAATAGGTAATCTGGGTATTCTTCTCATGGCCGTTACAGGCGGAGGCATATACCCACTCGTGTTAATGCCTGAGTTTGTGAGAAAGCTGAGTTTCCTGACAATCAACAGGTGGGCGATGAACGGACTCATGGTACTGCTCTCGGGCGACAACAGTTTAAGCGTTATAAGCAGTGTTTATGCTTTGCTGGGAATAGGTGCCGGGTTGCTGATTCTGTCGGTTGCAGTGATGAAGCTCAGGAAGAGCAGAGGTTGGGGCATATGATGAGACTGGTTCCTATTACAATTTATAAACTCAAAATGATGTTCAGAGATAAAGTGTTTACAGCAGCAATGATAATAATTCCGCTGTTTATCGCTCTGGCGGCAGGATATGCCCTTAAACAGGAAAAGATGAATATCGTGCCGATTGCCATTGCTGATGAAGATAATTCAAACACAACAAGGGTGCTTATTGAGAGACTGTCAGGAAAGAAAGGCCTTGAAGTCCTTCAGACGGACAGGGACAAAGCTATGGACCTTGTGAAGTCAAACAGGGTAGAAGTTGTATATATTTTAAAAAAAGGCTTTGAAGAAAAAATAAAATCGGGTGAAAATGAACAAATTATAGATGTGGCGAAATCACCGGAGTCCTTTGCCGCGGACTTTACAAATGAGGTAATGGCGGGAGAGATTATAAGGTTTACGGCAAATGCAACAGCGGTGAAATGGGTTCTGGATGTTTACGGGAAAACCGGTAAAGCTGTTCCGGAAGGCTTTGACAGAGAGATCGAACGCCATGCAGACTCCCAGTGGGAACCACGGCCTTTAATGACTATAGATTACAGGGAGCTTGAAGGCGAATCCTCGGTAAAAGCGGAGAAGATTTTAGCTCCAAGGTCGGCGGTTTCAACGGGGATAATACTGGTTTTCATGATGTTCCAGATATTATTCAGCAGTGGATGGCTCATAGAAGAAAGAAGCAGTGGTATGATCAAAAGGCTTGTTGCAGGACCTGAAGCGCTTGCATTGTCTTTTGCAGGAAATATTTCAGCTTTGTTCATAACCGGAATGATCCAGGTTACGGCATTTTTGCTGCTGGACAGGCTGGTATTCGGCATTGACCTGCTTCCTGGCTTTTGGCCGTATACGGTTATTGCATTGTATCTGACAGCAGTAATCTCAATAAGCCTGTTCCTTTCAGCGGTTCTAAAAACACCGGCACAGCTTCAGGCAGGTGCTCCGGTTTTTGCATTGATGACAGGATTTGCAGGGGGATGTTTCTGGAATACCGCAGAGGTACCTGTACGCGTAAAACAGCTTGCACGCTTTACTCCTCAGGGCTGGGCAATGGAAGGCCTCAACAGACTGATGCTTTTTCCTTCGGATATGGCCGGTGTTGTTCTGCCTATGATGGTATTATTTATAATAACATTGATTTTACTGCCCTTAAGTTATATTATTATAAGAGCAAATTCGACTGTGTGATTTGTGACTATTCCTATTTTGGACATTAATCGTGAATTATGGGCTCATGTGAACAAGGAGTATAAAATGGATAATTTAAAATTTCTGGACGTGGTTTTGTTTCCGAAATCCTTTTACCGGAAGGTTACCGATAAGAAGTTGACCTTATATTTGGGAATTGTCTTTGTAGGATTGGTAGATCTTGCGTTTCCTCTGGCGGACAACCTGACAAGGTATTTTAAGGGTAAAGCGCAGCCTGTAATGATATTCAATGCAGGTCTTGTCCCCACTTTTGCCATACTTCTGGGACTGATAGATGTGATGTTTTTTTCCTTGCCGCTCTTTGACCTGTTCAAATTCTTTAAAAGGAAGGAACCTGTTGCTATCGACGGGAGCCTGCTTGTAAGGGTGATGAAGGTTTATATTATGGCGCACTTTATTATAGTGCCTGTGGAAGCGGTTATTTTCTACACACTTAGCAATATGAAAATGAGCAGCCTGACGTTTGCCTCAACAAGTCTGCTCATCTTCATATATGTTTTCTCTGAAATAGTAATTCCTGTTTGGTTCAGCGCTGCAATAACAAGGGGCTTCAATGTGATATACAAATTCGAGCAGGCTTTTATGAGGCTTACATTCATTACAATCCTGACATGGAACCTTCTATTGAATTATGCCTTTAAATATATGATGGACCACTGGCTGCTAAGATTGTTCAAATAATGGAAACTGATTGATATTTTATGATCCATATCGATTTGAACACATATACCGTAGCGTAGGTTTTCATACAATATAGAATTAAGATTTAATAGGTAGAAATAATGGAAAGCAAACATATAACTTCTATGCCGGCATCTGTGTCTCGCTTCAACTGACAAGACTGAGGGAAATTCAGGCAGCCGGGCAGCTCATAGTTGCTACCGGTGCGTTGATAGTATTTTTCTCTCTGAAAAGACAAATTCCTCTTTATGCCTTGCAGGCATCCATAATACAGGACCTGCAGAAAAAAGTGAATCAGCTGGAAAAGAGATCCGGTAAATATGACCCCGGTGAATTGGTTTATTGAAGATGGCGCCTCAGCCAAAGAGGTGCTTTGTTTTTTTATTCAATCCGCACAAATACGCAGTATACCCTGTCCCATACATTGGGAAAATTTCTCTCGTCCTTGACATTATTGAGAATGGTATGTACAATGAGCATGTAAGAAGGAAATACACGTCCCGGTGGCCTAATGGATAAGGTAGTGGATTCCGGTTCCACTGATGCGGGTTCGATTCCTGTCCGGGACGCCAAAAGCTTAAACACCAGTATTCATGCGGATGCTGGTGTTTATATTTTCCAAAGCTTCCATGTCGGATTTAAGGTATCCACTGACTTTAAATCCAGCCATTTCAGATAAGTGGACTACCTCTTTTGCAGTCAATACAAACACTTCAAAGGAGGAAAAGATTTAATGAAACCCAAGCAAAGCAAAAAAGTTGACTGGAAAAAGGTACTGAATGATTTTCTGCTTTTAAAGAAGGCACAAGGCAAAAGTGACAGGACAGTAAGTGACTATAATAAGCATGTAAATATTTTCTTTAAACGCTTCCCAAACGCCTTAAATGACCTTGAAACCTGTGTAATGGAGTATATGAGTGAGAATGTAAAGCCAGCAACCTATAACCTTCGTAGGGCTTATTTGAAATGCTGGTTCGATTATATGAAGGAAGAAGGGGCTATATTCTCTAACCCTATGGAAAAGCTGTCAAAACGGAATGCACAGGAGAAAATCATTGATATTCCTGTTGATACTCTCCAACAGCTTTTGACCTTACCTGATACAAATTCATTTGCGGGACTCCGGGATTATAGCATTATGCTTTTAATGCTGGATTCAGGTATTCGACCCAATGAAGCTTTAAGGCTTAAAATGTCCGATTTTGATTTAAAGCATTATTGTGTGATTGTCCCTGCTGAAATTGCAAAGACAAGGACAGCAAGGACGCTTCCGTTAAGCATTGAGACAATAAGACCCATAACAAAGCTGATTAATGCACGTCCGCAGGACTGGAAGAATACTGTGCCGTTATTTTCAAGCTGTGAAGGTGAGGAAATGAATACCGAAGTCCTTTCAAGGAGATTTGAGAAGTATTCAAAGCAATTGAGTACATCGGTAACTCCTTATGCCCTGCGTCACTGCTTTGCCCTGTATTACCTCCGTAATGGCGGCAATGCGTTATCCCTGCAAAAGATTATGGGGCATACTACAATGGATATGACAAAGCGGTATGTTGCACTTTCAGACACCGACATTAAGGACGGTCATACATCATTCACGCCTATAAGGAATGTTATTCCACAGAAGAAAACAAGTGTAAGGAAAATATAGTTATGTGACATAGCAGCCGTATGTATCCCGATGCGGCTGCCTATCTATGTTGGAAGCCTTGATTTCTCAGTGCTTTTTATGCCCTTGCTTTAAAAAATGTACAAATATACCAACATCTTGGATATAAAGCTATCACCAGAAAAATCTATTCGTATTTTATAAAGATAATTAATAAACATAACTTTGTATTATGATTATGATGTAGGGTTATTGTCCTTAACATTGCAGACATATAAAGCAGTATCACGTTTTTCAAAAAAAGTTTTCTCTTCCACACATATAAACCCTTCATTTTCATATACTGCCCTTAATTTGTTTCGATGCTGATTACAATTAAGGCGAATTGCATTAATAAAATAACTACGGGCTAAGTTTTTTGCAAAATCGATTAATTCTTTTGAAAATTCCTTTCCAGCAAATGCACGTTTAACAGCAACCTTATGCAAATATAGAGATTCGCCTTTTGGAATGTTAGGCCAATAAGTTGGGTCATAATCTGTTAAAGCCATACAAGCAGTTGGTAAGCCATTTTGATATGCAATATAAAAGTTATTTATTTTATAGGACTTTGATAGATTAGACCACTTCACATTTGACTCATTCCATTGGTTTTGTAGTCCACTTTTTGACATCCAGTTTACTGCATCTAATAGTATTTCTTCAATGATTGGTATATCATATTCATCAGCTTGTTTAACCATAGTATTACCCCCAATCTTTAATTTACATTTTAAAACAAGTGTGAATATTTCAATTATACTGCTGATATTTAAATATGTAAATTGGTGGGCTTTGCTTCTCCTTCTCTTCAACATAGGTGCAAAAAAGTGTCCAATATAAATGGTGTGAATTAATCGCATCATAACCTCGGGATTTCCGACAAGTGATAATCCATATATACAAACGGATTATAGGACGGCACTTACTATTTAACCTCTGGTTCTCTTACCAATTATTGGGACAATAAATCAGGTAGGAAAGTCCACACCACCCTCACTATTTTTCTGAACCTGATAATTTTTTTGATTTACTGGCGTTGTATATAGCCGATGGGATACTATCTGATTTTGATAATTTCAACACTACTATTCCAAAATGGTTTGTGAAATAAAAACAACACTGATAAAGCTGGAATAATATAATGAATTTATTTGAAAAATCTGCATTTATGTGTCAGAATATAAGAAAAGCCAAAGCTGAGGTGTGAAATGTTTGCATTTATTGACGAAAGCGGACACCCTGTACCTAATGATTCCTGTGTAAATTCTACTCTTACAGCCATATGCATTGATAGTGAGAGGTTAAAAGAAGTTATAATCAAAATGTATAAAGTAAGGACCAGTATATATGGGGAAAAGGATGTAGAGTTAAAAGCAAAAGAATTTATCGTCCCAAAGACTTTGGAAGAGAAGTTTGTTAATAATAAACACTATGTTGAACGTTCCATTAAAGAAGTATTATGTGCTACCGCAGATATAAAGTTATTTGCAATAGTTATGGACAGACCTCAAAATGTATGTCAGAAATCTGATTCTAATAAGTACATACTGCCCAACTATTATAGATTGCTGCTACAGAGAATAAATAATTATGCGTTTATCAGAAACAAGAAGTGTACTTTGGTTTTTGACACAAAAAATCAAGGGAATGATTTAAAAATCTCAAAGCAGGTTAAAAACTATCTGTTCAAATCAGGCGAGGGAAGGCTGTACCAGTCAATTACCGAAACCCCGTTTTTTGTTGATTCAAAAGTTGAGGAATGCATTCAACTTGCAGATATATGTGCAGGAGTTATCAGAAAAGATTTTGAAATATTTGCATTAAAGCAAGGGATGGACGAATTTAATAGCTGGGTAAAATCTTTGTATGCTTATGTAAGTTCATTAACTCAGAATTTTACTAACGTGGCTTTTCAAAATATTGCGGGTATATCTTCTGATAATATTCTCTATGGAAT
>Ga0129298_10000760_pt1 | contig 13180 bp, 11 predicted proteins | sample I19B2metaG_FD_94707 | JGI IMG/M metagenome (GOLD analysis project Ga0129298, IMG submission 94707) | Lake sediment bacterial and archeal communities from Gulf of Boni, Indonesia to study Microbial Dark Matter (Phase II) - ​I19B2 metaG | ecosystem: Environmental > Aquatic > Freshwater > Lake >... | reverse complement strand
GTCGAGCCATGAGTCATAAGGCGTAACGGGTCTCCACTTACTGTCTATCGCGAGGATGCCAGCCATTTGTCCGCTGAACGCTATCGAAAGCACGTCCTCCGGATTCACGCCAGATTTACGAACTACTTCTCTAACGGTCCTCAAGGTTGACGCATAGAAGTCTTCAGGCTCTTGTTCAACGCAGCCGACTTCTGGATAGTATAGCTTCGACTCCTCATATGCTGTTGCGAGCTGATTTCCTTGTAAGTCAAATATAGCCGCCTTGGTTCCGGTTGTACCGATATCGACTCCGATGAAATATTGAGAAGACATACAATCTTCCCTTGCCTGTATTTTGCTTGTTGCATTGATATATAATTTTTATGTGCACTTTGTTCACGTTGCTTCCTCATCCTTTTCTTGGGCTTTACTGTTGTTCTGATGGATTCTATACGAACACTTCATCAAGTTATCCAGCTAGTAAGCGATCGGCTAAAGAAATAGTCGAATGATATGCTTCGAAGCCTAAAACGTTTATTTGACCATGAGCCCCAAACTTGCGGCTTTCTTTTTACTCAACACATAGGCCCACTTTAAAGATTAGATGCTATATTGAAAAACTTAATTAACAAAAACTGCTTGACGTTAGGCGTGCACATTAAAAGGTAGAATCACTGACAAAATAGGAGGATAAATATTGTGGAAGACTTACTCGATGAAATGCGTAAATTAATAGTCGAACTGGGAGACTCAAATAGGATAAAAAAGCTGGTCAACGAAGCACTCACCAGAAAAACCCCGTTATCGAAAATAATAGGCGATGGTTTACGAAGAGGTCTTGAAGAGGTTGGTAGAAAATACGAAAACGGAGAATACTTTCTCTCCGAACTTCTATATGTAGCTTCGCTTATGAACGATATCCTCCAAATGTTGAAGTTGCACCTAAAAGATCAAAAAATGGAAAGTGGAGAAGTAATAATACTTGGAACAGTTAGGGGCGACATTCACGACGTCGGCAAAAACATCTTCAAAATGCTTGCTCAAGCAGCCGGCTTCGAGGTCATTGACCTAGGAGTCGACTTGGAGCCTGAAATCTTTGTTGAAAAATTGAAGGAGACAAACGCTAAAATACTGGGCCTATCCGCACTTTTAACAACAACTAGGTTAGAGATGAAAACTGTAATAGACCGGCTTAATCAAGCTGGAATAAGAAACAAAGTCAAAGTTCTAATTGGCGGAAACGCCGTAACACAGGAATTCGCTAAAGAAATAAGAGCTGATGCGGCAGCTTTTGATGCGGCGGAAGGGGTTGAGATCTGTAAAAGATGGGTGAGTTCATGATGATGACCCCTAGGGAAAGAATAAAAGCTGTAATCAACTTTAAGAAACCTGATGTCCTTCCGTGGATAGAGATTTCCTATGACGAAACCATTATTAAATGGCTCAAGGAAGGATTACCAGCCGACAAAGTGACTGTTATAGAATGGGATATTGCCAGAGAAGGCCGGTTACTGCTCAACTGGCCGCACGTTCGTGGATTCGATCCGTATTCTCATTTTGGCTGCCACTATATGCTTGGATGTTATGTTCCAATCGATATTGGTCCTATCCCAAGATTCAAACGTAGCATTTTAAGGGAAAATGAGCGATACGTGGACTTGAGGACTGAAACAGGCGCCATTGCAAGACGGATTAAATCCGCAGAATACACGTGGTACAGTATGCCAATGTTCCTTGAATTTCCGGTAAAGGATAGAAAAACTTGGGAAGATTATAAAATTAGATTAAACCCTAAAGATCCAAGAAGATATCCAAAAGATTGGCACAAAGACGCGTATATCGAAGCTTTTGAACAATACCAAGCTGCAAATACTGTTCTAACCTTGACGGGTTTTTATGGCTTTGGAGCCCAGTTGATGGGTATTGAAAACTTTAGCGCTCTGTATTATAAAGATATAGAATTGATGACCGACATGATTGAACATTGGGAATACTTTACGATTGAAGCTATACGCTATGCTGTTGAAACTCTAAAAGATAGAATTGACATGATCTATTGGTGGGAAGACATGGCTGAGAAGCACGGTCCATGCATATCTCCCAAGATTTTCAGAGAGTTATTCCTTCCACATTACAAGAACGTTACCGGATTCCTCAATAAAAATAAATTAGACCGAATACTTATTGACAGCGACGGGAATATTAATCCTATTCTCGATCTATTATCTGAAGCTGGTATCACAGGATTATGGCCCTTAGAAGTAAACGCCGGGATGAACGCCATAGATATTAGACGCAAATATGGTAATAAATTCTTTCTTGCAGGAAACTTGGACAAGCGAGAACTGGTTAAGGGAGGAGATGCTATGAAAAAGGAAATAGACTCTAAGGTTCCAATACTAAAAGAGTTGGGTGGATACATACCGGGCATCGATCATTTGATCCCTGTGGAATTTACTTACCAAAAATTCAAGGAATATAGCGATTACCTCAAAAGGTACCTTTCATACTAATGACTCCTCATATAAAACGCGCGCTTGTAGCGAAAATTATTCTTTTATACATAAATCACTTATTTTCCATTCAGTGCACCAGTTACAAGCGCGCGCAAAAGAAATAAATAGGCGAAGGGAGCAGAGTCACTTTTGGTTATGCGGTATGGTGAAAACGCCCTTCCTCAGAATGGAAAACATTCACAAGTTTTATGGTTCGGTTCACGCTCTTAAAGGAGTGGACTTTGAAGTACAATCAAATGAGATTGTCGGATTGATTGGTGACAATGGTGCTGGAAAGTCAACCTTGGTAGAGATAATTGCCGGCAGCATCCCAAAAAGCAAGGGAAAAATATTCGTTGAAGGTAAGGAAGTGGACATTCCTTCCGTAAAAGCAGCCCGGGATCTCGGAATCGAAATGGTCTACCAGGATCAAGCGGTTGTAGAGACTATGAGCGTAGCCAAAAACGTTTTTCTGGGTAGGGAACTCCTCAGACCCGGTTTAATCAAATTATTGGATATGAAAAAGATGGAAAAAGAGGCCGAAACGATTACAAAATCATTGGGGTTGGACATACCTTCTCCCGATCAAGAGGTGAGATTTTGCTCTGGTGGCGAGAGACAGGGAGTTGCCATTGCAAGAGCCATGTATTTCAAGGCTGAACTTGTTATATTGGATGAACCTACTGCAGCTCTATCAGTCACCGGGGCTCAAAAAGTATTGGAATTTGTACGGCAGTTGAAAGATTCAGGGGTATCTGTTATATTCATTTCTCATAATCTTCATCATGTATATCCTATCGCAGATAGAATTGTCGTGCTCAGCAGGGGCCAAAAAGTAGCAGACATGAGGAAAGACGAAACCTCGATAGAAGAGTGTGAACAGATACAAATTTCAGGAAGAAGGGAAGAAGTTTCAAATTAACCTCCGTCGCTCAGCGAAGTGTTCACCCAAGCACATGTATTATGACTAGTAAAACCTTTTTCTAAATTTAATCTTTTACTCTATTTTGGAAGCCAATACTTTTTCGATGTTTTCCAGTTGACGTAGGTCCTATCTCAAGAGGATTGGCACGGACTATTGGTGGAAGACACATCAAAAAGCATAGGCCGTGTATATCACCAAAATGTTTGAGAGGTTTTCCTGTTGCAACACGATAATGCTGCAGTTTTCTAAAGAAAAAGGGGGAGGTTAGATCCGCACTGCAGCAGGTTGTGAATTGTCACTCTAGTATCTCGGGTCTATGAGGATATCCAAAGACAGGCCAGTTCCAGTAAATCCATGGTGACTTGTAATTCTCTTGGGTTACTACTCGGTCCGGGATAAGAACCCATGGGGTATAGGCCCCGCCACATGTAGCGGGCCTTATCGTATATCCAACAACCCCAGCGACTGGATCCTCATACCATTGTAGGGGCGCAAAATTTGTGCCCGACACAACCGCGTTCTTTTGTAACTCCGGAACGTGCTTTGCCACCGAAAATGTCTCTCCCAGATTTGGCAGACCATCAGGACCATACTTCCAGAACTGCTTCAAAATTTCAAGGGATGTGGAGACCATGTATCCTCCAGTCGGCATCATGCGGCAGTAGTCTTGATATCCGTTTATGTACCCGTCTAGGTTAACGGGGAAGAAATCGACGTCTACAGCTACGACATCCTTAATCTTTTGCTCAGACCATCCTAAGTCCTTCGCTGCTCTTACCCAAGCTTCGTGATAGCCTCCCATTACCTCAAAGACTGCTACGATATCCGGGTTGGCAGCCATTGCCGCTCTAACATATGGAAATTCAGCCTCCGCATCCCAAGAGTTACCGACATCTACAATAGGTATATCTATACCAATTTTAATATTTGAGCCGAATTTCTCTATCAGCTTGTCGCGCACGTACTTTCCGCAGTACCATCCAGACTCGTAATCGTCACGCTGGACAAATGCCAATGGCCAATGGTGGTACATATCGATTCCGAAGCACACGATTGGAATGCCCGCTTTCTGAGCTAATTCACCTATTTTTGCGTTCGCCATACTATCTAGAGGGCATGTAACGATGGCGTCGACGCCCTTCGCGATCAGCTCTGAGGCCATGTCATTTTGCTTCTTTACATCCGCATCGGGCCAGGCTACCTCGTACCTCCACTTCAAGGCTTCTCCGCAGTACCATTTAAAGGCCGCCAGATTTAATTCGTCCCATGGATTGTATATGCCCAGTGGAAGAAAGCCGACATAAGGTGTCCTTCCCTCTTTAATTGGATTTTTGCTGCTCTTCCAAATGTCAGTATATGCTTCCACTTTCCAGTTAAGCCATGTGTCTACATCCGCTGGGTCGACCGATATGACCTTTTGTTTGGCCGGTGGAAGCGGGTTCCCCATCACTCCATCTAAGAATCCGGAGGCTCGAAGGACCTCCGACGTGGAACCTCTGTAACCGTGGCACTGGAGAATGTAACCCAATACTGTGGGCTTTGGAGTTGGAGTTGGACCTGGCGTTGGAGTAGGCTTTGGTGTTGGTGTAGGCGCAGGTGTCGGAGTAGGACTTGGAGAAGGCCCTGGAAGCGTAGCATAATAGACGCCGACGACTGCAACTATAATAATAATGACCACAACGACAGCAGCTTGCATCTTCGTAATTGCAGATTTAGACAAAATCTTCATGTTTATTCTCTCCTTTAATCGATCGAAATCTCTTTAGCATGCAATAATTATATAAGGTTTTTGTCTCATCAAGCTAGAGAGGTGGCGGCGGTTTATACCCGAACAGTTTAGAGTGAGTTAGACCTACTTTACGATATAGATCAGCCATCATCTCAGCAAACTTCCATGAACACACGGTCAAAGTACATCCCAAAACTGCAACATAAAAAAAGCCAGACCAGTCAAACACAAACTAAAACTTGACAGTATCAGTAGGGTATAGTTTAGCAGCAAAATTTATTAATGGTAAAAGCTGGACAGATAAAAGAGGCTAAAAAGCATGAACCTCAGAAAAGTTCAGCTGTTCATGCTGGAGCGTTTGATGTGGATCATAGCGATAGCTGGCTATACATTGTTTATTTTCTTATCACCAGGTTTATTCTTCACCCCTTCAACGATTGCTGATGTGTCTCGGATGTATGCTGGCCATGGAATCCTTGCCATTGCAGTTGGTATAGGTCTAATTTCTGGATGTACAGACCTATCCTTACCAGCAATTGGTGGGCTCACAGGGGTTTTTGTTGTTGAGTTCGGCGAAGTTTGGTTCCCAGGTGTGCCGGGTATTCTTCTGCTCTTTCTGCCCTTGATTGTTGGGGCTGCTCTGGGAGCCATTAATGGCCTGATCAGTGGTAAGGCAGGGATTCACCCCTTTTTCGTCACCTTGGCAACATCTTTACTTTTTCAAGGATGCAGAAAGTTAATCCGTCCCGGGTCTCTATGGATAAAGCAAAGCGAAATACTTCTTTTCCCAAAAACAGAGATCATCGGGGGAATCGATTTTTCGATTGTCCTTTTGCTTCTAATAACATTTCTTGCATGGCTTCTTTTGAATCATACCCATATCGGAGTGAGAATGTACGCGGTCGGGGGAAAAGCTGCTTCTGCCAGGATGATGGGAATAAGTGTGGAGAACATGAAACTCTTTGTCCATACACTTGCGGGGACAATGGCAGGTCTTAGCGGCTTAATTTACATAGCGGATCTTGGGGCAACTTCACCGGAGATGATGGATCTCTGGCTCTTCTGGATTTTCGCGATGGCCATATTTGGCGGAATAGCCATTGAAGGAGGAAGAGGAAACCTTGAGAACGTCATTGCAGGCGTATTCTTCATCGGTACTCTATCATACGGGGCCGCCCTGCTCGGCGTACAAGTTCACTTGATACAATTAGTAATCGGCATTTTAATATTCATCGGGGTCATTGTAAACTCGATCAAAGACAAAATTAGAGATCGACTGCTGATGCCTTCTTAGAGCGACGGCTGATGGATCCCGCAAGACTTTTTCGGTTTTCCCCTCGAATCGATCATTATGTTTCTTTAGACCCCGATTGACCTGATGATGGAGCCGATCTCGCGTAAGAACGGATGTAGGTTCCCGATAATATTTTGTCTCTCAACACATCCAGCTGATTGGTCAGAATAATCACAACTAAGAACAGAATCCCGGGTACGATGTAATATGCGAATTCATATCCCGCACCCATCATGGTTGCTCCCACAGTAGTCATCGCAATTAAAATCGCTCCCCCTAAAATGTTGAGGACCTTCCCTCTACCACCAATGATACTGATTCCAGCTATGGCTATAGCGACAAAAGCGGGAAATATTGTGAAAGGAGGAACTACTTGAGGTTTAATTTCAACTGCATAGCCGACATAGCAGAGTCCACAGAGTCCAGCCAGTGTTCCGGCTATTGCGTGAACCATCAACTTTATGTTATTCGTGTTTATCCCGAGTCTTCTCGCTGTTTCTGCCGATGCCCCGACAGCGTATATTATGCTCCCTTTCTTGGTGTATTTCACAAAAAACCAAATGAGTAAGAGCAATCCTGTGAATATGACCGTAGAAACAAATATTCCCCCCATGATTCGTCCTCTTCCAAAAAAGAGGATGTTTGGGTCAAAGCGACTAGGTGGGAAGTAGCGGCCCGCCATAATATAGCGCGTGAGGCTATCCCAAATTAAGTAGCCCGCAAGCGTAATTAGGAAGGGGTTTTGTCCTCCTTTTCCGACAACCACTCCGTTTAAAGTTCCGATAGCTAGCCCTAATACAAGTGGTACTGGAATAATCAAGTACCAGGGTAAATTGGTAAACTCGCAGAGCCAACTAGCTACAACGCATGAAAGACCTGCTATTCGACATAATGAAACATCAAAACTTCCCGCAATGAGACAAAGCCCCAATCCTAACGCCAAAAGACCTAGCATACCAGCTCCTTGAAGAAAAAAATATATGGGTGAGAGAGCAAAAAACCGAGGATTAAGCGCCGAAAACAGAATAAAGGCGATAACGATTAATATCCATACCAAGTTTTCAATGCAAAACAACCGTATTCTTTCTAACTCCAAACGTTTAACCCTTTTTTTATTATAATTGTTCTATGTTTTCCTCGCAAGGACATAAATGTTTTGCCTTCACAATTACATCCGAAAATATTTGTCTAGTCCGAGTATGCCCACCATTTGACCGCTGAAGACTATTGAGGCGATGTTTCTCGAATCTACGCCGGACTTCTTAATTACCTCCTTTATCGTGTTAACTGTGGACGTATAGAAGCCCGTAGGCGCGCAGGTCTTACTTTTGGCGAACGAGACGAGCTTGATTCCTTATTTAATTTAAACCACTAAATTGGAGCCTGTTCTAAAGACTTGCTATCCTTTACAAAATAGCGCGAGCTCTTCAGAAAGTCAATTTTGGTTGACCAAATTGTATGTATTTTATGGGGTTCGCATTCGGAGATTCTGTTTTGACAAGACTTCTTTGTTTACTATGTTTTCAGGTATTTCCCCTTGAAGAACTTTTGCTATGTTTTCAGCCACTATAAGGTCCATTAGTCGTATTACCTCAACCGTGTACGCGCCAATATGCGGGGTTGCAATAACGTTGTCCATTGTGAATATCGGGCTTTCAAAATCAGGTGGTTCTTTGTCGAAAACATCCAAAGCGGCCCCGGCGAGGTGCCCGCTTTTCAAGGCCTCTATCAAAGCATCAGTGTCTATTATACCTCCTCTCGCTGTATTAATGATGTAGGCTCCTTTCTTCATCAGCATGATCTCCTTCTTCCCGATCATACCTTTTGTCTCAGACGTAAGAGGAGTGTGAATTGATAATATGTCAGATTCTTTCAATAGCTCATCTAGAAGTTTAAATGTTAACCCTAGTTCTTTCTCCTTCACAAGGTCTCTTTTCCTTCTTAAGTAGATCACTTCCAGCCCAAGAGCTTTAGCCCTCTTGGCAACCTCTACGCCGATGGAACCCAAGCCTATTAGCCCTAGTTTCTTTCCAGACAGCTCTTCACCAACAAATTTGAGCCCCTCCCATCTTTTGGATCTCATAGACAGGTTTGCTTGGGGGACCCTTCGTAGAAGTGCCATCATCAACGCTATTGCATGTTCAGCGACAGCCGTAGTATTTACTTTGGGTGTGTTCGTCACTATTATACCGTTTTCAGTGGCCGCCTTGAGATCCACATTATCAACTCCAACTCCATGGCGGCTCACCACTTTCAATTTCTCGGCAGAACTAAGAACGTTTCCGTCGCATGTGTCATTTCCAAGCACAACTGCACTTGCATCTTTAAGGCAGTCTTGCAGTTCTGATGAGCTTAAAGTCGTTCCATAGGGATTATGTGTTACTTCACCCACATTTTGAAGAATTTTAACTCCATCATCGACAACTTTGCCAAATGAGCGAGAGGCTATAAAGATAATAACCATTTTTGAATTTCCTCCCTGTTAACATGGATCTCTCCCTTCATATAGGCTTTTTAGGCTTTAAAGTTTGAAGCAAGTTTTTCTTCATTATCGTCTGTATCGTTGCGAATCTCGGTTTACTTTTAAATTCGCGTCTGGATTGGGATCCGAAGCTGTAGAAATAGCAGTGGATACGGCGCACGTGCAAGATTTGGCAACATGTCCAAAAAAGCAAGCTACTCTATCTTGTAGTCAGAAGGGACTCCCCATTGCTCAACTTTGTCCCTGCTAGCCTTTGATACTTGAAAATGCACCCATATTTTTACGTTATCAAGCATTGTATCTTGAACAAATAACTTTCGATCACCATAGCGAATCGTCTCCAATACCAGAGGCATCTCACTTCGGAAGATAGACTCGCGCCAAGATGCCCTGCCGATAGCAAGACCTCCACTGACATGGCAATATACGTGAATTGAAAGACCATCTCGGTCGTTCTTCCACTCAGCCAAAACTTCGTCCCGCATTAGGCGTGTATACAATCCCGAAATCTGCTTATAATCGTAGTCAGGACCAACTGTTAAGTATAAATCTCCCGTGGCATCTGAGTGGGTAAGAGTATAACGCCGAGGCAAGGCGAGAGTTTCAGGTGAGACTCCTAGCAAGTAACGAACATGCAATTTTTCAGGAATAAGACGACTCAATTCAATCAGCTACCTACTGTTGCGTTGAAAGATCATATTATCTGGTATACACCTGCACACATGAAACACTCTGCATCCGATAACAAAAGCGTGCGCGAACTCTTATAAAATCTGTTAGGAAGGCAGATAGAAAGCCTATTGGATCACCAGTCAAAAACCTAAGTATGAGGCTAATTCGTCTATGAGTGGCGTCCAAACATCTGCCATTCTTAGCGCGTGCGCTACCTGCAATGGATGTATCTGTTAAGTTTATAACCTTGAGCTTAGACGTAGGGCATAATGCACTTATGTGATATTTGAGTTGCCAAAATCTTGTGCGCGCTACTTTGCTAAACTATATAAATTGCACAGACATAATTATACATCGCAAAATGTAGTTGGAGATGCCGAATATGCCCTTTATAGAGGTCCACTATTTAGAAGGAAGAACAGACGAACAGGTGGAGCAGCTGGCACAAGCTATTACGGATGCAGTTACAAAAATCTTTAAGGTAGATAAAGAGAACGTGTGGATCCAATTCATAGAAGTGCCCAAAAAACACTTTGCAAGCGGTGGCGTTCTCAGAAGCAAAAAATAAGAATACATTAAGAAACCATAAGCATTGGCGCAGTGACTTAACCCAAACTTCCATTTTTATTCTAAAACAATATTAAGTACTCGGGTTAAACCCTTAAACTGGTGAAGAAAACCTTGGATGCAAAACTTGAAACGCCCATGATAATTGTCAATTTCAAAGCATACTCTGAAGCTACAGGTCAAAAAGCGGTTGACTTTGCAAAAAAAGCCGAAAAAATAAGCAACGAGAAAAAAGTTTGCATCGGCGTGGCTCCCCAATTTACTGACATATCCGCAGTTGCAAAAGCCGTAAACATACCAGTTTTTGCGCAACATGTGGACCCAATAGAGCCGGGAAGCTATACAGGACATGTGCTCGCGCAATCCGTCAAAGAGGCTGGGGGCATAGGAACATTGATTAATCATTCAGAAAGGCAGCTTAAACTGTCAGACATAACTGAGGTTATTGGAACAATCCGCAAGATTGGTCTTCTTTCTGTTGTATGCGCCAATAATCCAAGCATAAGCGTGGCTGTGGCAACTCTCAAACCAGACATAATAGCTATTGAACCTCCAGAACTTATAGGGACAGGCATCCCAGTTTCTAGGGCGCAACCAGAAGTTGTTACCAATACGATTAAGCTTGTGAGGGAAGTCAACTCCACAGTAACAATTTTGTGTGGCGCCGGTATAAGCCATGGTGAAGATGTCGCAGCAGCTTTGAAGCTTGGCACTCAAGGTGTGTTGGTTGCAAGTGGCATCGTGAAAGCGAAAGATCCATATAGGATTTTGAATGATTTTGCAGAAGCGACAAAACAGTAGGCGGTTGAAAAAACTTGAAGGTTGAACCGGAATGTACAGCATGTATAATTAACAGAGCCGTAGCTGAAGTTCAAGAGGCTACAACAAATCCTGCGCTGCGCTTTAGAACAATGTCGGAGCTTCTAAGGTTACTAACCAAAGAGTTCAAGCCGACAGCGGTTCCGGCAGATTTGGGCACGAAGAGGGACCGTCTAATAAAGAGAATTACAGACAACGATGATCCATGTAAGAGAAGCAAGAAGTTAAGCAACGAGAAAGCCTTGAAGCTTTTGCCATATGCAAGAAAACTCGTCGAAGAAGGCTATGCGCAAGAGGATAGATTTAAGAAAGCATGCTTATGTGCTATCGTTGGCAACACAATGGAATTTGACATTCCAGGCCACAGGTTCACCTTCAACACTTTGAAGAAGAATTTAAGGGAAGCAGGAAAAGATTTGGTCATAGATGACACCAGCAAGATTTACGAGCTAGCTAAAAGGGCTCGCGCTGTTCTCTACTTGACGGACAATGCTGGCGAAATCGTCTTCGACACTCTGCTTGTTGAACAGTTAAAGAACATGGGTTTAAACGTTATAGCCGCTGTTAAGGGCGAACCCATATTCAACGATGCCACGGTGGAGGACGCAGAGTTTTCCGGGATGAACAAGATTGTAGATAAAATAATAACTACAGGGACCGACGCTATTGGCTTAGACATGGAAGAAGTTTCTCAAGATTTTCTTAACGTTTACAATTCTGTTGATTTGGTTTTCGCGAAGGGCATGGGTTACGCTGAAACTTTAACAGAATGCAAGCTGAAAAGGCCTCATGTTTTACTGTTGAGAACCAAGTGCAATCCGGTAGCAAACTATTTCTGTGCGCCGAGGGAGAAGAATATTGCAAAGCTGATGCCTTAGATGGAACTGCCAAATATAAGCATCACGGAAAAGGGGCTGTCCAATTTTGAAGATGCTATCCACCAAGAGTGGCTTATAACTAATGGTTTAGGCGGTTATGCTTCTTCCACTATTTTGGGCATGAACACAAGAAAGTATCATGGGTTACTTGTGGCCGCTATGCGCCCCCCAAGGGACCGTGTAGTTTGCTTAGCTAAACTAGATGAAGAAATAAGTACAGGTAACGGTGCTTATTCACTTGGCGCCAACGAATTTCAGAACGGAATCTTCCCGCAGGGGTTCCGATTCCTAAAAGAATTTTCAATAGCGCCATTTCCAAGATATTTGTACTCCGTAGAGAATGTTGAAGTTGAAAAGACAATTTTTATGCCAAACAAGACAAATGCCACCATAGTCCTCTACAGGATACAAAACAATCATAGTTGCAACGTTAAAGTTAGAATCTTTCCTATCATAAGCTGTAGGCATTATCATTTTGTTGTGGACAGATCAAGTACTCCTTTGGATTTCGTTCAAAAATCGATCGTCAAGGCAGTGGAAACGCAGTCTAACATTCCCAAAGTTGCGTTGATCACCGAGGCGACAAGCGGAAAGTTCCATGAAAAGACGCAGTGGATTGAACGAATTTACTATCGTGAAGAAAGTGCGCGTGGAGAAAGCTGCATTGACAATTATTATCAAATTGGATATTTTGAGACGGAGGCGACGTCGGGCAGGAAGAAGGAATTTGCAGTTGCTACGGTCGCAGATGAAAACGCCGAAACTGCAAGAGAAATTTTGGATAAAACGCACTTTACGATGCATAATTTCGAGGTTCTGTTTAAGCGCGAACTACAGCGGCATCGAAGTTTCTTGACCAAATTTTACGATTCACACCCGGAAATTCCTGTTTCTGACTGGCTGAGTTGGATTCTTCTGTCAACAAATAATTTTATAGTTGATGGTGCTGGCCGAAAGAAATCTGTGATGGCTGGCTACTTTTGGTTTGAAGCTTGGGGGAGGGATACTTTCATTTCTCTTCCTGGCTTAATGCTTGTAAATGGACGCTTTAAAGATGCAAAGAAAGTTTTTTTGGATTTTGAAGAGCGCTGCGAGCATGGTTTAATTCCAAACTTCATTCAAGACAAGTCAGGAGAACCATCCTATAACACTGCTGATGCCTCGCTGTGGTTTGCTAATGCCGTTTTACAATATTTGAAATACACCGGCGACTTCGAATTTGTTCAAAAGAGACTTTGGGAAACCTTGAAATCAATTGTCGAGAATTATGATAAAGGCACAGCATACAAAATACACGCAGATAAGGCTGGCTTGCTTGCGCATGGTCCCCGACTCCCTTG
>Ga0129298_10000759_pt1 | contig 13197 bp, 9 predicted proteins | sample I19B2metaG_FD_94707 | JGI IMG/M metagenome (GOLD analysis project Ga0129298, IMG submission 94707) | Lake sediment bacterial and archeal communities from Gulf of Boni, Indonesia to study Microbial Dark Matter (Phase II) - ​I19B2 metaG | ecosystem: Environmental > Aquatic > Freshwater > Lake >... | reverse complement strand
TGTGCATGCTGCAGGCGCACTGCATCGACTGTGCGAACCATCACTGCCTGGGGGTCGCCGACCCTGCATCAAACCCAGACGACCGGAAGACCGGGGATCGCTACCTTGCCTTCATCGAGTCCTTGTACGAGAGCCTGGACGGGATGCTTGGCAAGATAGCGGCACAGGCCGACAGGGACACCACCATTTTCGTGGTCTCGGATCACGGCGGCCTGCCCTCACAAGTTCGGATCAACACCAGAGACGTCCTGCAGAAAGCCGGGCTCCTATCTGTCGAGCGAGATGGCACAGTCAACTGGAAGGAGACGCGCGCATATGTACAGAGCGGGCTCTTCGTCAACGTGAACCTGAGGGGACGCGAGGAACATGGCATCGTGGCCCCGGACCAGTTCGACAGGACATGCGACGAGGTGATCGCCGCCCTCCATGCCCACGTCGAGCCCACGACCGGCCTGCATCCGTACAACCTCGTGCTTCGGAAGGCGGACGCGCGATACATCGGCCTGTACGGTGACCCAAGCTGCAGGAAGATCGGGGACATACTCTTCACTCTTCGCGAGCCCTTCGGCGGGACGCACGGCGAACAGCTATCCACGGCGCAATGGGGCCTGGGCTCAAACACTTCCATGCTCATCATGAAGGGGCCCGGAATCCGCCGGGGGGTTCGGCTTGAGAGGACCGTGTGGCTCACCGACATCACCCCCACCATATGTCACATCCTTGACATCCCGGTGCCGCGGCACGCGGAGGGGGCGGTCATCTACCAGGCCCTGGAGGACGCAGCCTAGGCCGGGCCGCCCGGCTTGGCGTAGCTCCCGGTTCAGGTTTCGCGGGGCCGTTGAACGGCCTCTGGCGCGACCTTGAGCATGGATCTCAGGAACTGGCCGGTGTAGGAGGCAGCATTCGCGGCAATATCCTCCGGCGTGCCCTCGGCAACGATGTAGCCCCCCTCATCCCCGCCCTCGGGCCCAAGGTCAATTACGTGGTCGGCCATCTTGACGACATCCAGATTGTGCTCGATCACCACGACGGTGTTGCCGGCATCCACCAACCTGCCCAGAACATCCAACAGCTTGTGGATGTCCGCGAAGTGCAGGCCCGTGGTCGGCTCGTCCAGGAGGTACAGCGTGCTTCCGGTGCCCATCCTTCCCAATTCGGTGGCGAGCTTGACCCGCTGGGCCTCCCCACCTGAAAGCGTCGTTGCGGGCTGCCCGAGCCTCATGTACCCAAGCCCAACGTCGCATAGAACCCTGAGCTTGCGCTCGATCTTGGGGATGTCCCGGAAGAAACGATGCGCCTCCTCCATCGTCATCTCCAGGACCTCGCGTATGTTCTTGCCCTTGAACCTCACCTCAAGCGTCTCCCGGTTGTACCGTTTCCCGCGGCACTCCTCGCAGGGCACGTACACGTCGGGCAGAAAGTGCATCTTCAGCTTGATTATCCCGTCCCCGCTGCAGCTCCCGCACCGGCCGCCCTTGACATTGAAGCTGAACCTTCCCGGCGTGTAGCCCCTGGCCCTGGACTCGGGGAGCCTTGCGAAAAGCTCCCTTATGGGCGTGAACGCGCCCGTGTACGTGACCGGGTTGGACCTCGGGGTCCTGCCTATCGGGGACTGATCGATGATGATCACCTTGTCGAGGAACTCCAGCCCCTCGATCGAGTCGTGCTCGCCGGGTCTGTCCCTTGCGCCGTGGAGCCTGCGGGCCAAGGCCCTGTATAGGATCTCGTCCACGAGCGTGCTCTTCCCTGAACCCGAGACCCCGGTCACGCAGATGAACTTGCCCAGGGGCACGGCCACATCCAGGTTCTTCAGATTGTTCTCCCTGGCTCCTCTGATGATGAGGCGTTTGCCGTTCCCCCGTCTTCGGTGCCTCGGTACGGATATGCTCTTCCTTCCGCTCAGATACTGGCCAGTCAGGGACGTCGGGTGGCTGGCCACCTGATCCACAGGCCCCGCGCAGACCACCCTTCCACCGTCCTCGCCGGCGCCCGGCCCGAGGTCGACCACGAAGTCCGCCGACCTTATCATCTGCTCATCATGTTCGACGACCAGCACCGTGTTGCCAAGATCCCTCAGGCCCTTGAGCGTGTCTATGAGCCTCTTGTTGTCCCTCTGGTGCAGGCCGATGCTCGGCTCATCGAGAATGTACAGCACCCCGACCAGGCTTGAGCCGATCTGGGTCGCAAGCTGGATCCTCTCAGCCTCGCCGCCCGATAGGGTTCCCGTGGCCCGGTCCAGGGTGAGATACTCAACTCCCACATCATACAGGAAGCGCAGCCTGCCCGTGATCTCCTTCAGCACCTGCCTAGAGATCAGCTCGTCCTTCTCGCTCAGCTTCAGATGACCGAAGAACTCCAAAGCACGCGAAACCGACATCCCGGATACCTCCGAGATCGAGAGCCCCGCTATCTTGACCCCCAGGCTTTCGGGCCTGAGCCTCCTGCCGCCGCAGGCGGGGCACGGAGTCCGGGTCAGGAACTTCTGGTACCATTCGCGGGAGTCATCCGAGTCCGTCTCCACGTACCTCCTCCTCATCCGGTTGAGGACGCCCTCCCACGGCTTGTTGAAGCGGAAGACCCCGCCGCGCTCGCTCCTGATGCGGAAGGGTATCCTCTCCTCCCCCGAGCCGTGCAGCAGGATGCTGCGCTGCTCGTCGGACAGCTGGTTGATGGGCTCATTGAGCCGGAATCCGTAGTGATCCGCAACCGAGCGCAGGGTCTTCATGAACCAGCTGTCGGGCGCCCTGCTGAAGGGAGCGATGGCCCCGCCGAGCACGGACTTCCTGGGATCGGGGATGACCAGTTCCGGGTCGATCTCCATCTTGACCCCGAGCCCCGAGCACTCCCTGCAGGCGCCAAAGGGGCTGTTGAAGCTGAACATCCTGGGCTCCAGCTCCTCGATGCTCACGCCGCAGCGCGGGCAGGCCATCCTGTCGCTGAACAGCGACTCCCCTTGGGGCCTCACGACGATGGCCAGGCCCGATCCCAGGCCCAGGGCTGACTGGACCGACTCGGCGATCCTGGCCCTGCGCTCGGCCTTGAGCCTGAGGGAGTCGACCACCACCTCGATGAAATGCCTCCTGTTCTTGTCCAGCTCGCGCGGCTGGTCGGCGGAAACGATCTCGCCGTCAATCCTGAATTGGGTGAAGCCCTGCTTGCGCAGATCCTCAAGGAGCTTGCGGTGCTCGCCCTTCTGGCTCCTGACCACGGGGCCTAGGATGGTCACGGCGGTCCCCTCCGGCTGCTCCATCAAGGCATCCACGATCTTCTCCACCGTCTGCCTCTCTATCCTCCTCCCGCAGATGTGGCAGTGCGGTATTCCGATCCTGGCATAGAGCAGCCTCAGGTAGTCGTGGATCTCCGTCATGGTGGCGACGGTGGATCTGGGGTTCTTGCTCGCGCCCTTCTGCTCAATCGATATGGCGGGGGAAAGCCCCTCGATGTAGTCGACGTCCGGCTTGTCCATCCTCTCGAGGAACTGCCGGGCGTACGCGGACAGGGACTCGATGTAGCGCCTCTGGCCCTCGGCATAGATCGTGTCGAAGGCAAGCGAGGACTTGCCGGACCCCGAGACGCCCGTTATGACCGTGAGGGTGTCCCTAGGTATCTCTAGGTCGATGTTCTTCAGGTTGTGCTGCCTTGCCCCCTTGATCACTATCCTGCCCTTTGCCATGCTCTCTCCCCCGAGTCAAGGCGCTTCCTGAGCTCCCTCACCCTGTCCCTGATTGCCGCGGCCCTCTCGAACTCAAGCTTGCCTGCGGCCTCGAGCATCTCCTCCTCCAGCCCCGCGATCACGGCCTCAAGATCCTTATCCGCCACGGCGGGCGCAACCTCCTCCTCCGTAGCGGGGGCGATCAGGGCACGTATCTCCTTCCTGACCGTTTCGGGCACTATCCCGTGCTCCCGGTTGTAGCCAAGCTGCACGTTTCTTCTCCTGTTTGTCTCCGCAATGGCCCGCACCATGGAGTCGGTGGCATTGTCCGCATAGAGGATCACCTGTCCCATCACGTTCCTTGCTGCCCTTCCCATCGTCTGGATGAGCGAGGTTTCGCTCCGAAGGAAGCCTTCGTTGTCGGCATCCAGTATGGCAACCAGCGAAACCTCTGGCAGGTCAAGCCCTTCCCTTAGAAGGTTTATCCCCACCAGTGCATCGTACTTGCCCAGCCTCAGATCCCGCAGCAGCTCCACCCTCTTCAGGGTGTCGATCTCAGAGTGAAGGTAGCGGACCCTCAAGCCCATCTCGGAAAGGTACTCCGCCAGCCCCTCCGCCGTCCTCTTGGTCAGGGTGGTCACAAGCACCCTCTGGTTCCTTGCCGCCCGGTCCCGTATCTCGCCGATCAAGTCGTCAACCTGGGTAGAGGCCGGCCTCACAACAACCTCTGGGTCAACCAGCCCCGTGGGGCGGATGATCTGTTCCACCACCTGGCCGCTGACGCTGGTCTCGTACTCGCTGGGGGTTGCGGACGAGAAGATGACCTGCTCCAGCCTGGCCTCGAACTCGTCGTAGCGCAGTGGACGATTGTCAAGGGCAGAGGGAAGCCGGAAGCCGTACTCGACCAGCGTCTGCTTCCTGCTCTCGTCGCCCGCGTACATGCCGCGCAGCTGGGGCACGGTTATGTGGGACTCATCGATGATTGTGAGGAACCCGCGGGGAAAGAAGTCCAGGAGGCAGTAGGGAGGCTCGCCCGGCTGCCTGCCGTCGAAGTGCCTGGAGTAGTTCTCGATGCCGTTGCAGTAGCCGACGTTCCTTATCATCTCCATGTCGAACCTGGTCCTCTGCTGCAGCCTCTGCGCCTCCAGGAACTTCTTCCTTCTCCTGAGCTCTGCGACCCTTCCCTCCAGCTCCTTGGCTATTGTGCCGAGGGCCCTCTGGACATCGTAGGGCATGGTAACGAAGTGCCTTGCAGGGAAGAGGACCATCGTGTCCGTCTCTCCCATCGCCCGGCCCGTGGCCGTGTCGAGGAGGGATATGCGTTTGACGTTGTCCTCATCAAGCTCCACCCTGATCACGGCCTCCTCATCCGGAGGGCATACGTCAATGACGCCTCCCCTGGCCCTGAATCGACCCTTTGAGAGCGCAACATCGTTCCTCTCATACTGCATGTCCACGAGGCGCCTCAATATCTCCTCCCTTGGAACCTCATCGCCAACGCGCAGGGTGAAGGCCGTGCTCCTGTAGTCGCCGGGCGAGCCCAGGTTGTATATGCAGGACACGGATGCGACAACGATCACGTCGGTTCTGGAAAGCAGGGCTCTGGTGGTTGCGTGCCTGAGCCGGTCGATCTCCTCATTGATCGATGCATCCTTCTCGATGTACGTGTCCGTCGTGGGCACGTAGGCCTCGGGCTGGTAATAGTCGTAGTAGCTGACGAAGTACTGAACCGAGTTGCCAGGGAAGAACGACCTGAACTCGGAGCAGAGCTGTGCAGCGAGGGTCTTGTTTGGCGAGATCACGAGGGTTGGCTTCTGCACGGCCTCGATGACCTTTGCCAGCGAGTACGTCTTGCCCGAGCCCGTCACGCCAAGCAACGTCTGGTAGCGGAGGCCTTGCTCCACCCCGCGCACCAGCTCCGCTATGGCCTTGGGCTGGTCGCCCCTGGGCTTCAAGTCCCCCTCGAGCTTGAACTGGCTCAATCCACCCTACCCCTCGCCTGGCCTCTGAGATGCCGCAGGATCGATTTTGCCAGGTCGGCGCTGATGCCCGGAACCGCCGCAAGCTCCCTCTCATCCGATCTCCTGATCCTATCGACTCCCCCGAACCTTCGGAGCAGCGTAGCCTTCCTCTTGGGCCCGATGCCGGGCACCGCGTCAAGCTCCGACCTACTAACCTCCCGGTGCCTGAGGACCCTGTGATACGATATGGCAAACCTGTGGGCCTCGTCCCTGATCGTGCGCACGAGCATATGCCCCGCCGACCCGGGCGCAAGCGCTATCGGCTGGCGGGAGCCCGGCCTGTAGAGCTCTTCGAGCCGTTTTGCCAGGCCGACAACCGGGACCGTCAGGCCAAGTGAGGACAGGGCCTGCGCGGCAGCCGATGCCTGCCCCGGTCCGCCGTCGACCAGCACAAGGTCCGGCAAAGCTTCCTCTCCCATGAAGCCTCGCTTGAAACGCCTCGTCACGACCTCCCTCATCATCGCGTAGTCATCTCGGCCGGGTGAGGAAGAAACCCTGAACCTCCGATAGAGGCTCTTGCTCGCTCTTCCCCAACGGAAGCGAACCATCGATCCCGCGGCGAACTTGCCTGATATGCTCGACAGGTCGAAGGCCTCGACAACGCGCGGCAGGCAGACGAGATCCAGGGCCCTTGCCAGATCCTGCAATCCCCGCTTGAGAGCCTCTCCCATGGCCTGCCTCTCGAGGTTGAGCATGAACTCGCCATTCTTCGTGGCCATCGCCATCAAGCGCTGCTCATCCCGGCCGGCCGGCGTCGCAATCTCGACGGGCCTCGATGATCTGGACTGGAACCACAAGGCGATGATGGCCGCCTCGTCCATGGGAAAGGGTGCCAGGATTCGCGGAGGAACTGGGTTGGAGGAGTAGTACTCCTTCACGAAGCTTGCCAGCAGCTCGCCGGGACTGTATCCTGCGGAGTCCAACAGGAAGTGCTCCTGATCGATGAGCGAGCCGCCTCTTACAAACATGATCTGCACGCACGCATCATCGTTCTTCGTGGCAACGCCGAGGACGTCCACATCCCCGGGCCCGGGCGAGGACAGCCTCTGTCTCAGTGTCGTCCTCTCCAGCGCGTTCAGCCTATCTCGGATCACAGCGGCCCGCTCGTAGTTCTGGGCCCGGGATGCCTCGTACATTGAGCTTCTCAGCCCATCGAGGACCTCGTTCCTGCGGCCCTGCAACGCCCTGATCATGCCCTGGACATCCGAGGCGTAGGGGCCAGGGTCAACCCTTCCCGTGCACGGCCCGGCGCATCTCTTGATGTGGAAGTCCAGGCACGGCCTGCTGGGCCGGTCCATCCGCCTCCTGCATCCACGGATCGGGAAGATCTGCCTCAGTATCTTGATTGACCTGCGCGCCGAGCCGACGTCCGCGTAGGGGCCGAGATAGATGGATCCGTCGTCCCTCACGATCCTCGAAACGTAGATGCCGGGAAATGCCTCCCCGACGGTGATCTTGATGTAGGGGTAGGACTTGTCGTCCTTCAGGCGGGCGTTGTATGGAGGACGGAGGCGTTTGATGAGATTGCACTCAAGAATCAGGGCTTCAAGCTCGGTACCGGTGAGGATCGATTCCACGTCGCCAACGCGGGCAACGGGCAGCGATAATCTGCCCGGCGCAAAATGGGACCTTACCCTCTTCCGTATGTCCTCGGACTTGCCAACGTAAAGCGGGTTCCCGGATTCGTCCCTGAGGATGTACACCCCTGCCTCCTCGGGAAGCTTGTCCAGAAGGTCGCCGGTTTCGGGCGCGAGGAACGATCTCAAACTCCTGCCTTCCCCTAACCTCCCATCGGAGCGCGCAATAAAACGGTTTTCGGAAACGCGTCCGGAGCACGCCATGAGAACTCAAAGATCCACCGGAGTAAGCCTCGGTCTCTCCCCGTCCGTCGTGGTCCCATAGCCACGCGGCGCAGAAACGGCCATGGGCGGAACACTTAAGTTCAGATCCAGTCCGGTTCCGTTGGAGGCAATAGCATGTACGTAAGGGCCCACGAGCTCAAGCCCGGCGGGGAGGAGCGCAGGATATCGATCACAACGGTCATGTACCATCCCCCCCAAGCAAAGGTCTTCCTCGGCACCACGGATATGAGCAATGACCTCCTTTACACCTTCGATCCAAAAAGCGAGGCCTTTCAATCCTGCGGCTTCAGAAGGATCGCGGACAGGTTCGACGTGAAGATCCACCGTTCCCTGGTCCTGGAGAAGGACGGCTCCATCCTGGGCGCGACCGCCGGCCTTCACGGGTTGCAGGAAAGGGACAATGCAAAGGGCGGGAAGATCTTCCGCTATCATCCCTCGGACGGAAGCCTTGAACTGGTAGCGAGGCCCGTCAAGAAGGACTACATACAGTCAATCGTCCTGGACCAGCGAAGGCGCATCATCTACGGATTCACCTACCCCATGGCCCACTTCTTCAGGTACGACCTTGAAAGCGGCGCCAGCAAGGTATTCTACATCAACAGCCTGCCCCACCTCCCGGCAATGGACGACCAGGGACGCGTCTGGGGCACCTGGGAGTCGGACAACCGCCTCTTCAGGTACGATCCCGACAAGGACGAGATGCTCTGGTCAAACGTCAGGCTTCCGCGCATCAGGGTCTCCCACCGCGCGACAGCGCCCGAGGATGAGGGCCAGGTTGACTGCATGCTCAACGGCACCGATGGATATCTCTACATAGGATCGGTGTCGGGTGGACTGTTCAAGCTGGACCCAAACGAGCTGAAGATCGAGTACCTGGGCAAGCCTTGCCTGGGCCTACGCATGGCCTGTCTGATCGTCGGTGACGACGGCCTGCTCTACGGCATCGGCGGCATGAAGCAGGAAACCCAGTTCTTCTCCTACGATAGATCAAGGCAAACCTTCAAGATCATCGGGATAGTTCATGACGCCCAGCGGAATGCCGACCCATTCGTCTCGCACCACATCTGCAAGATGGGCCCCAAGACCTTCTTCACCTGTGAGACCGACAATGCCGAAAGAAGCGGGTACCTTTGGGAGATCCGCGCAGACTAGCCGTTCGCGGGGGAATGCGCGAATCGCGGGCCGCCCCGGTGAGGCCTCATCCCATCCGGGCGGCTCGGACGCCGGCTAGAGTTCCTCGGGTCGAAACAGGTACCTTTCGATCCTGTCCTTCTCTCCGGTGCCTTTCAGCGAGTAGATAGCCATCGCCATCGCAGCAAGCAGGAGGACGATGGACGGCTTGGGCACGTCGAGGTAGTCCCCCCTTCGTAGGAAGACCACCCCGCTCCACCATAGAAGGCTCAGGGAGACGAGGGCAAGGCTCGCGGTCATGGACCTCTGCATCAATGATCATTGCCCGCAGGGCGGGTAAAAAACCACCGTTCGGCCAAAGGGAAATGTTGCGAATTGCCTATCGAATCTTCGATCAGACCAGGGCCTCGGTGCGCACGGGCGTTCGGGGGAAAGACGGTGAAGCCTCGTGAGACCAGTGCCAGTCTTGAAACACTGAAGCCCATCGCCCCTCCTACCGGGTAGACCGGGCCGGCGGAAACTGCAGTAAGATAGTTCAGCAGGACCGGATTGGCCTGACTGCTCTTGCAGGTGGGAAGGATCCTGAAGCGCGGCGCTCTAGTGGGCCTCCTGTTGTTGATGCCCGGCATTGTTGCGCCGGCAGACGTCCTGCGCGTGCTGATGGTGGGCCAGGTATTCCCCTACGAGACGCCTGTCGCAGATTGGCTTGAGTCCGACCCTGCCTTTACCTACGTGGTCGTGCCAGTCAGGAAGGATACGGGCGGCTGGGATAGGTACCCCGACGCTGAGGCAAGGAAGTACGTGAGGATGTACTTCCCTCGGACCCTCGCGTCCCTGACCGACTATGATTTCCTCTGCTACGTGGATACCTACTTCGGCCACTTCACGCCGCAGCAGGTCGACTTCATGTTCCGGGCCATCAGGGACTCCGGGCTCGGCGGCCTCACCACGCTGGGGGGCGGAATATCGTGGGTCGCCGCTTTCAGGCAATCCTGGGAAAGCTCCAGCATTGGCTCTGCCTTCCCGACCGAGTACATCCAAACGTACGACAGGATCTTGTACGTTGAGAACTTCAGGATAACGATCGACAGATCCCCGAGCATCCCGCCTGTCTTCAAGCCCTTCATTGGGCTGGGGGCCGAGGATCAGCTCGGAAGACAGGCCGCAGACCTCCGGGCCAAGGAGGGCTCCACGACCTTTGCGACATTGCGCGCGGCAAGAGGCACCGGATTGCCATTCACGGTGGCGTGGAGGTACGGCAAGGGCATAACCTGGAGCGTCGCCACCGACATACAGACCGACTATAACCTCTGGTGGACGAGGTGGGCAGGAAGGGACGGCTATCAGTATGCGGCGGACGTCTTCCTCAACATGGTCCTCTACGCCCTGGACAAGGACCTGCCGGGCGACATCATGCAGTGGCACCGGGCCAGGGGGCTGTTCGGCCTCTACCAAGAGGAGAAGTCCATGCTCTTCGTCCTCTGCGACTTCGTCGAGAAATTCGGCGCGAACCGCCAGTCCATCGACAAGCAGGTCGCGAAGGTGGACGGGATCGAGCTTCAAGCCAGGGAGCTGTACCTGGAGCAGGACATAGAAGGTGCGTCGGAGACCCTTGAGGAAGCCCTCCACGGCCTGTCCAGAGTCTCCGATCTGGCGATCAAGCTCAAGGACCGAGCCCTCCTCTGGGTGTACGTCGTCGAATGGGCCGCGGTCGCCGGGACGCTGATGGCATCGGGCTCCGTCGTGTGGTCCGTCATGGTGAGAAGGAGGCTGTATCGCGCGACGGGCGCCACCCGGGTGCGCTAGGATGGCCTGCATGCCGGGTTCGGCGCTGGTGGGGGAAAGGGTATAAAGAAACCCGCGCAACCGTCTGCGATGCGGCCCACCCGCCGGGTTGGTGGAGTGATCGGCTTCATTGCCCTGGCCATCCTTGGAATTGCCCTGTACGCTTTCCTACTGGAACCCAACGCGGTCCGCACGAGGAACTTGACGCTCTACTTTCCCGACCTCCCCGCCTCGGCCGACGGCCTACGCATAGCCCACATATCCGATCTGCATTCGCGGCGGATGGGCGCTCGTGAACGGGCGGTGCTCAGAATCATCAACGGCAGCCCTCCCGATCTGATCGTCATCACGGGTGACCTCGTGTCGGACCAGCGGTACAGGAACGTCTCCCTTGCCTTCCTATCGAAGCTGAAGGCGCGACTGGGCGTATGGGCGGTTCAAGGGAACTGGGAGCACTACACAGGCTGGACCGGCGACCTCTTGCGCGGCGACCTCGGCAAACTCGGGATCCGGCTGTTGATAAACGAGGCGGAACGCCTTGAGGTGAACGGATCCGGGATATGGATTGCGGGGACGGACGATCCCTACCTGGGTGCCGATCGTGTCCCTGACACGCTGAACGCGACGAACGGTGGGTTCATAGTCCTGCTTGCACACTCGCCGGAGATACTGAACAGGCTCCCCAAGGGAGTTGAGCTGGTCCTCTCGGGGCACACCCATGGCGGGCAGGTGAGGCTGCCCTTCATCGGCGCTCCCTGGGCAAGGGGCATGGCAGGGGGATACGTCTCAGGGCTGTATCGCCGCGAGGGAACGGTCCTCTACGTCACAAACGGCGTTGGGATGACCGTCGTGCCCGCTAGGTTCCTCTGCCCTCCCGAAGTTGCCTACATAACGCTCCGACGGGGCAACCCTTGAGGAAATGCATCGGTTGCGAATGGTGGTATCAGTGCGACCGCTCCGTCCTCGGCAAAGCTTTCAGGTCGCCATCAACGGGATCGACGTCGCCCTGCAGCTCCTGTCTGGCGAAGATCGTCCACGCCGCCACTATAATTGGCGTAGTGAGGATGACAGTGGCCGGAACAGGGGACACATCGGCGGACTCCCGGCCAAGACTGAGCATCTATCTCTCCAGAATGGTTTTCAGCTTCCCCAAGTCTCCTTCGTGGCCCTTCTGGAGTGCCCTCTTCATTAGCAGTTTGTCGAGGATCTTGCCAAGGATTCCCCAGGGCATTTCATAGTCCACCGCATATGTCATTTGGGTCCCTGCCTCTGCGGGTTTCAGGGCAAATGTTGTAGTGAAGATCGCTCCGTGGTGGGGTGAGGTACGACCGACAAGCTTCTCGTTTTCCAGACTCTCCGTGATCTCAAAATCGAATTCCTCCTTCTTCACTTCTATCCAGTGAGCAGATGCACCCACCCTATACTTGTCTTCGGGCGTTCGCACCTGAGAAGTGTACTCCACGCTCTTCACATCATGCATCCATTCTGGGAACCTGTCCAAAGCAAGCATTTCCCAGACTTTCCCAGGTGGGACCTTGATTTCGACCGACTTTTCTACTCTACTCAGAGTATCAGCTCCCTATCTGCCCCATCAATCATCCTCGTCTCCTTCTCGAATCTTCCATATAACCTTTTTCCCGCTCCTACCCCTACCCACCTTCGCAGTGCGAACGTCTCCCCCCTCCGGATGAGCCCGCCGTACAGCCCTGTTATGCGGCTCGGTAGGAGCGGCACGTCAGCCAGGCCCAGGCCCTCGGGGAAAGCTATGTTGGTACGTGAAATAGGACGGCGGACGTGGGATTGAGATCCGTCCGCATGGTCCTATTGCTCTTGGTCCTCACGATATCGGGTTGCCTATTCCCGCCCAAACCCTTACCTGAGGGGCTTGTCTTCGAGGTACTGGTGAACCTCAACGCCACCGGCCCCACGCTCTCGTTCACGGTCATCTGCACGAACATGGGAGAAAACGCTGAGAATGTGAGTGAGTTCGGTTGGGTCCTCGGGTCAACACCCAAGTTCTCGGTCTTGGCACCCGACGGCACCTTCTACGATTGCATTTCCCTCAGTAACCTGAGCATGTTGGCGAAACAGGTTCTTCTCGAGGCCGGCGACTCCATTTCCGCAACGCACGACCTCTTCGGAGAATGGACCGCGTGGGGAAGGAGTGACGGGGTACGGTTCTCAACGATCGACGTCTTCTCAGCTCCTGGGAAGTACAATGTGACGGCAACCTACCGGCCCTTCTTTGCGGACCCTGATCCGAGCCGGAGGTTGACGACCCTTGTTTCTGCAAAGACCTTTGCGATTCCCCCGGACTTCTGGGCGCCCTATGAGGTGAACGTCAGCATTACGGATCTGCGCCTTTCCAGTAGCATATCGCACGTAGACTGGATTGTTCCCACGAATCGGAGCAACACCATATACGTGTTCACGATCTTCGGGAGGGCGGTCAACCATGGGGACCCCGGCTGGGCGACGATCTTGGTGTATCTTGAATCCGATCGAGGCCGGTTGGAGAAGGAGCAAACGCTGTACTTCGGCGCTGGTTCATCGAAGATGATATTCCAAGACCTCGAGATTCCCGATGGGAAGATGCCAAACGTTCTGCAGTACGGGATCACGGCGATCGGGCACGAACCTCCACCGAACTCCTAAGCATGGCCTCCGGTTGAGCACCCAGGAAACCTCTCTTGAAGAGCGGCATCGCGTCACAAAGTGGCTGGCATTCACCAAAGCGATAGGGCAG
>Ga0129298_10000757_pt1 | contig 13199 bp, 12 predicted proteins | sample I19B2metaG_FD_94707 | JGI IMG/M metagenome (GOLD analysis project Ga0129298, IMG submission 94707) | Lake sediment bacterial and archeal communities from Gulf of Boni, Indonesia to study Microbial Dark Matter (Phase II) - ​I19B2 metaG | ecosystem: Environmental > Aquatic > Freshwater > Lake >... | reverse complement strand
GATAGCGGCAGCTCTCAAAACGGGCCTGACCGCAGACTGCGTGGATCTAAGCTTGGATGCAAATGGCGACCTTATCCAGATCAGGCCGGCCTTCAGCGGCAACATCATGGCTCAAATAAAGACTAGGACCAAGCCGCAGATGGCCACAGTGAGGTACAAAGTGATGAAGATGAGCGAGAGGAATCCTGAAAGAAGAGGCATGGTGGTAAGGATGAAGGCCGAAATAGTTGAGAACACAGGTACGAGGATTCTAGAGAAGACCGAAGCGGACGAGGTCAACTTGACCGAGGCTGAGGTCATCATCTCGGCTGGCAGAGGGTTAGGACGGCCCGAGGACTTCAAGCTCCTGGAGGAATTAGCCGAGACTCTGGGTGGAGTCGTCGGTTCTAGTAGACCGCTGGTAGATGCGGGATGGATAGGCAAGGACCACCAAGTGGGGTTCAGCGGCAACGTTGCGAAGCCGAGAGTCTACATCGCCTGCGGCATATCCGGCGCACCCCAACACCTTTTCGGAATGAGAGACTCCGACATCATCATAGCCATAAATAAGGACCCTTCAGCGCCGATTTTTGACGTGTCAGACTATGGGGTAGTGGGGGACCTTTACGAAATTCTGCCCGCGCTAATCCGTGAACTTAAGAGGGAACTTGGAAAGGAGGGCGTTTGAGGATGGTGAAAAGGACGAATCTCGCCGCAAGGCTAGGAGGAATCGTAGGGAAAGATTGGGTCATAACTGAACATGAACTGATGGAAAGCTATCTGAGAGATGAAACGCCTGAGCCTATGCGACCCTCGGCGGCAAGCGACCTAGTACTTGTTAAGCCTTCGTCGACCAGAGAAGTCGCCCAAATCCTGAAACTTGCCAACGAAGAGAGGGTTCCCGTCTTCCCTGTTGGCGGACGAACCGGGCTTGTTGGCGGATGCGTGCCAACCGAGTCAGGGATAATTCTTTCATTGGAAAGGATGAGCAAAGTTGAGATAGATCGGGGAAACCTCATGGCTATCGCTGAGGCAGGAGCCACGTTGGGCGATCTGTTCAAAGCCGCAGATGCCACGGGTCTCTTCTTTCCTCCGCACCCGGGGGACGAGGGCGCACAGATCGGCGGGTTAATAGCCACGAACGCCGGAGGAGTGAGAGCCGTGAGGTACGGCGTGATGAGAAACTACGTCAAAGGAGTCGAGGCGGTCCTGCCGACGGGCGAAGTGCTCAATCTTGGTGGACGGCTGATCAAGAACAACACGGGGTACGATTTGATGCAGTTATTGATAGGCAGTGAGGGAACCCTCTGCGTGATAACGAGAGCAGTGATCAAGCTCTACCCCAAAAGCGCAGCCGCAGCTACCCTCGTGGTGCCCTTCAACAGCCGTTCTGACGCGTTGATGGCTGTTCATAGAATCTTGCAGTCGGCAGTTCTTCCCTTGGCTATTGAATACGCGGAGATGAGGGAGCTGAATGAAGCAGCAAAGCACCTTAACGAAGAATGGCCCGTTCAGACAGGCAAGGCTCAGCTCATAGTAATGCTGACCGGAACAACCGAAGACGAGCTCCTCTCAGCCTGCGGAACAGTGGCAAAGATATCCGAAGAGAACAATGCATCCGAAGTCATGCTTGCTGAGACAAAAGAGGAGCAAGAAAGAATCCTACGGATAAGAAGCAACATCTACACGACTCTCAAGCCCGAAATAATCGACATCCTGGATGTAACTGTCCCGCCGAGCAGACTTGGTGACTTGATGAACTTCGTGGATGAGATAGCCGAGAAACACGGAGTTCACTTGCCAGTCTACGGTCACGCTGGAGACGGCAACCTGCACGTTCACATAATGAAAGAGGAGTACAAAGAACCCGACTATGTTGCCGATGTTAAGAGAGATATATACATGGCGGGGGTTCGTTTGGGAGGGGTCATAACAGGCGAGCATGGCATAGGAAAGATAAGAACTGGCGACATCACCCTCGTGCTTGGCGAGAAAGAACTAGGCCTAATGAAAGGCATCAAGAAGCTCTTCGATCCGAACGGCATCCTCAACCCCGGAGTTCTGCCCCTAGCCTAAGACGAACGGGTTCTCGCGTTTCTCTTTCCCAATCGTTGTCTTCTCACCATGCCCTGGATAAACAACGGTTCGCGCCGGCAATCCCATCAACCTGCTGAGCGACCGCATGATGCCCTTGAAAGAAGAGCTTGGCAAGTCTGTTCTGCCGATAGACCCAGCGAATAAGGTGTCACCTGTAAAAACGATGCTATCACTTGTGCAATAAAGCGATATGCCTCCTGCAGTGTGCCCGGGCGTATGCATAACCTCGAGTTCGAAGCTTCCAACCTTTACTAGGCCGCCTTCCGGGAGAAGCCTATCCGGCGGAGGAGAAACTACGGCAAGACCCATCATCTTCGACAGATTCTTCGAGGGGTCAGCAAGCAATGGTGCGTCATCCTCGTGTATCAGGATTCCAGCTCCTGTAGCCTGCTTGAGTGCGCTGTTGCCGCTCATGTGGTCTGCGTGACCATGCGTATCGACAACGTATCTCAGGTGCAGGCCTCTTCCAGTGATTTCTCCAAGAACCTTCTCGCACATCAGTCCTGAACCCAGGGTCGATGACTATGGCTTCTAGGGTCTTCTCGCACGCAACGAGATAGCAGTTGGTACCGAGGAACCCGACTGTTAGGCGTCTGATCAGCACAGATATCTCACTGTTTGCACCGGGCGATAGTGAAAGATGGCAATCAAGTCTTTAAGGCTTTCACCGCTACTGTTCTTCAGGACTCAGATTCCCCGCCACGATGCGCCCAATCAATCCTAAGTTCAAAAGAAGGAAACGGAAGGAGCGTCCGAGCTTGGTCTCGCAGTTCAGGGGAAGTAGATGCAAAGGTTTCCAAGGCTGATTCCTAGAAACATGAAGTGTCACCTTACGGAAAGAGGAGAGGGTAACAGAAAGCTAATCTCAGTTGCCCTTCTAGAGGTTTTCAGACTCGGCTGGGCGTATTGGCTAAGAGTTGCAGGTGGGAACCATGTGTTCTTCTCTGCCATTGTTGGTGGTTCGGAGATTACAGACTGGGGCTGGCTCGTGAATGGACCTGATTTCTTCGCTGAGCTTCGGTCTCTTCATCCTTCTGTACCTCTGGGTCGCCTACAACATCCCAATTTTGGCTATCGGCGTAAGACGTGTGCTTCTCAGCAGACCAGAGACAGAAAGAGCCGAGGTAAAGAAGAGCTTCAACTTACCAACGATGTCCATTGTCGTTCCTGCCAGAGATGAGGAGAGAGTGATAGGAAGACTGTTGGACGCTCTTTTGAGGCTCGATTACCCTCCTGAAAGGAAAGAAATAATCATAGTTGAGGACGACTCAAACGATAAAACCCCGGAAATCTGCATGACCTACGCCCAGCAGCATCCAAGACTCATCAAGTTCTACCACCGGGACGTGTCGAAGGGCAAACCTTCAGCCTTGAATTTCGGCTTCAGGCACGCAGGAGGCGATGTAGTTGCCGTTTTCGATGCTGACAACGTTCCCGAGCCGGATGTGTTGATGAAGGCTGCTAGATACTTTGAAGATCCCAGTGTTGCAGCTGTGCAGGGAGCGACAGCAGCCCTAAACGCCGATGAAAGCATGTTGACCAAACTCATCTCCTACGAAGAAGCGGTTTGGCTCAGGAACTACCTACAAGGAAAAGATGCGCTTAATCTATTCGTTCCCCTTACCGGCAGCTGCCAGTTCATCCGAAAGAATGTCGCCGAAGAAGTTGGGCTTTGGGACGAAAACTGCCTAGCTGAGGATCTGGAAATGTCGGCCAGAATAACTGAGATGGGCTACAGCACAAAGTTCGCTTCAGACCTCGTTTCCTGGCAGGAAGCGCCTTCAAAACTCTCCCGCCTGATTATGCAGCGAGTAAGGTGGTATAGAGGGTACATGGAGGTGGCCATAAAGTACGGTCGCTTCCTGAAGAGGCTTGAGAAGAAAGCTTTTGATGCTGAGATCACTTTGCTGGGGCCCTATGTGTTGACGGTCTTTCTGTTAAGTCATGCCATATCGCTCTACGTGTTCATGTTTCCAAGTCCTGATCCCTTTCTCTCGATAATGTCGAGGATCACTTTGGCATTGACAATCCTTACCCTTCTGACTGTAGGTATCGCTCTGATTCATGCCACGCGACCGATGAGATTCAGGAACATACTCTGGCTCCCATTCATCTATGCATATCTAAGCCTGCAATGTGTCCTCACAGCCTACGCGTTTCTGCAGATTGTGTTCAGACGGCCGAGGAGTTGGGTGAAGACAGAGAAGACCGGCATATCCACAACACTTGTTTCGCAGAAGTTCCGTCATTCGAATCGCCAAACCGTCGCAGCATAAGCCTCGGAAGACTACGACGAGATGCAATGGTCTATAGTCGGTACGGCTGGCTTCATTACCCCGAACATTCTTTAAGGACACTCCCCGGAACATCTTTCCGTCTTAATCGATGTGCTTGGCGCAATGAAGCGTCTGAGATATGTGGGAGGAATCTGTGTCTCGTCGCCGTGGAATTGCATCTTCAGTCCTATTCAGACAGTCTTGGAGCCATTGCTATGCAAGTGGTTGTTCTGAGTATGCCCTCTATTGACTGGATCTCATCTATTATCTCGCTCAGCTCCGGTATGCTCGAAAACTCTGCGTAGGCGATAACGTCGAATTGTCCAGTGACTGCATGTGCAATCTTGACGCCCCCAATCTTAAGGGCTCTCTCGGCTACCTTCCACAGTTTTCCTCGCTCAGTATTTATCAGGATGAAAGCGTTCAACTTGCTTCCCTCGTGGTCAATATATCTTTCAGAAAGGAGAAGTAAAAGACTTTTCCTTTGCGAGCCACGTTCGCCGAAAGACAGTGGCCAAGCCAAACGCCATGGTTGGGCTGCCTTCTGGCGAATCAGTAAAACTTAAAAGACTCCAAGTCAAAAAGAATGAGAGCGTATTCCGAGGGGTTCCAATGGAATTTTGCCCTAAATGTGGGACTCGACTGTTGCCCAAAAGGAAGAAGGACACGAAGAATGTCTTCCTGACATGCCCAAAATGTGACTACAGAAAGCCCGCTGAAAAGTTGATCCCGACTTCGAAGGTTTCGCGCGTCAAACCGGAAGACCAGATAATCGTCATTGGGAAGAAAGAGCAGAAGCTCCGAACCCTCCCAACGGTCACGATGGAATGCCCAAAGTGCGGGAACAACCTAGCCTATGCTTGGCAAGTCCAAACCAGAGGGGCGGATGAGTCCTCAACCCAGTTTTTCAGATGCACAAAGTGCAGCTACACATTCAGAGAATACGGCTGAAGACCCGGTATATGGTGTAAAGGGGAGATCGTCAAAGCCATTTTCCGAATTGCAGAGGCTGGACGATGAGGGATTCCGTGGCAACGTTCTCCGGCTAAGACTAAGTACAGCTGATACATAAGCGCTTAAATCGTGGTTTCGCCTGAAAGATATAAATGATCAGTAAACAGAGAATTACTGGTACCGAAAAGTGGATTGTGGTGAATCGCTCTTGTTCAAGGTCAAGATATCCGATGCGAAGTTGCTGAGAGATGCCGTGACCGCTGTCTCGACGCTCATCGATGAGGGAACATTCAGGATGGACTCTGAGGGGATCAAGCTGCGAGCCATGGACCCTTCACGTGTCGCGATGGTGGATTTCCAGATGCAGAAAACAGTCTTCGACGAATACGCTGCAGACGAAGGCACCAAAATCTGTCTGAACCTCAGCGAGTTCCTGAAGCTGCTTAAGAGGGCAGGAAAGGATGAAGCTGTTGAGCTACTTCTGGACGAAAAGACCGGGCAGTTCGTGATGACGGTCAGCGGAAGATATGTTCGAACTTTCAGGATGCCGACGTTGGAGGCAAGCGAGGATGAGGTTCCGACTCCCAAGATTGCCTTTAGCGCCAAGGTCACAGTTACGACTGATGGACTCCATCAGTCCCTTGAGGATGTGGCTTTAGCAAGCGACTATGTTCGAATAGAGGCAGACGGCGAAAAGGTTACGATGAACGCTAAGGGCGACATCATGGGTGCCAATATAGAGCTCAAGAAGGGAAGCGATGCCCTGCTATCGTTGGAAGTCAAGGAGCCCTCAAAGTCAGCCTTCCCTCTAAGCTACCTCTCAGAGATTGTGAAGGCTGCAGCTGCAACCTCAGACATTGTCACACTTGAATTCTCGAATGACATGCCCATCCGCTTAGACTTCAAACAGAGATATGACGGAACACTTGTGTACTACTTGGCGCCTAGAATAGAGGTTGAATAACACAGAAACACCAGGATGCCTACCAGTAAAGGAAGCTGAAATTGGTACTAACAAAAAGTGATCAGGCAAAGTACCCCTTCCTGCTGGACGCGGCGGAAGAGGTTAGGCGCCTAGACCTGAGGATCGAGAGTCTAGAGAATCCTGAACTTAGGCCCGTCGTAGACAGAGCTCAAGACCGGATAGAAGAAGCTCTCCGCAGCAACCCTCCAGAGGTAAGCTATCGCCCGCATGAAGAGGGTACAGAGATCCCCTCCTTTCCAGTGGCCGTTATGTTAGCAGCCGCTTCGGCTAGCAGCTACATAAAGAGACGGTACGCCCTTGCCGAGGCCATAAGAGCCTATGGGCTCCTCAGAGCCGAAGACGAAGAGAAGATTATGGAGATCGCAGGAGTATTCAAGTGGAGGACTAGGCCGCTTCGCCAGAAGGTTGGCAACAGATACTACGACTTTGCTCTCTTTTTTGGAGACTTTTTGAGGAACGCGGGATCGTTCCGCGAGAAGGAGTGGAAGCTCGTTAATAAGCCGATGCTGGAAGGAGAAGTCTGTCTGACGCAAGGGGAAGCCAGCCGTCTTCTTCAAGAGGAGATCCGTCGACACATCGAGAGCAGACTTGAGACGGAAATTCGATCCATGCTTTCGGACAGCATACTCGAAAGGGTCGAGAACTTGAAAAGGAAGTATGCAAGCCATATAGGAAGGGCCGGGTTCGAAGGGTTCCCAGAAAGGGTGGTCGATATCGCCTACCCTCCGTGTGTGGGGCATCTCTATGACGCGGCGAAGTCTGGCCTCCATCTCTCCCATGTTGGACGCTTCACGTTAACATCATTCCTTCTCCGCATAGGCATGAAACCCGCTGATGTTGTGAATCTTTTCCGCTCTTCGGCTGACTTCAATGAGAGGATGACCCGCTATCAGGTTGAGCACATAGCTGGCGATAGGGGGTCCAGAACAAAGTACAAGCCGCCGACCTGCGAAACCCTCAAGACCCACGGGCTTTGCCCAGGACCGGACCAGCTGTGCAGAATGATTCGGCATCCCCTAAGCTACTACTCCAGGAAGACACGAATGCTTAAGAGGGAAGTTCCCGCTAGTTAGGTATGACGATGGACACCCAGGCATTTGTTCGAGAAAGGTTTGCTGAGTTCTACGAAGGGAAGGCGGAGCATATTGAAGCGCCGCAGTCGATTGAGCAAAGAGAATTCGGCTTCCTCACCTTCAAAGAGAACATCATGATCAGACACAAAGGGTTCACAACGCTGGGAAACATTGTGTCTTTCGTGAAACAGGTCGTTCCCGCTCACGCTTACTACTCAACAGCCTACTATGAGATGCCTGAGGAGAAGATGGAAGACAAGGGCTGGCTAGGCGCCGACCTTTACTTCGACATTGACGCTGACCACATCCCGACAAACTGCGGCAAGATACACGACACGTGGACATGCAAGAACAAAGACTGCGGCTTCGAAGGCAGAGGCATCGCGCCTGAGACGTGCCCAATGTGTAGTGGCAAAAGCTTTGAAGAGAGAACATGGCCCTGCGAAGTCTGCCTTGAATCGGCTAAACTCGAGACGATGAAGCTCGTAGACATTCTGACAGAAGAGTTCGGCTTCTCTTTGACAGAGGTGAACCTTTCCTTCAGCGGTCACCGCGGGTACCACGTTCACGTCCAAAATGAAGCAATACGCCAGTTGGACTCAGTCGCCCGGAAGGAGATAGTTGACTACGTTACGGGAGTCGGACTGGAGCCCGCTTTCCACGGCTTGGAAGGAAGCGGCACAAGTAGACCTCGAATAGTGGCTGGTCCGGGATTGAACGACGTAGGTTGGGGCAGCCGCATCGCGAAAGGGACCCGAGAGTTACTTTCAGCTGCCACAGAGGAAGACCTCAAAAGCCTAGGATTGCGCAGAAGAGCAGTAGACGAGATTCTCGGGAACAGAGATCCTATCCTGAGAAGCTGGGTGAAAAGCGGCCCTTGGGGCATGATAAGGGGTCTGGGAGCAGACGAGTGGAGGGCAATAGTCCAGCGGGGTGTAGAGAGCCAGTCGGTTAGGATTGACACGGTTGTGACAACCGACATTCATCGGCTGATTCGTTTGCCCGGCAGCCTCCATGGGAAGACGGGGTTGCTGAAGGTTTCGTTCTCACCGGCTGATGTTGAGGAGTTCGATCCTCTGAAGAGGGCTATAGCTTTCGAAAAGGGAGAAGCTGCAGTATCCGTGGACCAGGCTCCGGAGTTTAGACTAGGGGAAGAGAGATTCGGTCCCTTCAGGAAGCAGAAGGTTGAGTTGCCCTTAGCTGCTGCCCTCTTCCTTCTCTGCAAAGGCGCTGCGGAGGTGGTTGGCTAGGCTTGTACGATGAGCTTTTCGAAGCCTGGAGGAAGGAGAAGGAGACTCGGGAGATTCAGCCCCTTCCAAAAGAGTTCTACGGCAAACTGGCAGAATACGTGAAGAGGATTCGCGAAGAGAAAAGGATGCTGGACGAAAGAACCGTCAAAGGTAAGCTTCTCCTCGAAGAAGAAGAAAACGTCAAAAGCATGACTGAGGAGCTTGCTCGAACCCGGTACGGGAAGATGATGCGCATGGTTGCGGAAGGCGAAATCGTGCCCACCACAGTACTAGCAGAAGAGGAAGAGAACCTTTACAGGGAAGCGGCTTCCCAAGCTGATTCTTTTCAGAGCTTTGTGAAGGACCTCCTGCAGGGTCGGCTGCTGCGGGAAAGGAAGGCGGGGCCTGAGGGGCTTATGATCGTCAGAATCCTTAAAGAGATGCCAGAGATAATCGGGGTTGACATGAAAACCTATGGTCCCTTCAAGCCTGAAGACATAGCAAACCTTCCAAAAGAGAACGCCAAGACACTGATCAAACAGGGCGTGGCAATGGAGGTAGAGACCCGATAGCTTGCCTCATCTGGACTCCTTTGATTTGTCCAGATGACCGCATTTCTTAGCCCAGAAAAAGGATTCTCATTATCAGACAGATTTGGAGACACACGCGCGCAGCTCCCGTTAAGTTGGTTATGACTTGGGTCCGTCTTTTCCATCTTGTTTCCTCAGGCCTGTCTTCAATAATGAATCCAAGCTCTTTGAACTGTCTCCTCACCTTGTAGGCCGCCTCACGTCTGCAACAAGGCTCATAGACAACTCAAGGATTGGCACTTATGGACTGTGTGATAGATCTTAAGAAGGTAGCAAGCGACGTTCTTGATCTACTTGGCGAGTCGAGTATTGTTTCGTGTCTGCTTATGTTCGAGTAGATATATCGCTAAGCCGACTAGGCCCCACGCGATCCCGAACGCCAACGATTCTACATCAAAGAATGCCAGAAGCCCGATTGAAGTAGCAATCCCGATGATTGGGGCTACTGGGTGCAGCGGCGTCTTGAAGGGGCGGTTCATGCGTGGTCTGGTTCGTCTGAGCTTGATAAGGGACAAGTCGACTATGGAGAAACCTATCAGGAATCCGAAGTTGATTGAGTAGACTACAAACTCAAGACTGCCTACCATGGAGAAGAACACAACGAAAACTGACGAGGTGACGATTGCTATGTGCGGAGTCCTGAAGTGTCCATGCACTTCTCCTAAAATCTTTGGAAAATGCCCATCTCGAGCCATCGCTAAGGCAACCCTTGAAGAGGCAATCATTGCCGAATTGAGGGAAGTCAAAGCGGCAACTAAGCCCGCTACGACAATCAATATCACGCCCACATTGCCCATAGTCTTCTCGGCTACCAAGTTCAACGGAGCCACTGACTTAATCAGAATCTCAGGCGGGATTGTGCCGATCGTCACATACACTACAAGACAGTACACGACTATCAAGATAAGCGAGCAAAGGATCATGGCTCTCGGTATTGTTCTTTCCGGCTCCTTTATTTCAGCTTGGGCGGCGGCGATTGCTTCAACTCCCAAGTATGTTTCGAAAATGAAGGCAATAGCTGCGATCATACTTAAGGGACCTTTCGGCATGAGCGGCTCAAACGCATCGGATCTGATTCCGTGAGCGAATCCGGCCCCTACGAATATGAAGATTATCGCCAGAAGCACGGATGTCAAAAGCGTCTGTGAAGTGCCCGCTTCCTTGATCCCTCTAATATTGATGGCTGTGAAGAGAACAGCCAATAAGACTGCTGTCAAGGATTGACCAATCGGTATAAGATAGGATAGTATGGAAGCAGAACCTAGGACCATTAGCGTTGCGTAGAAAATGTTACTGGACCATTCATACCAGCCGGTGAGGAAACTTGGCAGACCCTTGAATGCCTCCCTGACATATGCGTATTCGCCGCCTGCTCTAGGCATTGCGGCTCCGAGTTCACAATAGGAAAGCATTGTAGCGATATTGATGATCCCGCAGAGAATGAAGGACAATATTATTGCAGGTCCCGCTATCTCTGCAGCTGGGCCAAGTATCACAAAGATACCTGCGCAGATGGTGCTTCCTAAGCCCATCATTGTGGCATGCAAAAGCCCAAGCTCTCTTTTCAAGGTCATAAGCGGTTCCCCAGCGGGACTCCATTGTTCACGACTCCCTTATTCGATGCAGTGTCGGGGACCTTTCCAAAGCAAGCCAAGAGCCGCTCTTCGCTATTAAGCCTTTCCCAAAGTGAGTGTGGATATCACCTATCCCCAGAAGCCGCCATAACATCCATGACCCCTTTCTACAGAAGCTTAAGCCTGTATCCTAGTGTCAGATAGGTTTTCCTTTCCAGTATCAGTATTAGAAGACCGCCGCAGCGATGGAAGTAGAGACCCAATAGCTTGCCTCCTTTTACCTCTTCTGATTTGTCCGACACCAAATTTCTTTTGTCCGACAAAGAGACAAGTTTTTTGGATAGTTCGTTTCCGTCTACCGACGACACTATGCATTGACTGTTCCCGGGGTTGCTTGTAAGGGATAACCCTAATCTATAGCTTGATAGTGTCTATTGAGTGATTCAGCCCAAGTGCGACATTCGGGTGCGCAAGATTGAGTTATGAGATGTGGACTGAGAAGTACCGTCCCCACTCTTTGGACGACATCGTGAACCAAGAGGAGATTGTGAACCGTCTCAAGAGCTTCGTGAAAGCCCAGAACGTTCCACACTGCATTTTCGCTGGTCCTCCGGGCACTGGAAAGACGACAGCAGCCCTTTGCCTAGCTCATGATCTTTACGGGGAAGGCTACCGAGAGCATGTTATGGAGTTGAATGCCAGCGACGAGAGGGGCATAAACGTTGTGAGGGAGACTGTGAAGACCTTCGCTCGGACAAGGTCAATCGGCGAGGTCACCTTCAAGATACTTATCCTGGACGAGGCGGACAACATGACCTCCGACGCCCAGCAGGCCCTCAGAAGGACAATGGAACGCTACACGGAAACCGCCAGGTTCATACTGATCGCCAACTACAGCGGCAAGATAATCGAGCCAATCCAGTCAAGATGCGCACCCTTCAGGTTCACCTACCTAGCCAGAGAAGACGTGGTCAACAGAATTCAACACATATCTGACAGAGAGAGCCTCAAGATTTCAGAAGGTGGCGTAGAAGCCATACTCGAGATCAGCGGCGGAGACCTGAGAAGAACGATAAACGTGCTTCAGACAGCGGCTTCTGTCGGCAAGCCCATAGACGCCGAGACCGTATATTCAGTCATCGGCAGAGCCAACCCCTACGACGTGAGGGAGATGATGATCACCGCCCTGAACGGAGACTTCGCCGAAGCCAGAAACAAGCTCAGAGAGATGATCCTCAAATACGGGCTGGCTGGAAGCGACATTATGGGACAGGTGCACAGCGAAGCTTTCAGGCTTAACGTGCCGGACAAATGGAAGATCAAACTGGCCGACATAATAGGCGAGATCGACTACCGGCTCATCCAAGGTTCAAACGAAGAAATCCAGCTCAGCGCATTGCTAGCCAAACTGGTCGAGGCAGGGGCGGAGATCAAAAGAGGCTACTAGAGTTGCATGTGCCGTGGACCCTGAAGTACAAGCCTAAGACATTATCGGAAGTCGTCGGGAACGAGGACCCCAAAAGAAAGATCTGCCAATGGGTCCAATCTTGGAGCAAAGGCGTCCCGAAGCGGAGAGCCCTATTCCTTTATGGTGCTCCGGGAACGGGGAAAACCGTCTCAATCGAGGCTTTAGCCAACGACTTGGAGATGGAGCTCGTCCAAAGCAACGCCAGCGACTACAGAACAGCCGAAGCCGTCGAAAGGTTTGCCGGCAGAGCATCCCAGTACGGCACCCTTTCAGGCAAGAGGAGGCTGATACTCTTCGACGAGCTGGACGGCATAACCGGCACAGCGGACCGCGGAGGCCTCAGCGTGATAACAGAGATCGTGAAGAAGACAGGCTCGCCCATCGTCCTTACAGCCAACAACGCCTACGACCCGCGGTTCTCAACCCTCAGAAACTACTGCGAACTCATAGAGTTCAAGAAACCTACTAGGACCCAGATTGAGAAGCACTTGAGGAGGATCTGCAGCATTGAGGGCTTGGAAGCCGAAGATGCCGCGTTGAGACTCATAGCTGAAAGAGCCTCTGGAGACGTGAGGTCAGCAGTCAACGACCTCCAAGCGCTGGCTCAAGGCAAGAAACGGTTGACCTACGACGATGTCTCTTGGCTTGCCAGCAGAGACCGCAAGGAAGTCATCTTCAATGTCCTAAGGTCGATCTTCTACGCGAAGGACAGCCTGATGGCTAAGGATGCGGTGGACATGGCTGATGTTGACCCGGACATGCTTCTGGAATGGATTTACGAGAACATTCCCTACCACGTGAAAGACCCAAAGGAACTGGCGGCAGCAATGGAGATGGTTGCCCTCGCCGACATATACCGCGGAAGAATAACGTCAACACAGAACTGGTCTCTCATGCGCTACTTCATAGACTTCATGACAGCCGGAGTTGCAGCCTCGTGGAGCAGGAAATCGCCAGGCTGGGTCCCCTTCAAG
>Ga0129298_10000755_pt1 | contig 13204 bp, 12 predicted proteins | sample I19B2metaG_FD_94707 | JGI IMG/M metagenome (GOLD analysis project Ga0129298, IMG submission 94707) | Lake sediment bacterial and archeal communities from Gulf of Boni, Indonesia to study Microbial Dark Matter (Phase II) - ​I19B2 metaG | ecosystem: Environmental > Aquatic > Freshwater > Lake >... | reverse complement strand
GTGATCTCGTACGGCGGCAAGAATATCCGGGATGAGGATATCACTGAGGTTCTTGGGCTGATCGATCGAAAAATTCTTTACGATACCATCGAGGCTATAGCCGGTAGGGATGCCGAACGGTGTATGGAGATCGTCGAGCATGTTTATCACTATGGGTACGATCTCCAACACTTTTGCCAAGAACTCCTCCAATGTTTTCGAAACCTGATTCTCATGAAGGTGAGTCACGAGCCTGAGGGATTGATGGAATTACCAAAGGAGGAGTTCGAGGCATTGAGAAGACAGGCGGAAAGATTCGAATTCGATCATTTAAACCATCTCTTCAGCCTTCTTCTTAAGGGGGAGGAGGAGGTCGCCCAATCCACTTTCCCTCGAATCATGCTGGAGATGACTCTAATTCGAATGGCTACGCTCCGGGCCGTCCTTCCCATCGATGAGATTTTGAGAAAGTTGGAGGGACTCGAGAAAATCGAGCCTCTGACAATACCGAGCGAGAAGGATCAGGAGAAGCTAATGGAAAGGACATTGGAGGATTCCGAGGAGGCAGAACACCTAACAGAGATGATCAAAGAGATGGAACCCCCTGTTGAGATCACTACTGATCCAGAGGATTCCCAAAAGGGGACGAGAGGTGGGAGAGAGTTGCAGAAGATAGGTGAAGAGACATGGAGGGGATTGGTCGATTTTACCCGGGCGAGAAGCCCGGTGTTGGGCTCGTTCTTAGCTTTGGGGAATCTTGTTGATATAAGCGATGAGAAAATCGAGATCGGTTTCGAGAAGGACTCTTTCCACTATGAGCGGATAGCAGAAAAGGAGAATCGAAGTCAGATAGAGTCGATCTGTCAGGAATATTTTAAGAGGAAGACCAAGGTGGTTATCTCACCTTTAGAGCAGGGAATAAGATTAAAAGCAAGGAATGCGTCAGAGGCCGAAGAGACGGGACGGAACTCCATCATCCAGGAAACCCTCCGTCTCTTCAAAGGGAAGATTGTGGAGGGATGAGAGGAAACGGAAGGAGAAGGGAATGACAAAAGGTTTCGGGAATATCTTGAAGCAGGCTCAACAGATGCATGCGAGAATCGCGCAGCTCCAAGAGGAGATGGCTGGTAAGACAGTGGAGGCCAGTTCTGGTGGGGGAATGGTCACCATGGTGATGAATGGAAAACAGGAGATTCTCTCTGTCCGGATCGATCGAGAAGTCGTCAACAAGGAAGATGTCGAGATGCTCCAAGATCTCATTGCCGCGGCTGTGAATGAGGCCATCCGGAAGTCCCACGAGATGATGCAGGAGGAGATGAAAAAGATCACAGGTGGATTGAGTATACCAGGACTATTCTAAGAAAGTCGGAAACTCAAATGTCAAAATCCAAATGTCAAATAAATGTCAAATTTCAAAATAAAAAATATTTGGTATTTGAGCTTTGGATTTCATTTGAAATTTGAACTTTGCCATTTGACATTATTATTTTTAGGGAAGTAAGGAATGGCTCTCCATGCCAAACCGATCGATCAGCTGATCGAAGCCCTGACAAGACTTCCAGGAATTGGCCGAAAGACGGCCTCGAGATTGGCTTATCATATTTTACGGAGGAGTCCGTCAGAGGCTCAATCACTGGCAAGAGCGATCCTGGAAGTCAAGGAAAAGATCCACCTCTGTTCCATCTGCTTCAATTTGACAGATGAAGATCCCTGTCGAATCTGCAAAGACCAAAATCGAAACCCTGAGATCCTCTGCGTGGTGGAGGGTCCCAATGACCTCATCGCCATCGAGAACACAGGTGCATTCAATGGAAGATACCATGTGCTACATGGAGCAATCTCCCCCTTAGAGGGCATTGGTCCAGACGACCTCAAGATTAAAGAATTAATGGAACGACTTCAGCGTGGAGAAGTGAGAGAGGTGATTCTGGCGACCAACCCCACGGTTGAAGGAGGAGCAACGGCCCTCTACCTTACCGACCTGATCAAACCCTTCGGTGCGAAAGTGACTCGGATCGCCTACGGAATTCCCATGGGGGGTGAGATCGAATATTCAGACGGGATGACCCTATCAAAAGCCCTCGAGGGTCGTAGAGAAATTTAGGAAATTTGTAAAGCAATAAGAAAATCTAGTGTGGTGAGTCAGAAGTTCGTTTCCTTAAAAAGTCATTCCTGCGGAAGCAGGAATCCATTATTTCCCTTCTGGATTCCCACTTTCGTGGGAATGACCCCCCGGATAGTGAGCGAGGTGATTGGGAAAGGGATTGCAGGAAGTGACTTCTTCAGAATTATTTCTTCGAGTGTCCTCGACCAAAAATCTTCAGGAGGGGGCTTGGGCCAAATGTGTAAAGATATGGATATTGTCATCAATACTGGCAAACGTCTTAAACTCCCACTATTAGCCGGCACTTCGGCCTATCATTACTTTCTTGCTGCACAATCTCTGGGTTTAGAGGATCAGGATAATTCACAATTGATAAAAGCGGTTGAAAGAATTTCCAGTTCGGGGGCCTTGGAATAATGATTTCGTATCCGGATTTGCCTACCCTGTTGATTATTCACTCACGTTGGGGCTGCTCGTCAGCCATGATTTAATAGCATTTCTATTTGTCTCTTTTCTATCGTCTCATCAGGGTTAGTGGAGAAGTCGGAAAGTAGCACGGGAAAGGAGGTTTAATATGCGTATCGATCCGGATAAATGTTCAGGCTGCGGACAGTGTATCCCCTACTGTCCTGTCAATGCCATTGCATTGAGAGACGATATGGCACGAATCGATTTTGATGAATGTGTGGAATGTTCTAATTGCATTCGTAATGCTGATTGTCCAACCGATGCGATTTACCAGCAGGAACTGGCTTGGCCTCGCATTATTCGAAAGGTTCTCAGCGATGAGCTTGCCACAGGCACAACGACAGGTATTCCTGGTCGGGGTACGGAGGAGATGAAGACGAATGATGTGACCGGAAGGTTTAAGAGAGGTGATGCTGGGATAGCAGTGGAGTTCGGGCGGCCGATCTCAGGCGCCCGAATATACGATGTGGAGAAGGTCGCCCAGGCGGTTGCCAAAATTGGGGTGGAGTTCGAAAAATTGAATCCCACAATTAGTCTCATGGAAGATCCTAAGACCGGCAGGTTTAAAAAGGAAGTATTAAATGAGAAGGTAATGTCGCTCATTCTTGAGTTTACTGTTGAGTTAAGTAAGCTGCCAGAAGTGATCGAACTCCTGAAGAAGGCCTCCCAAGAGATCGACACGGTATTCAGTTTGGATCTCATCACAAAGGTCGCCCCTGATGGTTCGTTTCCAACGGATCCAATCGTCAAAGATCTCGGTTTGTGGGTTGCTCCAAACGGTAAGACATGCGTGGGGTTAGGCCGACCATTGGCGAAGGAGGTTTGAAGATGACACATACACTGCACAGAGTAGGCTCAGTGGAGAGTCTCAAGGATGACTATGTCGTGATGCTGATGTCTTCAAAATTTGTCAATCGTGAAGGGTCAGGACCAAAATTTCGACGATTTCTCCGGATGGCATGGGATCACGGAGCCATAAAGATTGGAGATGCCGGTTTAGGTAATGAGTATTACCAGGGCGGGGTCGATAAGGTTATGGAAAACACTTGCGAACGCTCCGTGGTTGTTCATGCCGTCTTCAACGATGCCGAGACTGTGGCCAAATTCCTCAAAGCGGTGAAGGAGGAAAACTTCGGACTCTCCGTGATTGTCTCCGGACTCTTCGATGAGGTGAAGGGGATCTGTCAGAAGACGGGTTTAGAGATGCACACGGTCAACCAATCACTGGGCCGCTGGGGACGAACAGATAAGCTCCCATCGTCGGAGATTTTGGAGATCAACACCATGTGCGGACATGGGATGGTCACCCTCAACCTCATTCAAGAGGTCATCGGGGACGTGAAGAAGGGGAGATGCACACCGGAGGAAGGAGCGGAAAGGCTTTTTCGGCCCTGTCAATGCGGAATATTCAACCCGCACCGAGCGGCCCGGTTGCTGAGATCGATGGCCGCCTCTCCGTGAGGATAGAAGTCTTTGAGTCAACGATTCGAGGTGAAGAAAGGTATCAGCAGCCTCGGCGAATCTCGTCTCAGTTAAAGAGTGAAAGGGGCAGGAGGCCGTGGATATGGAGATCGGATTTACAGCCTCCCCGAAGCCGGTGGAGGAATATTTCAAGTTTGCCGCTGACAGTGGCTTTCGGCGGTTGGATCTCGGTTGTGAAGCGCCGGCCAACTTTCCTCAGACCTTCACGAAGGAAAGGATCAAAAGAATCAGGAGGCTGGGAGAGAAGTACGATATCAGATATGGGGTCCATTCTGCATCTTTTGTCAATACAGCCGAGATCATGCCGACAGTTAGGAAGGCGTCCGAACAGCATCTTTTGGAATACGTTCGGCTTTCAAAGGAGCTCTCCGCCGAATATTGCGTGATCCACTGCGGCTACCACTTTAATCTATTTAGAGAGGTGGTCATGGAGAGCCTTTTAAAGACCCTACGGGCTGCTGTTCGATTGGCTGAGAAACTTAATCTTCCGCTGGTTGTTGAAAATATGAATCTTGTCCATCCCGATTGTGAAATCGTCTATCTTGGAGTAACCGTAGAAGAACTCGTTCAGGTTTTCGAAGCAATCTCCTCTCGCTATCTCGGACTTGCCCTGGACATCGGTCATGCCAATCTTCTTCCCAAAGGGGTAAATCCTTTCATCAATACATTTCCGGGTAAGATCTATCACCTCCACATCAGTGATAATAATGGAATTCTCGATCAGCACCTTCGTGTGGGTGAGGGCAATATAGATTTCAAATCGACCTTTGAGCAGCTTAAGAGAATCGGGTTCGCCGGGACCGCAACCTTGGAGGTTCCCTCTGATGAAGATAAAGTTGTAAGTCGGAATAGACTGCTAAACCTCCTCCAACTTGAGCAGAGATAGAAATTATGCTGAGAGATATTTTATCGATTGATGTTGGGACAACCGTCTTTAAGATGGGCGTTTTCAGCCCGAACTTAGACAAGAAATGTGAGGCCTTTCGGGACTACAAATTCAATGTTTACGATTCTGTCAAAGTGGATATTGAACCTGAGAAATGGTGGCAGGCGCTCCGAGATTGCTGTGCCGAAGTGAAGGAGTTTCTACCATCTGTTGGTGTCGTCTCTTTTTCTGTGACCACAGGAGTGGTCCCTATGGCTGATGATGGAAGAGCCCTTGGCCCATTAATACTTTTTCTTGATGGGCGCTCCCATAAACAGGCCAAAGAGATTCGGGAACGGGTCGGAGAGGAGAAATTTCTTCGGGAGGCATGCAATTTGCCTGTTTCTGGAGGCTCTTCCCTTTGCTCCATTCTTTGGATACGGGAAAACCAGCCAGACATTTGGCGTGCCGCTGCAAAGTTTGGCCACTGCAATAGTTACATGGTCAAACGCTTTACAGGCCAATGGGCCATTGACTCTTCGACCACATCGATCACCGGACTCTATAACACAACCCGTCACGACCTGACCTGGAACAAAGACGTCTTGGCTTTGGCCGAGATACCCGAGACCAAACTTCCGCCGTTGATGCAATCCTACCAGAAAGCGGGGAGAATCCTGCCCGAGGTCGCCGATGAGTTGGGCTTGCCAGATGATTGTGATGTTTTGTGTGGTGGAAATGACGCAATGATTGCGGCGTTGTCAGGAGGGTTAACAGAACCCGGGGACATCAATAATATCTGCGGGACTGCTGACGCTGTTAGTGTTTGCTCAGACAGACCTGTGAGTTCGAGAAATTTCAACATTCGCTGTCATGTTATCCCCAATCGATGGGTAATTTTCTTTGTACTCAATACAGGGGGAAAAGCTCTGGAATGGTTTCGTTCTGTCTTCTGTCAGGAAATGGATGAGGATCGATTCTTTAAGGAGTATGTGCCGTCGGTTCTTTCTCACTTTTTTGACAAGAGAGATCCTGATCACCGAGAGGCCAACCTTCCCCAATACCTGCCTTTCTTACAAGGATCCCGCTACAGTTTAGAACAACTGAAAGCGAGTTTCTCGGGTCTCACATTGGAGACGACACGAGAGGGCATGCTTCTTTCACTGATCAAAGGCAATACGGCTTACCAGGGACAGTTTCTAAGAGAAGCGGCTGGTCTTGTCAAATTAGGCCGAAAAGTGACGATCTCTGGAGGAGGGGCAAGAATTAAGGGGATTTTACAAGCGAAAAAACGCTGGATGGGCGACTTTGAATACCAGTATCAAGAACGATCCTCAGTTTTCGGGGCTGCTATGTTAGGTCAATTTTACCAGACGAATAGATATGCCTGATTCTCCATTTGAATAATTCCGATACACTACCACATGAAATGGTCTCTATTAGCGAGGAGGCCATGTAGGCCTTGGAGCCATATATCGCTCCACGAGGCCATCCAAGGTGAACTCTCTTGACTTGCAGAAGGTGATGATAGCACGTTCACGGTCTTCAATTAACTGGACAGCTTCGGAAATATCTCTTGCCATCTCCAGAGGAATGGAGATGACGCCATGTTGGTCGCCCATGACCAGATCGCCCGGCTTCACGACTAATCCGCCCACCTTGACTGGAATACCAACCTCCAATAAGTGGTTATAGGCATGGGAGACAGAGACACAACTGGAAAAGAAATGGAACCCAATCTCCCTCACCTCGTCCAGATCGCGCACAGCCCCGTCGGTGACAATGCCCTCGCACCTTAAACTCTTGAATATGTTAGTTCTCACCTCTCCCCAGAACGAGCCCACCACAGGATGGTCAATATCATGGATCACGACCACTCTCGGTTCTGGTGTCTTCAGTGTCTCCTTCCATAACTCTTGCATAGGAATCTGATGACCACCTGATGAGCTGGTACTGATGACAGCTGTGACTGCATAGCCGATCATGGGTCTCAGTTCAGGAAAGACGCACTTGATCTCGGGGAGCATAAATCCTTCATTACGAGGACGAATGTTGAAAAGTTCGATGCCATTGGATATGGCACAGGTAGACCAACGCCGGAGCATCTCCAACTCTTTGGGATCGAGATATTCACTCATCTTTCAGCCTCCCTTATAATTTTCACCAGCAGTTTTCCTTAATGGAGGGTACTGGACCTCTCTGAGAATGTCTCTTACCTTCGGGGGAGAGAAAAAAGGAAGGGCAAAAAAGGGTTACTAAGCTAAGGGTCAATCGCACCCTATGATATTTTGCCCCTTGACCCCGGCCCGTAGTGAGGGTCAAGGGGCATACTCCAGTCAATGATGCAGGGGTTATTGAGCCACGACCCCAAGTTCTTTCAAGAGCGCTGCATAGCGCTCGGCCTCTTCATTGTAATACTTGACAAATTCCTTGTGGTTCTTGAAGATAGGAAAGACCCCAGCCTTTTGGAGATCCTTTCGGAATTCTGGATCGTTGAACGTCTTGGTGAAAGCCTCTTCGAGAATATCAACGATCTCCTTTGGCGTCTTGGGAGGCACACTGATTCCACGCCACATCGTATGGACAACATCATAACCCTGCTCTCTGATGGTTGGAATGTTTGGAAATGCTGGTAACCTCTCGGCGCTGGATACGGCCACTGGATTTACCAGTTTGCCCTCAATGAGGGGGAGTCCTTCAGCGATAAAGGCAGTCGAACTATCGACATGTCCACCGGCAACAGCTTGGGCTGCCGGCGCACCCCCCTGAAACGGAGTCTTCAAAAAATGAATACCAATGGCCTTCTCCATCTTTGCCCGGAGGAAGTCGTGAGCACTCCAGTTACCCCCCATCCCAATGGATACTTTTCCGGGTGACTTTCTGACGTATTCAATAAACTGCTTAAAATCCATATTGAGGCTGTTCTTGATAAGGAGAAAAAGTGGGTCAGCGGTCATCATCACCACCGGAAAGAAATCCTTGTAGGTATAAGGACATCCTTTGGCAATCCATTGATGGGTCACATTATCGGGCGCGAGGTAACCTACAGTGTAACCATCAGGTTTTGATCTGGCTATTTCTGCATTGCCGATAACCCCGCCCCCACCCACCTTATTGACAACCACAATCTTTCCCGCCCAATATTTTTCGGTATGTTTTGCCAGGATCCGGGAGAATGTGTCTGCACCACCCCCAGCGGGATAGGAAACGATCATTTCAACAGGTTTGACTGGATAGTTAAGCTTCTGCGCCTCTGCATTGCCGAAGATGATGATTGACCCGACTAATGCACCCACGCAAAATGCCAATAATTTGACCTTTCTCATCGATTCACCTCCCTGAGAAAATTTTGGAATAAAGATTCGTCGCCTCCTTTCTTGCGACTCCGCAACCCTTTATTTTCACCATCAAGATCGGAGATAATCGAGTTGTTATATAAAAAAATGGAGCGGAAATGTCAAGCATATTATTCGGTCAGTTTCGGGGTTAAGAGATAGATGTTGCGCCGTTGAGAGACAAAATATTCTTGACAAAAAAGTTTTTCTGTATGGTATACATTGCTTAAATCTTCTTCCCTCAGACCTTCGGTTGAGAATTGGAGAGCGTTTGATTACCTGGGATTGAAGATTCCTGGAAATAGGGATGGAGGGTGAAATGGATCAAGTCATTATCTCGGGAGGATTATTGATTGATGGTACCGGGCGGCCTCCAATTGAAAAGGGGGCTGTACTGATTGAGGGAGACCGGATTGCTGCCGTAGGAAGGGGAGAAAACATCAAGCTGACATCCAGTGCCAAATCGATTGACTGCGGCGATCAGGTGCTACTTCCCGGATTAATCGATTGTCACAATCACCTCTCGGCTGAGCTGACCCATAAGGACTGGTTGAGCAAAGTGAACGCAAGTGATGCCGAACAGGCTTTAAACGCCACTATCAATATGATCGCCGATCTTAGGGCTGGGGTCACGACGGTTCGCTGTTTAGGGGATAAGAATTTCTTGGACATGGCTTGTAAAAAGGCCATCGAATCGGGTCGACTTGTCGGTCCACGTCTCTTGGTTGCCACCAGATCAATCCGTTCCACTCACGGGCATGGTTTTCTTGCTTCCCCATTTGACGGTCCAGAAGAAGTGCGGCGTGCAGTGAGAGAGAACATAAAGGCCGGGGCTGATGTGATCAAGATTTTGACTACCGCAACTGTTCGAGGTCCAGGGGAGATCCATAGTGACTACTCAAAGGAGGAGATCTTTGTCGCTGTGGAGGAGGCCCATCGGGTCGGCATCCCAGCAACTGCCCATTGCATTGGAGGTATTGCCCTCGAATGGTGCCTCGAGGCCGGGATGGACTCCATCGAACACGGTTATTTCCTTACCGATCGGGAGATCGAGCTCTTTGCCAAATCCGGTCGTTGGCTAATTTTGACGCCCAGTCCCTTTTTTATGGAAGTAAGGCTCCAAGCTTTAGCCTCTGAATTAGCGGATGCCTTCAGACGTGGCCGCGAGGAAGTGGCCCAACGGATGTCTGCTGCGATTAAAGGAGGGGTGAAGTTTGCTGTAGGTAGCGATGCCATCCATGGCTGTCTCGCCCAGGAAATGGAATATCTTGTTGAATTAGGGGCTTCTGAGAGCCAAGCAATCATTGCTGCCACTCGAAATGGAGCTACGGTCTGCGGCCTCGAAGAAAGCATTGGGACTCTTGAACCTGGCAGAGTTGCCGATATCATCGGAGTAGAAGGTAATCCATTGAAGGATATTCGGGCCCTCAAGAGGGTTAAGACTGTTATCTATAGGGGAAAACTCTACTATTCTGGGATAAGTGGGTGATTGGGCGGAGAGGTGATTATGAATCTTTCCGAACAGATTTACAATCTCATATGGACCTTCCTGGCCATCGGGATTTGCATTGAATCAGTTCGCCTGGGATTATGGGAGGCTTCCAACCCTGGTAGTGGACTCATTCCATTCCTATCTGGGTTATTGATCGGATTAATTGGAATAGTCCAGTTTACTTTGGAATGGTCTAAAGGTTTCAGGAAGGGCATTGAAAAGAAATTCTGGGCAAGTCCAGTAGGCATGAAACGTATCATTTATATTATTGGCAGTCTTTGCGTTATGGCTTCCTTAATGCCCATCCTCGGATTTTTCCCCACGACCTTCCTGATCATGATCTTATTGCTTCGGGTGATTGAGCCTCAAAAGTGGATCATGGTGATCGGCTTGTCGCTCGCTTCTTGTTTTTTAGTTTACCTGCTTTTTTCTTGTCTTTTGCACATTAGTCTCCCGAAGGGTTTCTTAGGGATCTAAGGGGTTCGGAATGGACATCCTTCACCATTTGCAATTGGGTTTCTCAGTGGTTCTGGAGCCGATGAATTTATTCTGGTGCTTTATTGGATGCTTCGTAGGCACTTTGATCGGTGTGCTCCCGGGCATAGGCCCGCTGGCAACTCTTTCCATGCTGCTTCCTGTCACTTACAAAATCCCTCCTGCTGCATCGGTTATCATGCTTTCAGGCATTTTCTATGGGGCGATGTATGGGGGGTCCACCACCTCCATCTTAGTAAATATTCCGGGAGAAGCTGCGTCTGTGGTCACCTGTATGGATGGCCATCAGATGGCAAAGCAGGGGAGAGCGGGGGCTGCTTTGGGCATTGCAGCAGTCGGATCGTTCATCGCCGGAACTCTCAGCACAGTGGGGTTGAATCTATTTTCTCCCCTCCTCGTTGTGGTGGCCCTCAAATTTGGGCCTCCAGAGTATTTCTCCATAATCACTCTGGGATTTGTCGTCACCATTTTCATGGTGGGGGGATCGATCTTAAAGGCTATTTTAATGATTGCGTTCGGATTATTCGTTTCAACCATCGGGTTGGACTATGTCAACGGAGTGAATAGGTTCACGTTTGGAAGTTTAAACATGACGGGCGGAGCGGATCTGGTTGCAGTAGTAATGGGAATGTTTGGTGTTTCCGAGATATTGATTAACTTAGATGAGACTGTCACAAGAGAATTTATTTCCGAAAAAATCAAAGGGCTTCTGCCGAATATGAAAGAGTTGCGGGATTCAGTCTGGCCAATTTTGCGTGGCAGTGCGCTAGGCTTTTTTATCGGTGTCCTCCCGGGTGCCGGGAACATTACGTCAACTTTTCTTTCCTATGGGATTGAGAAAAAAGTCTCCCGACACCCTGAGAAGTTTGGCACAGGAGCCATTGAAGGTGTTGCCGGACCAGAGTCCGCAAATAATTCGGCTGTTGCGGGATCGATGGTTCCTCTTTTGTCTTTGGGCCTACCGGGCAATCCTATAACGGCGTTGCTGATGGGTGCTCTGATCATCCACGGCGTCCAGCCAGGACCATTGCTTATGACCCGGAATCCTGAAATTTTCTGGGGGGTGGTTGCCAGCTTTTACGTAGGGAACGTGATGTTGTTGATTTTAAACCTGCCCTTGATCAGCATATGGGTTCAGTTACTGAGGGTACCCTATCGCATTCTCTTCCCATTGATTCTCCTCATGTGCGTTATTGGGACATATTCGACGAATCTCAACATCTTCGACATATGGGTTATGATTGGGTTTGGCGTCATAGGATATTTATTGCGGAAACGGGAATACGAACTCGGCCCCTTTATCTTGGCCCTCGTCTTGGGACCGTTGTTTGAACAGTCGCTTCGGCAATCCCTGATTCTCTCGCATGAGGAACCCATGATTTTTTTCGTCCGTCCCATATCAGCAAGCATATTGGTGATCTCCATTCTTCTATTCGGACTACTTCTTTTCTGGGAGATTAAACAGAGAAAGAAACAGGCTTAATTGAAGTTTTTGAGCAAATGCCCATAGTAAAGTCATTCCGCACGGGAGTAAAAGAGCTTGGCCTATTGGATATATGCCATATCCCCAGTTTTCCTTCATCAATCAATATGTTCCCTTTTTTGGCTGAATAAAAGTATTGACATAACCCAAAGAGGGTGATAGGAAAATCAATATTTGAGAAACCCGGGCTGGCCAACTTGTTATTAGAACAAATTCTTCCCGATGAACCGGGTGCGGCATCGGTTAAAGAGCTTAAGGAAGACATTTCAATAGAGCTGCCATGGGCAGACGGGGTTGAGATACGATAGGGTGAAATGACTGGGAGCGGCAATCCCCAGATGGTTTAATTTGCCCTCGCAACTTCTGACATCACCTGTGATTTCTCGTAGAGAATGGCTCCTGAATAATTACCAAAACAGCATGAACACAAGTTGTCCCCAGCCATTGAATACCCAGACATAGGGCCGAACGCTGGTTTCCTTGATCATCAACTTTACGAATTGATCTGGACAAGAGTAATGGCCAATATTGAGTTTCTTAGGTGGTTAGGTTTTTTACAGTAGGTTCTGTCTTAAATGAAAGGGGGTAGAACTATGCAACACAAGAAAAAAGGATCGGGATCTATGGAAAAGGGTAAGGCAATCAGCCGGCGGACGTTCATTGGACTGGCTGCTGGCACCACTGCTGCTTTGTCCTTTGGGACATTTCTTCGAAGCGGATTGGGCGCCGCGAAGGTTAGTCTCCTTACTTGGCCTAACACATTGAGTGCTATGGACGACGTCCTCAAAGAACAAGCCAAGGAATATACCAAGGCTAAGGGCGTCGAAATCGGCATCGAATTCGTCAGTTATAGCGACCTTCCATCCAAGACTGCTGCGGCTGTAGAAAGTGGCGCTGGCCCTGATGTCGTTTGCTTGGTGGGCAATGGTGCTTACTTATACGACAAGAGCCTGGTGGATGTAAACGATGTTACTGATAGCCTCGGCAAGGCGCTGAAGGGCTGGACCAACATTGCAAAGGATATCGGCATTGTTGGCAAAACATGGAAGGCGGTGCCTTGGGCAGTTTGTCCCCAGGTGATTAACTATCGCACAGACTGGCTCAAGGAGGTTGGGTATACAAAATTCCCTGACACATACGACGAATTCTTAGTGTTGGCCAAGAAACTGAAGGACAAGGGCCATCCCGTTGGTTTCGCCCTTGGCCGGGCTATTGGAGATGCCAATCAATTTCACTACCCGTTTCTCTGGGCTTTTGGCGGCGCCGAGTGCAAAAAGGATGGGAAGACGATAGCCATCAATTCCCCCGAAACGGCAAAGGCAGTGGATTACCGAAGGAAACTATTCCAAGACGGCGAGAGTGAGGATATTCTGTCTTGGGATGATTCAGGCAACAATCGAGCCTTCTTGGCCGAGGCATTATCTGTTACGCTCAATGCAACCAGCATTTACTGGGCCATGAAGAAGAATGCTCCACAGCTTCGTGATGTGACCGACCATGC
>Ga0129298_10000752_pt1 | contig 13218 bp, 11 predicted proteins | sample I19B2metaG_FD_94707 | JGI IMG/M metagenome (GOLD analysis project Ga0129298, IMG submission 94707) | Lake sediment bacterial and archeal communities from Gulf of Boni, Indonesia to study Microbial Dark Matter (Phase II) - ​I19B2 metaG | ecosystem: Environmental > Aquatic > Freshwater > Lake >... | reverse complement strand
AGCTCAGACAGCAAATCCAAGTCATTGGGCATACCAGCGACATCTACACAGATAACAAACTTTGGACGTACTTTTCGAACAAGTCTCCTGATTTCGCTCTCGCTCACATTGAGTGTCCGCAGATCTGCATCAACAGGAAACACCTTGCACCCCACCAAGGCTGGAACGTTTGCGGTAGCCACATGTGTGTAGTCGGGCACCAATACGCGATCCCCTTGTAGCGCACCGTGAGCCAAAAGCGCACATAGCAGAGCGGAAGATCCACTATTCACAACCACTGCGTACCTTGCGTTCGAAGTTCTAGCGAGTTCCTTCTCGAAATCTTCGGTTACCTTTCCTTGGCTTAGCCAACCGCTTCGCAAGACCCGCCCAATTGCCCGTCTCTCATTACTACCTATGTCGGGTTTGCTCCATGGAACAGAGCGCGGAATCCCCTTCTTTCTCGTTCTATTGCTCAAGTGTTTCACAACAACTACTAAGTTGCAGGGAGGGCTCATGCCTGGCTGTTATGATTTCACACGCTGACCATTGCTAAGCTATTCCACATCCAAGATAGTGAAGGTAATTTCACCCTGACTTATACTTTCGCTCCCACTCCCACATCCTTCCATTGCTCTCATACCAATCCACGGTCTTTCTCAGTCCCTCCTCAAATGTCACCTCAGGTTTCCAACCAGTGAGATGCACAAGTTTGGAGTTGTCACATGTCAGCCGGCTTACATCGTAGGGTCGTAGTCGGGATTTGTCGACTCCTATTTTTATTATGCCTTCCCTCATTATGAGCCCTATTCGCTCCGCGATCTCCTTCACAGAGTGATCCTTCCCCGTGCCGATGTTAACAACTTGTCCCTCGATTCCTTCCTTATCTGCAAGCATGGTAACGGCGCGAACAGTATCGTCCACATAGGTAAAATCACGTCTAGCTTCTAAGTTTCCCAAAACTAAGTCCTTTGACCTAGCCAGTTGCGAGATGATTTCTGGAATGACATATGGATGGGTTTCACGAGGTCCATAGCAGTTGAAGGGTCTAACAACTATCACTGGGACTTCCTGCTCCTTTGCAAGCACCCTGCATAGGTGGTCTGCCGCGAGTTTGCTTACAGCGTACACGGACTGTGGTGATGTGGGATGATCCTCACCTATCAGTACTTTCTGAGCAGATCCATAGACCTCCGAGGTCGAGAAGTGGATGATTCTACTAACCCCCAGAGTCTTGCACGTCATTACCACATTCAAAGTTCCCTGAAAGTTGGTTCTCACAAACCTCTCAGGGTACTCGTAGGAAAGTGGGATATATGGATCGGCTGCAAGGTGGAAGACAACATCCGGCTTGAGATTGGAGACTGTCTTCGTGAATCTCCAGCTTTCCACATCTCCTCGAATGATTTGGTCCTGTCTGATCACTCCGCTAACGTTTGAGGCAACCCCTGACGAGAAATTATCGTAGACAAATACATCATAGCCTTCAGCGACAAGATGCCGGGCAAGAGCAGAACCTATGAATCCAGCTCCCCCTGTGAGTAGAGCCTTGTCACTCATAGCGATGCCTTCAGCTCCATAGACGTGGCCCCGATTGCACGTGAAACAAGGCCTGCTCTCGGTTGAGAATACTTCCCCTCGTCGTAGAGTTCAAGAGCTTTTCGGCATGAGACAACAGATCGCAGTGTGGGCGTAGCATAGGTTCACCTTCGCCGAGGAGTTCCAACCATTCTGCCTGAGATCAAGAGTTGAAGCTTCTCTTCAAGCTGGTTCATCCGGTTCTCATCCTCGGGAGTGAGTATGTCTTGAGACTTCAGCATACGTTTGCTCGACTTCAAAAGTTCCATCCAAAGGGGGACTATTGCTTCCTTTGTATAGCCAGGGGCAAGCTTGTAATTGTAGGGGTTAGCCTCGACTGATATGTCTTGTTCTGAAACCCACAACTGACTCCTCTTGAAGTGCATCCATCCGATAGCTACGCTAAGTGGAGCTCCAGCAATTGTAGCCAACAAGGCAAACGGAGCAAATCTTGGGAATATCTCAAGTAGGTCCGGGATGTTCTTGATCGCCAAGTAGTATAACGTGACAAGAGTCGAGCCATATCCCAACACGAAAGCCAGATACGTTCCATATCCGATCCTGAAGTAGTACCAGGATCTGCTAATCAGTTTCATGAGGTTCACTTTCTTTTCACCTTTTGGGAGATCGTTCAGTTATCTGTTGCCTTGAGAATTAACGTTTCGGGCCAGATAGAATTCTGCGCTAGACTCTTATGTTCAGGTCGCATAATTCGGTGGCTAACCCGACGAGGAGGCTTAGTAGATGAGCAAGCTGAGGGTCGGCTTGATAGGTGCTGGCGACATGGCAGGAAAACATCTCGAGGTGCTACGGCAGTTTCCTGATGTTGACGTTGTCGCACTGGCAAGTCGAGGAGAGGATAAGCTTGGGAAATTGGCGAGCCATTTCGGAATAGACAAAAGATTCCTTGACTACCTGGAAATGCTGAGGACCATTTCCCTCGACGCCATATTCGTTTTAGTTAGCGCTTCGAATATCTACGAGGTCTCCTCTGAGTGCATATCTCGTGGAATCAATTCCCTTATTGAGAAGCCCCCTGGGCTCATATCAGCTCAGACTGAGCAGCTGCTGAACCTATCATCAGGAAAAGGGGGCAAGCATATGATTGGCCTGAACAGGCGCTTCTATGGTACTATGAAGAATGCGAAGGAGCTGCTCCAGGCAGAAGGGCCCCTCGTATCCATCCTGGTGGAAGGACCAGAAGATCTTGAGTCAGCGAGAGCGTTGGGAATCCATCCACCGGAAGTCATTGGAAATTGGCTAGCCGCGAATGGGATTCACTGCATAGATCTGTTGAGGTTCTTTGGAGGGGAGCCGACAGAGGTTCATTCGTCAGCTTCTGCGTGGCGAGAGAAGCAGCCTGACAGCTATGGGGCACTTATCCGCTTTGATCGAGGAGCCATAGGACATTACGTTTCCAACTGGACTTCCCCAGGGAGATGGAGGGTCGTGCTGTACGCGCCCGATCTGAGAATTGACATATGCCCACTTGAGCAGGGGAAGATCTTTAGGCGCGGCGCGAAGGAGAGCGCAATTCAGGTTAACAGGGCTGATACTGACTTCAAGCCCGGGCTGTTCGCGCAAGACAGGTTCTTCCTTGATTGTGTGAAGTACGATCGCCCGATTCAAAGGCCTGGCGCTGACTTGCACGACGCACTGTTAACAATGCGGTTGATCGATAAGATCAGAAAGTCTACTTCCGTTCAGGTGTGAGACGATTTGAGAAGGATCAGAGCCGGGGTTATCGGACTAGGAAGAATGGGAATCCGCCATGTCTTGGCATACCAAAACAATCCAACTATAGATGTTGTGGCTGGATGCGATCTCCGAAGGGAAGCTCGGACTGCGTTTTCTGAAAGGTTCAGAGGAGCCCGCTCCTACGAAGATTGGCATGAGATGCTCGACAAGGAAGATCTTGATGTCGTTAGCGTTGTGACCTACGCTTCATCTCATCCTGACATAACAATCGCCACTGCCCGTTCAGGAGTGCCGAGAATAATATGTGAGAAACCGATGGCAACCTCGCTCAGAGATGCACATGAAATGGCTCAGACATGTCATGAAAAGAAGGTGCGCCTAGCAGTCAACCACTCCCGCCGGTGGTCAGGGGCCTATCGTCGTCTTCGTAGAGCCATTCAGGGCGGTGTGATAGGGCATCTTTCCAACATATCCTGTACCTGCGGAGGAGGACAACTTGCCTGCAACGGGTCTCACTTCTTGGATCTTATGAGGATGCTTTCAGGCTCCGAACCATCGCTTGTGGCCGGATTCTTAGATGCTAGGGGAACTCCGAATCCTAGGGGGCCTCAGTTCGAGGATCCTGGCGCCTTCGGATTAATCCGTTTCAGTAATGGAGTGAGAGGCTTTATTGACATGTATGAGGACCTAGGAGTTCCGCCGAAGATAGAGATCGTGGGAAGCATCGGAAGAGTATCGATCGAGGAGACTCTTGGCAGTTGGACTGTTCTCACACGCAGGACAGCCGATAGAGATCAACCCATCACAAGATACGATTTGCCACTTGAACCCTATCCCTTGAGGGGGACGCTCTCGATGTTGTGCAGCTGCTAGGAAGAACAATTGATGAGATACTGACTGATGGTCCTATCTCTTGTACCGGTGAGGATGGCATCGCCTCTTTGGAAATGGTCATGGCATTCCATGTCTCACATGGAATGAACAACTCCTTCGTCAGATTGCCACTGGAGAAAAAGTATCGTGATCTCGAAGTGAACTTCACGTGAGGTCCGTTCTTAAGATCCCGAAACTTTGGTGACTATTCTCAGTACGTTAGCCGATGAAACGTCGTCACTAGATATTGTTCGCAGTCTTTCTTAGATTTTGTGTTGTCCCATCGATGCCGCAATTAGTACCGCGATTCGATAGGACGCTTTGCCATCGGCAAGGTGTGCGTATTCCGTGACACAATTCCTTCTTCCTTGATCGAGCTCTGCCAGCGTCTTTTCCTTACTCAATAGCGTAGCGATTGCGGGCGGTATGTCTTCGTATCTTCGAACTACGAGTGCTGCTTTGAATTCTTCAAATGGAAACTTATCTGGCTTGCCCGAAAGATTGATTGATACGACAGGCTTGCCGATCATCATTGCTTCGAGAGTCACGTTCGAGAAGCCATTCACAAGAACTTCGCAGCTGCTCAACAATGAATAGAGATCAATATCTCTTGTTGCGACCACCTTGTCTGGTGGATATGTTTCTGTCATCTTCCTGTAAATGTCAGTATCTTCCCTGGGATGAATCTTTATTGCAAGCACAGTTTGATCCCATTTGAGGATTTCAGATATCGTTCCCTCAATCATCCTACTTGTTTCTGCGAAAGGGATGTTCTCTGTGGCGAAGACGACGATTCTTTTCTTGGTGTCAATGCCATGTCTCCTAAGTTCCTCATGATCTTGCTGTTTGTGTCTGCGAAATATACTATCCCAATGCGCCATACCGGTCACTACTACTCTGCTGGGATCCACGCCCTTCCTAAGATAGATTCGTCTCGCCTGTTGCCCCATCACAGCGACTTTGTCAGCGATCAGGATTCCATTCTCAGGATGCTCATCGATCAGTCCGGCCTGAACGGTCAGCGAGGGAACATGGTGTCTCCTCGCTACCTCCACACCTATTCTTCCCGTCCGCCCCCTGTCAGGTATGGCGAGAAGGATCTTCGGCGAAAGGCTGGTTATCAATGACTCAAAGAAATTGATCTGTATAAGGCCTGTATAGTAGTTGCTGAACATTCCTTGAAGTACCAAGGGCAATGTCAACCTCAATGAATCATCGCGACATGCTGCTCGTACCAGAAATTTCCTCAACCTAATGAAGCGTAACATCACATCAAACAGGAATCGAGGCAATTCTCGTAACTTAGGTCCCGAAACGATTTCATAGTCAAGACCATGCTTGTGGAGCAGTTGGCCCATCACGAACATATCAACGACACACTTGAACCGTATTCCGACGCTATGACATTCCGTTAGGATCGATACAGCTGGCCTCAGATAGTAGTCGGTCAGATCACCACTTCTTGTAGTTGAAGCTCCAATCAAACAAAGCCCCCTAGCGCAGCTCTTTGATCTGACACCAAAAGAAATGTCCGCGCTTCGGGTGATTCTGCCAGATCGATGACAATGTCTCCGCAAAATCCCGAGAAATGCCCTTAACTCTCTTAAGCGAGGCCCATAGCACACAGTCACAATCGAAGATGCGTTGAGCGTGGGGAACTTCCGGTTGAAATACTTATTCAGGATGATGAAGGCCACTTCATAGCCTGCCTTGGCCAGGTCAGCACAGAGCGCCCTCACTTTCAACATAAACGCAAAAGAGTCAGAGCTGAACTCCAAAGCGTTAACTCCTAGATATGTCGAGGAGGGACAACTCTTCAAAATACTCTTCCATTGCTTGACGAGCCTATGGGAGATGTGCCAAACATCGAAATCTTCACTGTAGTCGACCAAATCTGACGGCAGGCCTATTGACCTGAGCCTGTAACATATCAAGTCATCTGCACATAGAATCCTATACTTAGCTTTCCCGACCTTGGATACCAGTTCTTCCACTCGACGCTCCAAATTCTCTTCAGAAAGGAACCTGCAAACCACAATCTTCAATAACAATCACATAGCTACATCAGAGACACAATTCACCAAGCTTTCTTCAATCGTATTGGAGCTGCCTTCTTTTTGAACTCGCTGTAATAGACTTCTTGCAAGCTTTGATTTATCTTTGCAATCTCTGGGTGCTTGTCGAGTAGCGACAATATATCTCTGATGCCAAAGACCTTGCCAGGCACGTACAACCTATTAAACACTTGTTTCGTGAACTCTAAGTCTTCGGGGTAATCTAGAGTTATGCGGACCCCGGGGCGTCTTAAGTCTTCATCATCCGCGTGAACCGTTTCAACTTTAAAAAGACCTGACTCAGTAAAGTATCTTCCCCAACCCGTTTCCGTGTCTCCTGTCTCTTTCAATCGACAGATCGTTTCTAAAGCCTCTTTCGTGAAACCAATAGGAGCCGCTCCCAAAGGAAAGCCTTCAAAGTTGACAAAATCTGCACCTGTCTCAATGTGACGTGTCACGGCAGCGCGAACAAGTTGTGGCTCGCAAAACACGTCATCTCCGTCTACGTTAACAATAAAATCGACACTGAATTTTTCAGCCGCGTCGAAGAACCTTCTAATGATGTCCTTCTCATTGCCAACAAAGAAGCGGACTCTGCATCTCCTTGCGACTTCTCCTAGGACTGCGTCCTCGGGCTGAGTCGTCGTGCAAAGCACGATCAGTTGGGGAACAGCAGCAGCCTTCACTCGATCGATCAAGTGTTCTATGATTGGCTTTTCTTTGATCAGGATAAGAGGTTTCCTTGGCAGCCTTGTCGAGCCAATGCGAACCGGTACGAATACAGCAGTCTTCACACAAGGTCACCACTAGGGTTACATCTGTCTAACCATCGTTATTTCTCTGGATGTGAACACATGGAGTCGTGCGCAAATCAGTGCGTCATCAACGGTCATGACGAACCCTCCATCTGCTGCTAGACTACCCGGCAGGGCTACTAGATTAAGGCCAGTCCTGCCCTCATACCATGAACCCCTAGACGCCCGACAGCCAGTGCTCTACAGGTATAGTTTAAGATAACCTTATCAGGATTGTCACTTGTCTTGAGCATGCCACTGTGAAGCAACAAGACACGCTTGAAGCATCTGACTGAAGGGCGTGTCATACGAATGAAGCAGCAAGGCTCAATGAAAAAGATAGCGTGACAACAGAGTGAGGAAAACTATGCGACCAGCCAAGTTCGACAAGGAAGGTAGCCGCCTTTTTCAAGTCTACACATCTTCCAAACAATGCAGAGCATGAGGGTGCAAAGGAATCTTTGGACAACTCGAAGGTACTCATCTTTGTTGAAGGCCGATATCATAAAATCAGACAGAGGGTCACGAAGCTTCGAGACTCGACAAACATCTTGGTAGTTGGCTGGACTTCGGCTGAGCACGAATGGTTGACGGGCCTGGGCGTAATGAGCCAATCATACGAGGAGTATGAGCAACTGTACAAGAAAGATACATTCGAAGAGGCACTTTCTCTGCTACAGGTTCTCTCGAATGCGCGGACTATAAAAGGAAAGACTTTCGAAGAACTGCTAATCTATGAAGGCTTTTCATTGTGGTGGGCTATTAGAGAACCGCTCTATTATAGGCTAGATGAGATTGTCAAGAGAATCAAGACAGTCGACGCGATAATAGAGAAAGAGAAACCGACTGAGATCATGTTCTATGGGAGAGGAACCTTGGCAAGGAACATCATCGAACTGCTCGCCAGTCGGTATGGCATTTCAGTCTCATATGTTGGCGGTACGTCGCTTCTGCACATGAGCTTGCGTGGATTTCGTGAGAGCGCGCGAAAAGTCTTACGGCCATCCCGCGTTGTCTTCTTTCGCGTAGTTGTTCCAGCACTTCTCAATCTTTTCAAGGTTGTGGGTGTAGCAGGAAGAAGTAGGAGAGTGAACGCTCGAAAGATTGTTGTGACCTCCGCCACCGTCTATAGAACAAATGCCACAGACGTAATGATGGGCCCAATCGTGAAAGAATTGACCAGAAGGAACTATGAAGTTGTAGGTGTGGTCCGAAGAACGAGGCCCTACCCTACGATGATTTCGATCTTCAAGGAAAGCGCTCCTTGGAACCCCTACGAGAGGTATGGGGGCCTAAGGGTGTTGAACAGATCCCGAATAGCAAAAAAGATGTTGCTAAGAATCTGGGAAGACTTGAAATCCGACAAAGCGTTTTGCAGACAGATTCGCTTTGGCGAGCAATATCTCTGGAAGGTGATAGAGGACACGATCGCAGGTATATTTCGAGGTACATTGCTACGTTCAGTCGAGCACGTTGAGATGTGGAAGAATGTTGTCGCAACCGAAAAACCTGATGCGATAGTCCTAGAAGCAGAATACAGCGCTTTTGGAATAGCCGCGATCATTGCTGCAAGGCTTGCTGGTTTACCATCAGTAGGGATACAACACGGAACAATTTGCCCTAGGACCTTAGGCTATGTGGTTTCAATAGGTGAAGGCGATGAACACTCAATCACAGAATCTACTGCACATCGACCAATACCGCATGTAACCGCGGTGTACGGCGACTATGCAAGGTCAGTACTAACCCGTTTCGGCAGGTATCCAGCTAAGGCTGTTGTTCCGACAGGTGCACCACGATATGACACATTGATTCGGGCCAGGAAAGAGACAGATTCCCGAAAGGCTCGCGAGAAATTCAAGCTCAGGAAGGACAACAAGGTAATCGTGTTAGCTACGGAAGGACTTCAGAGAAAGTACGGTTACCCTGATCATGACCGGGATCTATTAGATGCTGTTCTGGACAAGATCAAAACACTTCACGGAATGGAACTCGTGATTAAGCTTCACCCTATTGAAGACGGGGAATTGCAGAAACGAATGATATCCGAAAAGGGCACTCCCGCCATAGTAACAAAGGATGGCACCTCTGAACTATTAGCTGCTTGCGACCTCTTGATAACGAAGGCTTCGACCATTGCAGTCGAAGCGATGATCTTCAATAAACCAGTGATTATTGCCAATTTCAGTCAAGTTCCTGATATCATGCCGTATGTTGAATCTGGAGCTGCACTGGGCGTGTATGACCGAAGATACTTCGTGGACGCAATTCGAGCCGCCATAGAAGACCCTGATGTTCGAAAGACGTTAGCCAAGAAGAGAGTAGCGTTCCTTGCCAGCCACCTCTACAGGCTAGATGACGGAGCTACAGCCAGAGTCGTGGATGTGATTGAAGAAACGCTGAGGAAAACAGAAGTCGACGGCTAGGCGATTGCCTACGTGCGGAAGATATGTGTGCCCACTTTGCACCGAGTGAAATCCTTACCTTTCTATGCTCAATCTTGAACCGTGGTGCATAGGAGCAAGAAGCGGCCTGACAACCTGAGAACGGGAATTCGTTCTACATAATTCTCCATTTTGAGCTGTAGGCTGATGCCACAGATTGGAAAGAACACGAGGATGCATGATGCCACCTCGATCGCCTTGAATCTCATGTTGGCTAGGAACTTGATGACAGACCAAGGGTATGCAAGTTTTCTGATCTGGAGAATATCTGAAGGAAAGGAACGCCAGTATAGAGGGCTTACCGGGTTGTTCAACTCAAATATGACCGTTGCCTTTTTCTTAGCGGTTCGCTGTATCTCATGGAGGGCTGGCCTGTGAATTCCGAAATTTGTTGTCGAATGAAACTGAGTCACACCCATTGCTATCAGTGCGTCGAACGCACTCGATCTGAGAGGTAAGTCATACATACTGGCGAGCACGAACTGAGCTCCCGGGGCCTTTCGGCGTGCCACTCGAAGCATGTTTATCGACAGATCGATGCCGACCACCTGAAGTCCTTCGTTGACAAGAAATGGGATATATGCTCCTGAGCCGCATCCTAGGTCAATCAATAGTGTTCCCTCTCTAAGCAACCCGTACTTGTCTAAACACTTGAGAATGAACTGTCTCTTGTGCATGCGGACAAGATGCGATCGCTTGCTTTCTCTGTCGTACTCCTCCGCAATCCTGTCGTATCGGTTTCTTATTCCGCGGAGAAACTCGGGCGAAGGTTTTTCAGCTCTTATTCCCAAACGAAACAAAGTATAGACACTCATTCTTCGGAGATGCGAGTTAGGCCAACAGCCTGCAAGACCCTTCTCGCATTGATCTCCCAAGTGTAGTTGGCAACTACTTCACGTCGCGCCGCCGCTCCCAGCTTCTCCCTCAAAGTTCTGTCTGAGGCCAGCTTCAAGATACTACGCGCCAAAGCGCTTGGATCACCTGGTGGGACCAAGAGGGCGGTTTCGTTGTGGCGAAGTATTTGGCCCATCTGGCCCAAGTTACTCGCTACGATTGCCTTCTTCATGGCCATGTATTCAAATATCTTGACAGGAGAACCGAAGAACTCAGATCCATCTGAGAAACCTACATGCGGTGACACCAGGATATCACAGGCAGCTAGATGTTCCGGCAGATCCACAAGAGGAACAAGACCTGTCAAGATGACGCAGCCCTGCATATTCTTGCGTTCTATGATGTTCACAATTCTGTTACGAAGTGTTCCATCTCCGATCAATAGAAATACTATGTCGTCAGTCCTATCGGTGATAGCCGACGCGGCTTCCAAAAGCACTTCTATGCCATGCCATGGCTCGAAAATGCCGACAAACCCAACCACTATCTTCTCGGTAAGATCATACTTCTTCGCAACCGCAGTCCGATCGGCTTTGTCCCTAAAAAGATCTAAATCAACTGCATTAGGATTCACCAATATCCGATCACTACTGCATCCCACTTGGATCAGTTTGCGTTTCATGACCTCAGATACTACCACAATCAGATCTGCCTTGCCGAGATTCAGCCTCTCAATAGCTTCTAAGACAGGAAGGAAGCGAGTTCTACCAGTAATCCTAGCTGTCCAGACAGCGGAGCTATTGAACTCGAGAACTAATGGTACCTTCAATAACGACGATAGGATAACGCCTGAAAAGTTGAAATACGAATACCGTTGGTAGAGGAATGAAACTTTTCTGTCTGAAAGAATCCTACGAGCCGCCAAGGCGAAAGTGATGTTATACGCTACCAGAAATGCCTCAACTATGTCTCCAAGAACATAGGAGTGGGGAATCAAAAAGTTTGGCACATCTACGATCTTCTTGTCCAGAATAGAATCAGACGACAAGAAGATCACCTTGCAGCCGTTGTCCAATAAACCCTTTATGAAGCCCAATGTATGCGTCACCACACTCGAAGCCCTTGCTGCGGTGTCAAATCGGTGAGGGTCTGTCCTCAGATAGGCTACCAGACGTGTATCATCATAGGGACGACTACTCATAGATCGACTTCGAGGAAACGCAGAGAGAATGACACATAAGACATAGAGCGACCCCAAGAGCAACAGTCCGAAAGCTATCTCCAAAGGTAGATAGATGGCCGATACAACAACTCTAGTCAGAGACGATCTTTCCATTCGACCCGCCCTGTCAACGATATACTTTTCTGTCGACCTCGGAAAGGCAAGCAGAATTCTCAGAAGACGCATGTTCAACTGTGCTCCAATGTCGTCGACGCAAATAATGAAGTGGTCCGAATTCACTTCACTCAGGTGACGCAACATATGAAGCTTATCGCCTTCGCTAGAAAATATCTCGACGACTGCCGTTGGATGTCTAGCTCGAAAGTACTCTTCGAAGTATCGAATGTCTTGTGAGACTGGATATAATACAATCCTCAAGATGAAAGCGGTCCCCGCATCGTTAGGCTCAACTCTTCTTGGAGTGCTTCCCAGAACTCACATACGTGTTGGTCAACTGATACCGAGTAGGCGCTTATACGCGTTAACGAGTTTTACAGATTCGCGGCTCCAGTTAAATTTCTCTGCGACAAGCTGCAGCCCCCTTGTTTGCAGTGTGGACCTTAGACTGCTATGCTCACGCATCTCAAGAATGATTTCAGCCAGCCTTTGAGCTGACATAGGATTCCAAACCGCAACACTAGAGGAAAGTAGTCTGAGTATCGGGCTGAGAGGCGATACAATCACAGCCTTACCCAAAGCCATATACTGTGTGACTTTGTGTGGAAAAGTTCTATCAGTCCTGTATGTCTTCGAATGTGGAACCAGACCCACATCGCTACTTGCAACAATGGACATCGCCTCAGCAAAGGGCAAAAAGCCGGTGAAGAGTACGTTATCCGCGCCGAGCTTCTGCGCCAGTTTCTGAAGGTTGATCTTGGCTTCACCTTCGCCAACTATCACAAAGGAGACATTTTGATCCCTCATCATTGCTGCTGCCTCTAGAACAGGTTCTAGGTTCCTCGCAGCCTCTACGCCTCCTACATAGCAAACCTGGAACTTGTGAAGCTCACCCCGACGTGGCTTCATCTCCCCAACAGGGGGGAGCATCGACAAGTCAACTAGGTTCATTACGGTTACTGTCTTGTCCCGACCTATACGATATCTGTTAACGAAATATCCCACTTGCTCATCTGACACGGAGACCAATAGATTACAGAGTCGTGAACCTATCCACTCAAGAATGGAATAGTAAGCGAAGAGCCACAGCCTTCTCAGGCGAGGAGCCTCGACGTTCTCGAGAGCAAGGAAAGGCCAGATTTCATGGGCATCGTAGATCGCAGGCAGAGAAAGCATTCTTGTATTCAGAAGGGCAAGAAGAAGAATAGGCGTATCCTGGATATGCACCACATCAATATTGTCGAGTAACAAAAGAGAGCGAATCGAAGGAATCGAGCCTATGTAGCATCCAAGAGCTACTATGGGATTAAAGTACCTTACTGCTACGCCATGAAATGATCTTACTCTGTGTCTCGACTGCTTTGCGTTTGCGTACACGAATACTTTGTAGCCAGCTCTTGTCAGCGCTGATGCTTCGATCTCTATCCTTGTATCCGGCGGAAATCCCCAATGAGTCACCATTCCAATGTTCATTTCGCATCTCTCGCAGCGGGGAGTTCGAACCTTCTAGACAAATCTGCTCTCACCGTTCCTAATCACTGATAAGGTTCAATGCCGGATTATGGCACACAACATCAGGAAGCGACCGAAGAATCGAAGAATGGGAATTTGTGCCACATGCCTTT
>Ga0129298_10000751_pt1 | contig 13219 bp, 10 predicted proteins | sample I19B2metaG_FD_94707 | JGI IMG/M metagenome (GOLD analysis project Ga0129298, IMG submission 94707) | Lake sediment bacterial and archeal communities from Gulf of Boni, Indonesia to study Microbial Dark Matter (Phase II) - ​I19B2 metaG | ecosystem: Environmental > Aquatic > Freshwater > Lake >... | reverse complement strand
TTGTAGTAGCGATCTCCGGATCTGGGACAACGAAGCTTGTTGTGACAGGGGCCGAAATAGCCAAAGGGCTGGGAGCCAAGGTTCTTGCAGTGACATCAAGATCGGACTCCGAACTAGCCCACGTTGCGGACGAGCTCATGATAGTTCATGGCAGGACAAAGGAACCCCGGGAAAAGGACTACTTCTCGAGACAGATAAAGGGCGAACACGAACCACTGGCACCACTCGGAACCATTTTCGAAATTGCATGTTCAACCTTCCTTGATTGCGTTGTTGCCATTCTCATGCGCCGGCTTGAGGAAACTGAGACTGATATGAGAAGGCATCTTACAATTGAATGAACGCGCGTGTTCCACGAGCACTGAAGGACCAGGTCGCCCGAATTGCTAGAAGGCGTCAGATCCTAGAGGCACGATGGTGAACAGGATCATGGATCATGTAGGGCGGAAGGGCTGGTTGATTTCCTACTGTGGTCTCAATTGCGCCAAATGCGACATATACGAGGCAGGGCACGGAAACGTAGAGATGAGAGACGAGATTGTTGCTTGGTTCCTCAGCGAACGGAAGGAAAAAATCAACCCAGAGCAGGTAAGATGCGATGGTTGCAGGGGACGCTTCGAGAGACACTGGAGCTCAGATTGCAGGATGATGCTATGCGCCAAGAGCAAGAATGTCGAGCATTGCTTCGAATGTGCTGATTTTCCTTGCTCATTATTGATGGAATTTGCGGAAGATGGCATTACCCATCATAGGAGAACAGTAGAGAACTCGAAAAGAATGAGGGAAGTCGGACTAGAGCAATGGATCTCGGAACAAGAGAGGCAGGGCAAATGTGTCTTCTGTCCCTGAAGGAGACATCTGTTCCAAGTTCAGGACCAATCCCTTCCCGGCCGGGTTACGAAAGCGCCAATGGGATAATGCGAGAGCTGAGCTATCGCACTATCAGGGAGTATCGCAACGCGTAGGATGAGTGCCTGGGCACACTCAGAAGGTCTCTCAACTGCGTGAAGACAGATCAGAATCTGTACGAGCTCTCCTTCTCACTCATCGGATTGGGCAGGTCTGGGAATGCGCTCTTCATTCTCTGGCTCGCCACTTCTGAAGCTTGACGGAGTATGGCTTGTACTTCTTCGTCGCTTTCCTCTGGGATGTATGCTTGGTCACCCATGGTTCCGAATGACATGGCAATCTCCTCCATGCCTTCGTTGAGCTTGCCCAGTTCGAGTGACACTTCAGGCATCACGCCTCTCAGTGTTTCAGATAGGGGCTTCAGTACACCCAGTTCAGGCGAAGTGAGGAGGTCCTTCACCTCCATTGCCGATCTGACAGTGTCGAGTCTCATCGTCACCTTCTCGAGGGCAGCTACACCTATCCAAACCGTCTTCGCGACTTTCCTTACTTGCACGATTTCATCTGCATATATTGCCGCCTTCTCTCTGTCCTTCAGCGCCTCAGCCCTTACTACTTTATCGAACAGTCTTTTGCTTTTCTCCTGGAGTCTGGCCTCGTTTTGCTCTAGTTTCTCCGACAGAATCCTCATTTTTATCGAGATCTCTTGGATCTTTGCTCGGTAGTCATACTGGTTCGTGATCGGGGCAACAGGTTTCTGTTCCTTCTTTCTTAGGAATCCGAATACCATTTCAAAGCTTCAGGAGAACCAGCGAAGATTAGTCTATTACTCTAAAGGAGAACACCAACTGTGCTAATTGAATTGCTAAAGTTCGGCCAAGAATCTCCCTCTGTTTCATTTTGGCCCGAATCGACGGTCCCTGAAGGGCTGCAAAAGAAAAAAACCGTGAGCCCTAGTCTATAACATGTTGATGGCCCTTGGGCCACATTGCCATAGGAGAGCTCCGAAGCAGTCATTTCAAGGATCATCAACAAGAACGCCAATTGTGCACAGGTGAAGTCTGCTTAGTAGAAATGATAGATAGTCCTGCATGTGGAAAATGCAAGTTACAAGGGAATGCTGGGGACCTCTCGAAGAGATCACTTTGCCGTGGGCCGCATGATCCTAGTCGCCCTGAGGATCCTGTCAATGAGAGAACCCTCGGAGGAGGAGGTCTTGATGTCCTGACCATCAATCGCCATTGGCAGTGCCCATATCACCATGTTGCTATAGTAGTCGCTCCCCCAGACTGGTGAGCCATTTGCAGCACTTATGATGCAGTATTGGTTCCAAGGAGTTCGATGCCTCAGAGCTATACTCTCGTACATCCTGCGAGCGATTTCGAGACCAATTTCCTTCCGATTATTGTGAAGCATTGTCATGGCCACACAGAAGCTTTCGCCTACGAAGATCTCAGATGAATGCGTTGTCCCTGAGTTGTCAGGAGTCCCATTGGGCAGGCAGCCGTTGATGATTCCAGACTCGGTTCCCCTGAAGTTCAGGTATCCGATCGAGTCAAGTGCACTTTCCACATGTTCAGGTGGAAAGATGCGGCCCAAGGCCACTATTCGGCTACACCACTCTCCCATAAGCTGGTTCGCCAAGCAGACCTCTGACAAGCGTCTATTCAGCGGGTCATTGTAGAGCCTATAGTATTTCCCGTTCCAAAGCTTCTGTTCGAATGCGGACCTTCCTCTCTCGAATATGGAACTGCATTCCGTCACGAATTCGGCATCGCCCAGCGCCTCCCCAATAGCTTGAGCGATCTTCAGAGTGCCAAGCCAGATTCCTGAGACATATGCTGAGGTGCCAAACCAGGGCCAGATGTCGTAGAATTGGTTCGCTGGCCAATTCTCACCGGGAGGAGCGTGAGGATGGTCGTTCACCAGCCCGTCCTCATCATTGTCCAGAGTCTTGGCGAACTGAATTGCCTCCTTCACTGAAGGGAAGAAGTCTCGCAGGAAATCCTTGTCGCCCGTTCTGAGGTAGTAGCGATAGACCATCTGGACATATTGGGAGGAGTTGATTGGATGCTGACAGTAGTAGAAGGGACGAGTCAGTCCAGTCTGTATGCCAAAACAGAATGGAATCTCCCCGGTTCTCAATTGGTAGTGGGCGAATCCCTTCAGCGTGGAAAGCTCAAGTTCAGGAAAGAAGAACAAGCAAGGGAAATGCCCGTGAAAGCGACATACGATGGTCTCCGTTATTGCACATCCAGTGAAGCTCTCACTGTGAGTGAAGAATCCAGTTGGTCCCCACCAGTCGTCCGGCCTGTCGCTATACACCCAAAGGCTGTTCTTGGCAAGGCTGTAAAGCCCATTGACCAGACCGTCCTTTAGCCATATTGGATAGTTCTCTCCATAGATGACTTGCTGCCAAGCGAGAGTTCTCTTGAGCAAACCCTCGTTATTCGCGGCAACGAATTCGGCTACTTGCGCTGCATCCTTGAAGCGCTTGAGATATCTGAGTTCATGCGGCTTTCCATCGCTGTCGCGGAAGTGTGGGTAGAACCATGCCAACACGAATGTCTTTCTCTTTTGAACCAAAGGGGCCAGTGTGAAGTCGTTGGTTATCGTAGAACCTGGGTGATCTGAGGGCGCTGTCTTGACTCCATCAGTCAGCTGCTCCCAAGGGCTCCCATCCATTCCCAGAGCCGGCCCGAGTCCGATCCTTCCTTCAGGATTGAGGAGACCTATGAAGTAGCCTGAGTCCCTTCCGTGCTTCAGCTCGATTCCTGTTAGACCGTCGACCTTCACATCCAGTGGAATCCGCGAAAATACCTCCTGGTCTCTCCTGACGGGACCAGGAAAGGAAAATGCGAGGCGGCAAGACAGGTTCCGTTCTCCGCTATTCATCAGACTGACCTTCATGACTAATGCCGGTGTGTTGGAAATTTCAGAATCCCCTAGCACAAAGGGGGAGAAGGCACGAACGCCGATGTCCACTGGCAGATCAGTTTTGTACTGCAGATCAGCAACAGGGTAGTGTCCCCAGTATTCAATATCAATCGATCCTTTGATCCGCTCCGGCGGCTTCAACGCCAAAACACGCAGTTGACCATCCAAGACTAATCCTAGGAATGGGCAATTGAGATCCCGAGGGCTTGGCCAATTATTGAATATGGTGCATTTGCCGAGTCTCCCATCCGTATTGAGGTCAACGTAACCAGTTCCTAGCCCACCAAGTGGAACCCCTCCAATCGCTCTACCGCCTCGATGTATTACCCCTGTGACCTTGCTCGAGAAACCTTCGGCATCGAATTCCGTGAATTCGCACTCAGGCAAATCCCTTTGGAAGAGCACTGGCTCCATTTTCCCATCCATGGTCATATTGTCTTTCTGAGCTATTTATTCATCAAGTCCTACGCTGTCACGGGGAGGCGTGCGATCTCAGGTCAGATCCGGTAATCTTCGAGGACTTTGCCAATCATCCTGGCCCTTTCTATCTCTCCATCGGGGGGCATCATGTCCGATATCCCGACGATCAACCTCGGCGAAAACGACTCAACCAGCGTGTTCACGAATCGCTTTAGTTCGAGATCGGAGGAAGTAGGAAGGAAATGCGTCGCTGGTATCCCGTCGCAAAGGATCATGTTCTTCAAGCCAACCCTCAGTTCCTGGACACTGACGTTGCCCTGCGGACTTGGCGGAACGCATTCCAGTCCGTCTAGACCTGTATCCTTCGCGAAAGCCAACAAGCCCTTTACCTTTCCGTCCCAGTGAGAGGTGCAGAATTTCCCAGCTTGGTGGATCTCTTTTGTTCTTCTCCTATAATAGGGCATCATGTACTTCGTAAAGAGAGTAGGGGAGATCAGCCCTTCGTCGATGTTGTCCAGGAAGTTCACAATTCTGAATGGCATCTTCGCTACTAGGTCGAAGAGATCGCTGTCACTCTCATCGAAAACGCGAAGCAATTCCTCAACTTCGGCTCTATGCTTGTAGATCGCCACCGTCCCCTTTTCGAATCCCATGTATACTATCAACAGCCTCATTATGGAACCCCAAGGTATGTTTAATAGGGGCTCGCACCTGTCATCGAGCAAGCCTTCTATCTCCTTGAATAATTCCTCATCGAATTCAAACCTTTGATTCCTCACTATATATGAAAGCACTCTGAAATCCTCTACGCCCTTGAGCAAGTACTCTATGCGCATTCTGCCTGTTGCATATATGTTCTTCTTCTCGACTTGCGTCAAGTTGCCGATCGGGGTCATATACTTCGTATGGACAGAATTCTCATCTTCTTTCGTCGCCAATTTGACATTCTCTCCCTCCAGAAGCTTCAAAGTCTGGTCATAGAAGTGATATCCCCTCGGGGAGGCCTTGAGATCATCATAGACTTCGAGTATGTCGCGACCCACGTATCTGCGTGGAAGAGTGCCTCTTGCTTTGTTGACCCCATACCAATGATGTAACCTCGGTTGCCATAGAAGACGATCTGTCTTCCTACCTTCAAAGACAGCCATGGTTCTTTCTCGATTGTTCAACTAATTCTGCCGACCAAGCTGGACTTACGTTCCTAAGCCTATAAGCAATTGGTATTCTACTTCCTGATAAGCTCTAGCACGGCAGTTGGTGCGCGCGGCGGTGCTGGCGCTTCGTCTCAGATTGATCCGTTACCGAGAAAGGAAAGCAGGACGAAGGGCAACCAAGGTGGGTCAGAGCTGTGCAAAACGTGTGCATCAAGCGCCAGAGTTCAGGGTCGCATTTACTTGATCCGTTACTTTGAATGGCAATTCGCAAACCTTATTATGGCTTGGAGTAATAATCAAAAGCCAACTCATGGATCTTACATATGGCTATGGAGCGTTGGGCAGTCTGGCCAAACTCCGCAATTGCAGAGCCAAGAGGATGTCGAGCTATGATCGATCGGGAGGAAATGCAGACTACATGGTCATTGATCCTGGAGAAGCGAAATGCTTTGCACAAATCAAGGGCCCAGGCGTCATCCGACATATGTGGTTCGGAGGAGGTTGTGACTCAGAATATTACCATCGAAAGGTGCTTCTAAGGATGTATTGGGATGGTGAACGTGATCCTAGCGTGGAAGTACCCTTGGGGGATTTCTTCGGAGTAGGTCACGGGGCAGTGGGTAGTTTCTTTTCCGCCCCCCTTTCGATGTATGTAGCTGACTCTCCAACTCGCCCTGCTAGGAACTGTTGGTTCCCCATGCCGTTTCAGGAAGAAGCAAAGGTTGAACTGGAGAATGAATGCGAGAACCCATACGTTCAGTACTTCTACGTCGACTACGAGGAACACGGTTCAATTCCTGAGGACCTTGGCCGTTTTCACGCCATGTGGAGAAGGGAGAATCCAACAAAGGCCATGCCAAAACCGCTAGATGGTTCGGAGATCAAGAACACGAGCGCAGCGGGGAATTACAGGATCTTGGAAGCAAAGGGACGAGGTCAATACGCTGGTTGCGTTTTGAGCGTGCGAGCTCTTTCCCCAGGCTGGTTTGGGGAAGGCGATGATATGATATTTGTCGATGATGAAATCGAGGACGATGGAACGCTTAAGTGGCCTCCCAGCTTGCATGGTACTGGTACTGAGGATTTCATGAACTTCTCATATGAATTCCCGGTACGCGATACTGCCTACGGTCTATATCATGGTGTTTCGCTTCCCGGCGCCATGTACCAAGGGCAGTGGGGAAGTCTGTCCGGAAAGAGCAATCAATGGTCTGTCTACAGATTTCACATCCAAGATCCGATTCCATTTCAGAGGAGAATTGCCGTGACATGTGAACATGGACACGGAAACGACAGGGCCGATGATTGGTCGAGCGTCGCCTATTGGTATCAGATTGAACCCCACGCCTCTTTCCCAGCATTGCTTCCAGTCTCTGGAAGGTTATGTTAAGATCCATTTCAGGTCCGTGGCGCGCGTCTGGAAATCTCTTATCAGCTATCTAGCTTGCCATCCCTTCGCCCAGAACGTCGACCGAGCCTCAATATCCAGTTGGCCCCACGGATATCTTACCGAAAACGAAAACAAAGACGATGACAAGAACGATCACTGCCGCTCCAATGGCAAGAAGGAATATCCTTGCCATCCTTTTGTCTTCATCTTTGGTCACGCTCTTCTCCTTTTCGTTCATCGGTCCCTTCTGATGATCCTCTGGCTCCATTATCTATTCCGAATTTCTTATGCTTCAGCGAATAGATAAACTTAGTGCGAACTCTTCTATCAGCTTACTGAATGCACCAGGTTCCTCTAGCATGAGATTGTGACCTGCGCCCTTCATGACGATGAATTTTGCGTCCAGAATGTCAGCGACCCTCCTTTGCTCCTCAGGTGCAATTATGCCGTCGAATTCGCCGGCGACGACAATGGCTGGAACCTCGATCTTCTTCAAATCGGTTATAGAATCGGCCCCCGCAATCTGCCGCATCACTGCCATAAGAACTTCTGCTGATGATCTTTTCGATTCACTCCTTACGAATTCAAGTAGCTCGCCTGGTGCATTGGGGGCAAACATCCTAGGAGTGACTACCTTCTCAGCCAGACCTCTGAATCTCATCAGGAGTTCTAGAAAGAAGACGGAGAGTCCGCTCTGGATTTGTCTGGAGGCCCCGGTAAGGACGATTCCAGACGTCATTCCATATTTGGCGACGAATTTGACGACTATCGCGGCCCCGAGGCTGTGGCCGACGAATAAACAGTCCTTCAATCCTAGGCCGTCCACCAGTTCATGAATGTCATCGCTCATTCTTGAAATCGAATAATCGATGCCAGGTTTTCCTCCTGAGTCCCCATGGCCTCTTAAATCCAATGCGATAGTCCGGAATCTTTCTGAGAGCTGTTTCATCTGACGTTCCCAAAAATTCATCGTGGCCGCCCAGCCATGGACGAAGACAATTGGACTTCCAGATCCCATTTCCCGATACGATATTCCAATTCCGTCGCTTGACTTCAAATTAGGATCAATGGTCATTCTGCAATATGGCAGACAAGGCGGCGCCATATTAAGCTGTGGGCTTCAGCGATGTAGGGGACTACGTCATATTTGATCTATGGGAGACCACCGCCCACGTTGGGACTCATCAGCAAGTCCACCATGGTATCTCTCATTTGATTTGCCATTGAGCTTGAGACTGTCATAGCTTGGAGCATTGCGTTCTTCTCACTGTCAGATCGCTATTTACGATGGACGCCGAGGTCTACTGCCATAGCTCAACTGGCCATGTGGGACGACCTCGATTCACGTCCTATCGCCTTCTTGTCGGCGAGAAAGGTAGAATCGGAAATCGAAGATGTATCAGTCGTTAACGAAGATTACATACAAACCGATATGTCGCAAATCATCATTTGATCCCGGCGGCAAGGAATGCCGCATCGTCAAGAAGGCAAGGGCATTACTCTGGTGCTCGTCTTCATTGTTCTCGCGGGTGCGATTAGCCTTCGACAGGCGTTGGATAGTGTCCATGCCAGCTCATCGTGTGCTGGGAAGGATTTCGGAATTCAAGATCCAGTTCTTCGTACTGAGGATCAAAATCGCCTTCGAACTGGATTCGAGACGGCTGGCATCAGAGGTCTCACAGAGGACAGAATCAACGTTTACGCACCAAGGCTGGTTGAATCCCTCGATGACGCAATGGGGTATCCGTTGCAAATCAGGACCCTTATCTATCACGATCAGAGATATCCCAACTCTTGGTGCAGCAAGGATACGTCTGATTTCTTGGTCAGATATCTGGAACGTGTGTTGGGGAGCATGGGAGTCGAGTATCTCGTGCTAGACGCCGACCAGTTGAAGGAGAATCTCTTGAGCAGCGATCCAAGGAGATCTATCCTCGTGTTTTCTCAAGACATAGCTCCCGATACTATCTGGAATGGCAGTCCGTCTTCCCCAATAGTCTCGTGGTTGTACCGTGGAGGCACAGTGATATGGACTGGGGATTGGGAATTCTACTTCATAGGTTTCAGAAACGGTTCATGTGTCCACAAAACAGGAATCGAGAGTATCCCATTTGGAAGACGAGTGACGATTTCACTGAAATCACTCACTCAAGACCAGCCGATTGATCTCCAGATGAATGATCTGGGAATCACATACATGCCAAGCGCACGCTCAGTAATAAGTCTCAGACCCTTCGACGCAGAATCCATCGAAGGATTTGGAAATGAAGTCTACGGATTTTCTTGGATAGGGAGCACTGCAGTTGTCGATCCTGGCCTTCTGAAGGTGGGAGAAGGTTCCTTCGTGAAGATCGGGGCAATCGGCGATAGGCTAGGGGCAATCGACAGGGCTTCCATGATAGCTGAGTTTCTGGTTAATCGAATCTACGGGCTCAGGATCGACTTGAGGCAGGGTTCACGGTGCTTCAACTCTGAAGATTCTGGAATAGTATACATCCTGCCCTCGGGTGCATCAAGCGCATACTGGAAACGAACCTATGGAAGTAGGATATACTTCTATGTGCATTCAAATGTCTCCGAATCAAGATCCAATATCATGAGCGATCTAAGATTGATAGCGCAGAAATATGGATATATAATGATCATGATTCCAATTGAGGATACAGAACTATTCTATCATAATATGAATGAGATGGACTCTTTGGCAGGCGAGGTGGGGCTTCAGATTCTTTACATCCTACTGCCGAAGGACAAGTATGGCCCAGAATGGGACTATCTATCGCCGGGTTCCATGAAATACGACCTGATGGTTAGCGACATGAGATTCCTTTCTCGTCTGCCCAGAACCAAGGGCATTGCCGTCTGGTATGGCTGGCGCGGGAGACCGGCGTGTCCTAGCGAGATTCGGACCTTTTGGGAATCCCTTCCTTACGAAGTGCGGCACAAATATCAAGTCTGGATCGATCAACCCTTTGTGCAGAAGGTAGTCGAATCAGGTATGGCTTATCTCGCCAATGAGCTGAACCTGACCATTCTGACTGAGTTATACTCGGACGAAGCACTGGCTCTATATGGGTCAGCCTTCGAACATCAGACAATAGTCACCGGCTGCAACAATGCGAGCTCAATCAGCCAATGGGTCTTGAGAGTCAGGAGTCGTATAGATTGCGTACTAAATCTCTCTGATGACACAGTGGAAAAAAGGGGACTTGGAATCTGGATATTCTGGGACAGCGAGGAAAACGAGAGATTCAGAAGCTACATAGATAGAACCCTCGTCAATCCCTTCCATATTGAGACTTCTGCGACTGCGCCTATCATAGACGACAGAAGGGTTTGTTTGGGGTCTATTGTAAAGCCCTTGCATTTCTAGATCAAAGCAATCGGTAGTCAACGCTCACGGAGAATGCAAGCAATCGGTGACCGGGTCGGGTACAAGTTTGGTGAATTTGCTTAGAATGCCCGCGCTGAGCAGGATGCACATGCCTACATTATCTGAGCGAATTCGGGGGTTTGGCGGGTTTAGAAGCTTGCACGCGGTCCCCGAATCGCTCTACGTTTCAAAGTCCATTAAAAAGCTATCCTGTCCGGCATAAAAGCCTTAAGAAACTAAAATCACAATACTTGCCATGGCCATCAGCCAGAAACCATTTCTGAAGTCCCGATCTTTCTTCTGCCCGAAGCGCCTGACCGTAAGTCCGAGGGGTGAAGCATATGATAGTTGAGACCCTCCAGCTTCTGAGCATAGTCATCTATCACAATATTCACCTTCTCTTCTTCTTTTTCATGTTCTTCACCTTGACCTCACATGTTCTCATCAAGTATCACAGCAGAAAGTACAGAAGCTATCAGTCCGATAGGAAGAGGAAGGTCACAGTGGTCGTTCCAGTCTATGCTGAGAACCATGAGCTTTTTGAGAAATGCCTGAAGTCAATCGCTGATCAGAATCCAGACCAGCTAATCGTCTGTCTCGATGGAAAGGACGGAAGGCTTGCTGCGATTGCCAGCACATACGCCGAGCTATATAGAAGCGAGACTAGGAGAGGAAAGAGACAAGCCCTCGTCGAAGGATGCAGAAGAGCCCGGAATGAAATTGTCGTCAACATAGATTCGGATGTCATTCTCGAGCCGGCCTGCCTCGATGAAATAACTAAGCCCTTTGATGATCCCGAGATCGTGGCAGTATCTGCATGGCACACATCCACACCAAGTTCCTCAGGTATCTCCTCAGCCATGTCAAGGCTCATTGAGGCGAATAGGATAGTAAACGATATGGGGCTGAATGAGGGATTGGTGGTTGTTGATGGTAGGTGCGCGGCTTGGCGGCGAGAATTCCTACTCTCGGTTTCTGATGAATTCCTCAACGAGCGATGGCTTGGTGTGCGTGGAATGATCGGCGATGATAGATTCCTGAGCAGACAGGCTCTTAAGAAGGGGTTCAAGACCGTGATCCAGAGCACTGCCAAGATCCTGACAAGGGCACCTGACAGCTTCTCTGAGTTCCTCAAACAACAGATAAGGTGGAGGCGCAGCGGGACGAAGTTCTTCCTAAAGGACTTGTATGAAAATGTATCCCCATCCTTCACATACCGTTACAAGTGCTTCACATATTATACTAGGTCATACGTCTTGGCAGCTGTCATCATACTTGATTGGTTCTTCTTCAGACTGCCCTTCTATTGGTGGGCTTGGGCATGGTGGCAAGCGTTGATAATAGCCATAATAGGGGCAACGATGGTTACTGCTTTACTGCAGACTATATACCATGGGAAACCGCTTGAAATCTTGTGGCTTCCGGTGCAAGCCATATTGAGTCTATTCGTCATGCTTCCCCTCAATATCTATGCTGGGTTGACCGCATGGAGACAAGATAACTGGATGTCAAGAGGAGACTCCAATGGCATATCCATCTCCAGCGTAGTCTTGTTTGCGATATCGCTTATGATATCTCTGGCATCGGTATTTCCATTCTTTGTAGTAGAATCGATAGTATACGAATAGCAACTTGGCATCCCGGCAAGCACGGAGTACCTCGAGAAGAGGGGTGAGTGTCCATTCATGGACCATGAATCTATTTCAGACTGTGATCGAACGCATTGCCTCTACGAAATGATGAAAAGCTGAAGGATCCATGCTTCCTCTGGGCTCAACGGTGAGAAGCCCTGAATAGTGCCACCTCTCAATGATCACATCGAGATATCTATGGAAATCCTGACCTGAACCATCTAACGCCCAGCCGCCTGGCCCTAGTTCTGCGTGCAGATGGATGTTTACTATCTTCCGAGCTAACGACTCAAAGGCTTCCAACTCTCGGTACATCTTCGCCCATCTCAGATCAAGAGTGAGGAAATCGAATGACCTCGACAGGGAGAATGGAGTGTGACCTGCCAGATGAGTCGGTATATTCTCGACCGAGCCCTTGACCTCAGGGAATAGGTCCATTTCCCTTGAAAAGGCAGCCCTCAGGCCGTCGACATCGAATGCAGAACTCCAGGTGTCCCAAAGATGAAACACGCAGATACTGGCACCGAGGCTCTTGGCAATGTGTACCGTATTACCAATCAGGCGTTTCCCCCTTTCGCGGTCCTTTCTTCGAGTCGCACATAGGTAGTTCCCGATGTCTCTGCTGCCGTGGACCGAGAGGATTGGGAGACCTTCTTCCCGAACAAGGTCAACTATATCATCGACGTCGTATTTCCGCGTCCTTGTCCATTCCTCATATTGGCCATCCGTCAGGGGAGGATTCTCCTTGTCCCATTCCGGTTCCAGCTGCAGCTCGAATCCGTCCACTACTGATTCAGCGAGAATGCGCTTCATTACCTCAATCGTTCCAGCCAGATCGAAATACTTCTTGCCGCCCAGCTTTGCTATGGGGGCGCTGGAAACAGAGATGGGGTTTTTCACTTCCTCATTCAGGCACCGTTTGCTTTTAAGTCCTCCTCATCGAGTTCGAGAAGCGAGAAACCTGATTCGACCCGAAGACGAGAGTGGGCTCTATTTATAAAGGAGCATCCGGATTCACTCGGAAGGCAGTATGAAATACCGAAAATTCGGACAGCTAGACTGGGAGGTCTCTGCTCTGGGTTTTGGATGCATGCGTCTTCCTAGAATAGCAGATGATTGGAACAAAGTGAACGAACCCGAGGCAATCAAGATGATAAGGTATGCCATCGACCACGGGGTCAACTACATCGACACTGCCCACACCTATCACGGAGGGAATTCGGAGATCATACTCGGCAAGGCCCTGATGGACGGATATCGGGCGAGGACAAGATTGGCAACCAAGCTCCCCAGCTGGGTCGTAAAATCACACGCCGATATGGACAGAATCCTAGCAGAACAACTCTTAAGGCTGAGAACTGACTATCTGGACTTCTACCTTCTTCATGATCTCAACGAACAGAGATGGGTTAGCCTATCGGAGCTAAATGTCTTCGATTGGATTGATCGGAAGATGTCCGAAGGG